>Ga0247765_1000428_pt1 | contig 33310 bp, 24 predicted proteins | sample UWRJL106311C6_FD_179949 | JGI IMG/M metagenome (GOLD analysis project Ga0247765, IMG submission 179949) | Plant litter microbial communities from Arlington Agricultural Research Station in Wisconsin, United States - UWRJ-L106-311C-6 | ecosystem: Environmental > Terrestrial > Plant litter >...
GGCCCCCAAGGCCAAAAAAAAAAAAAAAACACTAGGATTAATTGCCAAAAGCTCAGCATAACTCACTTCGAGGAGCCGTTTCGGTTTGCGAGCCCATCTCGTCTGCAGCGGCGCCTCCTAGCATATTTTGGTCCTACATCTTCGTCTCTAGTCGTTTGCTGTCGTTCGGCGCCAGCGGCCCTCCTCAATGATTGATCCAGTTGTCAGCCCCAGTGAGAGGGTATGTACAATGTCACCCCCTTTTCCACACCGAAACTAGCTTCTGTCGGAATGGGTGCTAAGTTGGCGGTTTTAGGGAGCATACAATACACTAGGCGCAACGGGCCCGACAATAGAAGTCAGTTGAACGGTCAAGAAATGACTTTCTTCCTAGTATTTCCCAGCTCAAGTCACCGTTCATCCAAGCAAGGATACCCCAGTGTTAATGTATGGACGATTTCGACGGATAGATCCGCGTGCTCCTCGACGATCCCAGGATCGCGCTTTGCTGGCCGATCATCGCTCAGCCAGACAAGCGAACCCCCAGGCCCTTAACCCAAACAAAGAAGCGCCATCTCATGGTCGCGTCATTGATTCTGCAGATCACCCATCGGCGCGACACAGCGCATTCCCTTCGCTCTGGTGGCAGAGGTCGGGCGATGGTCAGTTGGTATATATTATTGAGCTATTTTAAGAGAAATCCTCGAGCCAGCCAGCCACCATGTCCGTACAAGTCTCTGTAAGACGTCGTTGCATCTCGCCATCGATCCGGAATTTCGCCGCAGCCCCCCTTTGGCATATTACACACCTTTGGTCCTGGAAGCTCTTGCAAAGGCGTAGCAGGCCTCTCTTAGCAACCAGTGTCCGACGTGTAACGCTTTCTACGCTTCCTACGATGCAGAAAATCAAGGTCGGCGACTATCTGGCAGCTCAAAGGCCAGGAAGGCATTTCTCACTCTAATCCAGAACACACTCGCCGAAAACCTGGGCGGTCCGTTTCCAAATCTGGGCTCCAACCAGTTCTCCCTGAGTGAGTGCCCGGATCTCTCAGGCAAAGTCGCCGTCGTAACGGGTGGCAGTCAGGGCATCGGCTTCGGCGTTGTCTACACACTCTTGAAGAACAACATTGCCTAGGTCTATGTGCTGTCCATGTCTGAGGACACGATCGAGGGCGCAAAAGTGGCAATTGCCCAGGAGCTTGGGCAAGACAAGGCAGATCGTATCGTTTGGATGCAGTGCGATCTGAGTGACTGGACTCGCACAATGCATGTCGCGCAAGCGATCGAGAAGGACACGGATCGGCTCGATATCTTGGTGAACAACAGCGGTCGTGGAATCATGACACCGCAGCAAACTGACTACGGTGTTGACAAACATATGGCCATCAACCATGTGGGCCATGTTGTGTTGACAAGCTACCTTTTACCAATGATGAAGAAAACCGCAGAGGGCGGTGATGTCGTCCGTATCAGCAACCAGTCTAGTAACCTTCACAGGATGGCGCCCCAGGATACCAAATTCGCCAGTCTGGACGAGATCAACCAAGACAGCGGCCCAAACGGTCAGTATGGCCGAAGCAAGCTCGCAAATCTTCTCTACACGCGGTACTTTGACCGGAATGTGACCCAGAAGGGACATCCCAACGTGCTCATCAACGCTACCCACCCGGGCTTCGTGAGCACAAAGCAGAGCAAGAAGGACATCCATGAGCCGTACGTCACACTGTCGCCCTGGGCTGCTGTGTCATGTTCCAAATGTGGTACTGACCGAGGCGTTGCAGGTATCCTCTCAGCGGTCACGCCAGGGTGCCATACCGACAGTCTATGCTGTGGCTGTGACCAAGCGTTCGGGCCAGTTTATCTGCGCTCCCGCCACGCCTGAGGATACAGGCGATATGGCGCAAAGCGATGAGCTGATGTGCAATTTGATGGAGTTGACACGGGACCTGGTCAGCGAGAAAACGGACGGTGAAACAGTTGTGACCATATGATGCCTAATCGGTGGTGAAGGCTGCTGGTATCCGAGACAAAGATGCCGGTATCTGCAAGAGGCAAGATGCGCTGCCAGGGAGGTGTCGCAAAAGGCAGCTGGTGAAAAAAAAGGGCGAGGGTGTGCTGTGTCGTGGGCACGGCAAGCAACCGCAACACCAAAATGTTTGGTTCCCAGCCACCTGCCCGTTTCCTCATTGCTCGACGTCCGATCGCGCAGCTGTGAGTAGAGCACATGCACCGCATGGACCAACGTTTTAAACCTGCTTCCAGAATAGCAATCGAACGGGCTGCGAGCCGCAAGCGAGCCAGATTGTGTGGCCCCGACAGCCGTTCGCGGAGAATTTTGCGCCAACTGAAGAGCGGGGTTGCGCTGACCGCCTTGTGGATGCCACTATAATCGAGGGGGGAAACGATCGCTTCCAGTCGGCGTGCATGACGCAGCTGGCACGGGAAGTGGACGACCACTCAATTGACTTTGACAAACGGCCAAGCCGCGGGTTTTCCGGTTGGGATTTTCAAGATTTGCAGAGTGTAAAAAGAAGTGGTGGGAGCAGTCTTTTCAAGGACGTCGAGAAGCAATTGTGCCTCCATCGCGGCGGGGCTTATTTGGGCTGCTCTGTCTGCCTGGTTGAGCACAAGTGCTGGGGCCACTGGATAAGTCTTGTCACATTCCACAGCAAGTTTTTCATGTTCCCCGCATCAGCAGATGTCTTGAACATCAAAAGAAACTTATTGCTTACTACGTAGCAAGAAAGTGTGATTTTCTGCGCAACCATCACAGTTCAAAACTCATCACCAGCTGAAAGGGGGTTAGGCAGCCCCTCGTGCCCCTTTCACTTCAAACGGCGAATTTTCGAATTTCAGTGCCGCCTTGGGCCATCACACAACCACGCCGACCGCGAAGCGGCCCTAGCGCTGACCAGACCCACCCCTGTTTCCACGACGCTGGGAGAGTGATAGGGCTGGCGATTGGCTGAACCACAGAAGCCCCCTGCCTGTGAAATTGTTAGTGGGTGACCGGGGGCTAATCCAGCCCATCCCGTTGGATCAATGGGATGCAGTGGGTCAGCAAGCCGGAACCCGCTCCCACCCTCCAGTGCCGTCTTCATTAAAATATGCAGGGGACACTGTCAATTTTATGACGGGAGGGTTCCATTGAGTGCAGGTCACCAACTTCCAGGAGTCCTTGCCGTGTGCATTGAGGTGCACAGCAGAACGGAAAGAGGTATGTGAAACATTTTGTGTGGTTCTGCAAACCCTCGCAAACACCGTGTGAAAAAAAAAGATTTCCAGGCCTTTGGCACAAGCTTGGCTGGCTGCAGCTGTCAACCGTCAGTTTTGACGAGCAAAAGCCCCTCACAATTGCCCCAATTCGGCACCAACCGTCCCGGAATCGAGCTGTGTGGCTCGCGCGGCGCTACACTAGCGTCACGTTTGGCAGCGTGAGGCACTGGGTTGCTGCAGCTTGCCCACACGGGGCTCCACAATTGTCTGGATCACTGACCAACGCGAGGTGCAGTTGACCTTGCTTCTCCCAGAGAATCCTTCGCTGAGATGACCTTCTCCCTAACGGGTCTCTTCCCTTTGGCTGGAGAGATCGTTCGCCATCTGCGCCCGTCATTTCTCCTCTTTGCAAGCCGCAGCTGCTCCTTTTGCGCCAGTCAATTGTCCTCAATTCCTCATTCCTGAGATTGCCGAGACACGAAATCTGAAAACACAAACATTGTGTCCCCACCGCGGCCATCGCGACACCAACGGGCTGCGTTCTTCTCTGCCTGTCGCCTGTGCAACGGTGGGCAAGAAGATATCGCCCTGACCATGCCGTCATCTTCACCGTCGCATGTTGTCTCGCCGTGAACCCAAGCAGCCCATTGCAGCCGATTTTGCTTCTCGTCGATCAGCGGACCTACGCAACGGAAAACCCGGTCGAGACACCCCCTTGAACTGCATGCGATATTTGCTCTGTTAAGGACGAGCACACCTGGACACCTCAAAATCAGTCAACTGGTTCGGTATCCCTCCCGACCTATCGATACGTTTTCTCCGTGGTGGATCCTCGCAGCGCCGTCCCTCCTTACAAGCATCATCCTTTCCACCCACTCCTTTGTCCCCTCTCCTTCAGTTTTGTCCACCACAAAGCAAGGGCAACATAGTTATCCCTGATTCGCCACGATCACCCGCAGAGCTCCATTCTTGTTTGCACAACAGTCATCCAACGTCTATGCTGGACCCACAATCTTGTCGGTGTTTGTCTTGCCCAAAATGGAGGGCTCCAGTGCTCAGAGCCAAGCCAGCGAACGCTGTCGACCCCCTCCTTACCCTCGAACAGCTTCTCGATCAAGCACAAGTTCAACCCGGACGCGCATGAGCAATCAGAGCGCCTCGTCAGCTCAACAGCCGCCATCTTCATCCTCTTCGCGCCATCCTTACACTCGAAACAACCGAGCTACGGCCGTCGACCGTCCCCGATCGCAATTGTCCCGCGAAGCATCTGAGCAGCAGTCGAGGGAATCATTACCCACCATGTCCACCTACCTACAAGAGAGGTTAGAACGGGAACGCAAAGTAAACGAAAGCGACACCTCGTCCAGCCGCGCAAGCAATGAGGGTACCGGCGCATTGTCAGATTTTAGAGCTGTCCAGAGCTCGCCGCCAAGGAAGAGCGCTTCAGAAGGGCGGCGGCCAGGTTCCAGCAGCGGGGCTGACCCGGCGAAGAAGAAGGGTCTGGGCTTAAAGGAAATGGAACAAACTCTGTCAACTTTACACAAGCAGAACTTCGACCTCAAGCTCGAACTATTTCACCGCCGCGAAAAACAGTCCGCCCTCGAAGAACGCGCCGAGACTCTAGAAAGGGAGAAGGCGCAAACGGACGAGATGAATGACCACTTGATTCAGGAGTTGGAGAAGCGAGATAAGGCCGTCGAGGAAGCGGTGGCCATGATCGTGGTGCTTGAGGCACGGGTAGAACAGCTGATACGGGAACGGGAGATGGTTCGACGTGTCGAGCAAGACGGCCTGTTCTTTAGCCGCAGTGAGACACCTCGGCCAATCGCAACACCCAAGTCCAAGACTGTCGACCTCCCGCAGTTTGAAGACGTTAGAGACCTCAACCGCATGCCAAGCTTTCTGTCCGAGCATAGTGAAAACACCTCGAACCTCCGCAACGTTTATCTCGGCGTCCGTGGCAGTGTCCTCAGCTTACCCAGGATGGCCGAGGATTCCCACGAGGCCGAGCGCATAGAACACAACGGCGTGAGCAGTCCTACTCTTAGCGTTCTGAGCGAGAGCTCCTTCCAGAGCGTCTATGGCCGCAGAAAGGGCGGTGTTGAGAGCTCTCCGGCTTCTAATAGCAGCCCACCGTCGGTGGACGGTCCGAGTAGGAATCGCGGCCCCTCTATCAGCGAATCCATCGCCTCAGCCAAGTCCTCCACCCCAAGCAAGCCCCGTCGATCCTCGACTTCACGGGGGATATTCGGCTCGAATCAGTTTCAAAACATCCATGACATCTTGGATATGGGCGGGTCGCCGCTGCAGCGTCTCGAACGCCTGGAGATGGCTTTGACGGCCATGGGTGACGCCTCTCGCCCCCCCACATCGAATCAGGAAAAAGAAACGGTCCAACATTCTCGGTCCCCTCAAGCCGTTCCGCAACCTAAGACGAAGCAGGAAAAGCGCGAGGCGTTGCAGAAAGTGTTGACGCAGGGACATCTCGCGAGAGACTTTAACATGCAAGGTCTTCCACCAACCCCAGATACCATCTCGACGTCGACTCTGAGGCGGTTTAAAAACTCCAACGATACTCTGTCTAGAGAGGAGAGTCTGAGGAACGAGCGCAGCTACCTCGCCCTGAGCGAGACAACAGCGTCACTGGTATCTGCCGTGGAAGAGGCAAACGGAGGGACCCACCTCAGCCCCCCGCAACCAACAAACACAAGCCAGCCAGCGTCCACTACCGCATTTGACAGCCGCAGACAGCTCGCTGGCAACGGTGCACATGCAGACCGGGCACTAGCCCCATCACCGCCACTGCGGCCGCGATCAGCCGGCGAAAACAGTCTGTCGCCGCGACGTCGCGGTCAGGACGGATGGGACAGCGACGACTCGGACGATTTTGCAGATGGTGTAGATTCCATGGCATCGAGCTTCGACCCCTGGCTCCGAGAAAGCTTGAAACCAAACCGTGCCGGTGCTCTAGACCCCATGAGCTCTGCGTCGCAGGCTGGTCCGAACAGAGAGGGTAGACGCACTTCGCCAGATCTCTTTTCCTTCCCGGTGAGTTCTGGAGGGTGGGCTGCGGATGCTATGTATGGGCCGCTCGGAGGTGCGGCCTATTTGGGATCGATGGGGAGCTCACTCTCGCCCGCTCCCATGGCCGAGGCTCTTGATGCGCTAAGCAGTTCTCTTCCTGCGCCGTTCTTCGGCTCTGGACTCGCGACACCGGTCATTGGCTCCCACGGCGCCCCGCCCCCGCCGCCCAACAGGCGATCGAGCCTCCATGCTCAGACGGGGATCACATCGTCGACGTACGGCTCTGGTAGCATTCCCGCCTCCCCGGCGCGACCGTCCCCAATGAGCTCTAAACTGAAGAAGAGCCCTGTACGGCGGGACCGGAGCAACAGCATCGATCTGCGACCCCAGTCTGCCAACTTGAGGGAGGTGGGACTTCGGCAAGATCGGGCAATGACTGTCCCGCCTAAGCAACTGCATATACCTCCTCCAGCACAAGAGACGCAAGACAAGCAACAGGCATCTGCTCAGGCCCTCCCAAAGCAACGTCACTACCCCCCAACGGCAAGTCAAGCGCCACGCCCCCGTGGACTAAATAGTCTTTTCCGCAGGTCGACTGGCTCGGCTGCTGAAGCGGCGCAGATGATATCGCCATCCAGCGCACCAGCGACGGAGACCATGTTCAGAGGTCTGCCTCCGCAAATGGGCTTCCCTTCATGCGGGAAGCGCTCATCCCTTGTTGAGGATGACAGGGCTAGTGCCACGCCTCCGCCTATTATGCGGAACAAAGCTCACGCACGAGTAGTTATTGACGAGGGCGGGGGAGCGCCTCTGGAGCCTTCTGGCGGCGGCGCACCAATCGGCGTCATACCTGGGTCAGGGACTAGCGGCTCGTCCGGTTCAAACGGGGCTGCCGTTGGAAACAATCCGCTCGCCGGTCGCAACGAGGGTGGTGGAAAGCGTAATTGGCTTACTACACTAGGCAGAGTTAGCAGCCTACGAACTCGTGGGCCCTAGGCACCATTCCACGGGTAAGCGCGTGATGCAGGCCGTCGGGCGCTTTATTTCTTTTTATTACTTATTCCCTTGACTACGTTTGGCTGTTTGTTTTATGCGGCGCAGGGTGCGGTGCCTTGGAGGTATGGCTGGCTTTTGTCAAGATTGCAACAGTTCTCTGAGGTTCATTCCTCGGCTGCTCGGTGGGAGGGATGGAAGGTTTTCGGGGGTCGTATTCTATTTCTCACAAGTCGGCCGTACACAACTAGACGTTGTTGAGATAGACGGGGAAAGGGAAAACTTGAGTCGCAAGACGCAGCCGCATTGAGGGAAACCTCCTGGGAGGAGAGCGAAGATTACGGAACTGTGCCATGGGGGGCGCAGGCAACAAACAGATTTCAACCTATACAATACAAATAGTGATAGGGCTATCATTCAAGACTAGCCTAGAATTATCTGGAAGGTCGACTGCAGGCTGCGTGTTGTCAGTTTGTTTGGTATTCATACGCCACTGCGATGCGACACGCATCTTTTCCCTTGCTACCACTTCACTCCATCTGGCTGATGATTGCCTGAGGATGCTTGATCGTCACCAATCCGCGCTCCCCCAACCCTTGTCTGTCTTGGTTCTTGGCGTGCTTTACGGTTCTATTCCCACGTCATTTAGAGCTCTAACTAAGTCTCCTAAGCATCCGCTCCATCTCCATGTCCATGTCTGAGACAAAGGCTTGACGTTTCTAAAATAGAAACTCCAGCTCCTTGAGGCAAATTTGGGGTTGTGGATTTCTAGTATCTTTATGATTTTTCCCCAGAGAGGTTCTTCGCGTATCGGTAGTTGTCAAGGAATTCTCCAGAAAGCCCGAAGGGTAAATCGAGTAGAACTAGTACAGTAGCTATACTACCAAGGGGTTTGATGGAAAAGTCTGAGGTCTCGGCAAAGAAATTTTGAGGATTTCGATGAGAAGGTCTAATGGCTTTGCAATAAAAATCGGTATTGACGCGTCCCAGATTTTTATCAGAATTCGCCATATTGAACAATTTTTTCTCTAATAAATATATACTCTTCTTCGACAACAAAATATCTGGGATCTGATTGCACTCCAAAGGCGTACAGGTTGTCAGGGACGGAAGGGAATGAGATGTACAGCCTAGAACTAAAGCGTATTGTTCTCCTCGTGGACTTGTTGCCTTGTCTTGCCTTGTCTTGTTCTGTCTTTTCCCTTTCCCTTGCCCCCGACCATTGACCAGATAATTCTGGCCGATTAGGAAGAGTTGTGTTGTGTCCACGGAACTGCTGGCAGTACAGTCTCCCTCTTCCTACGCCATCTTCATTCATGTTCCAGGCACCCACGTCTTATTGAAGGAGTTATCACCGGACCGGACCGATGGTGGGTTCGGGGACCTCCAGCGCCGGAGTCGGTGGTTACCTTCCTTCTTAAGCGCCAGACAGCAACGCACCCAGACAGATTGCCGTGCGCTGGACTCGGATGAGGAGGAAGAGTATTAGTAGAATCGATGTCCTGGAAGGGGTGCTTTGGTGATTATGTTGGAAACAGGTAAGGAATATGAATGTTGGGTGGGTGTTTCAATAAGATGTCTGGGTGGATGTGGAAGGTTCTACATGAACGATCCAGGTCCCTTTCTAGTAAACCATACCCAATACCTAAAGTGGAGAGATAGTGATTCTAGCTACAATTGGAGAGAAAGAAATGAGACAAACAGCAACATTACCTGCAGCGTTACCACCGAACATGCTAGCCGTCAATATGCCGCCGTTCTATTCTTTGCAATCGCTACTGTTGCATTTATTAAGGTAACTCGTCGAAACACCGAGAGAAGACCCCACCTTCACCTGCAGCATCAATATAAAAGAGCTACCGTGCAGTTCACATACCCTAACACTCATAAATCCATCTTACCCACACCCACACCCACACCCGAAACCAGAACCAGAACCATAATAACCCATACACACCTCGGCCTCAACAGGACAAACCCAACCTAGACGTCTTGCAGTCAAGACACTCAGTACAACCAGTTTCCAGGCACACACCTGCCTACTTGCCTAGGTACCTACCTGCCTAGGTACCTACCTGCCTAGGTACCTACCTGCCTAGGTACCTACCTGCCTAGGTACCTGCCTGCTTGCGTAGGTCAACCACATCCACCTGACCCCAGCACGGCCGCCCAAACCTCGCAATCCTCAATCCTCAATCCGAATTCACAAACGAGCCAGAGTTGAGTAAGCTGAGGTGGAATGAAAAAGATGCCATCAATGAAACTCCTCGCCCTCGGATGGGCCACTATCGTTGTTCTACAGTACATTGTACTGCTCATTGAGGCGCTCCGTGATTGGTTTGGGGTGATTAGAGATGTTTTACACCAGCATCTCTAACTCTTGTCTCACCCTCCCCCGCCCCTTCCAAGTCTTTTTTCTCTGAGTGAGTCTAACCTCAATCTCTGGGTCTTTGATACTGTGTCTCTTGAAGAAAGAAGGGAAAGGGGGTCAAGGTGCAAGGTAATAGATACATTCAGCCTTGTAGGTTGTTGGTTTGCAGGTTCAGCCTTGAAAGTGGGATCCGACACAACCAAGGCACAGCACGAAATGAAAAAGAGTATTTGGGATTTGGAAAGAGAACATAACATGGAGGAAAAAAAGAAAAAAAGTTAATAGGAACAGATAAAAGGGAAAGCACATGAACTGGGGGATAAGAAACATGTTGACATGAGATAAAAGAAGGTTCTCCCAAACCCCATGTACCAGTATGTCCCTAGGTATGTATGTAGCATAGACTTTCACCGACCGGGTTATACCACTCCACTCTGTCACCCCCGTATGCACAGCATGGCGCACGCATAATGGTTGCCAGCTTCACTGCATTTTCGCCCCCCCTAGAGAGAGCGAAATAACTGCTCCTGCATCAACCCACAGTCTACGGTAAAGAGCCAGCGCGAGAATTTCCATTCCTCACAAAATGTCTTTCCATCACAAATTGTCTTTCTACATCTCCATGTCTTTTTTACTTCCCCACATGACCCATCTAACAAATTTATGCAGACGTTTCTACACCAAAGTCAAATCCTCCTCTCCCGCCCCGTCAAATGGACTCTCCAACTGACCCGTAAATCCATCAAAATACATAAACGCACCAATACGTCGCCACTCGCCATTTCCAGCAGGAATAACGACAAGACCAGCGTACTGATGTGATGTCTTCCATGTTTCCGAGTTTTCAGCATTGTATGCCCGACGACGGAGCAACGCATCCATCGGGTCAACCATCCAGGCCTGTTCAACTGCCAAAATCATCTGCGCGTTTTGAGGCAAGGAAACCTCGCGCCCAACCAGCGCGTCATCATGAGCATACTTGAGCACACGGGGTGAAACCCATTGGTCACCGATGCGGTTCTTTTGGTGGCCATATACCCAGCGCATATCGCTGTGTGGAAGGACGCAGAGCATACCAAATTCCTCCCACCACTCTAGTGTACACGGCACCCGCTTGGTCCGTAGCACCACCTTCATGTCTGCGAAATTGTGCAGTAGCTCATCCTCTCTGTCACCAAGTGGGTGGCTGTATGTTACCACAGGGGCCTCGAAGAGGCCGAACTGGCGGTAGGTTTGCATGCTGGTGCGGAAGGGAAAGTCGAGCACATCACTTCCAGAAAGCGTGCGAGCACATCGAACCGAAAACCAGCTCCACGAAGGCGCCGGCTTCATCGTAGGGTCGTAAGCGACCGATATTTGCGCCGAGTCATCCTTTGCCGGAGCCACCGGGCTCACCGTCCACAGCAAGTCATAAGCAAACAGTTCTCGCCACAGGCCAGCCAGATACGTTGCACCTGTATGTGCTGCAATGGCTCGCACAATACCTGCAAATGCAATACCCCTGTCGGCCTCCTTCGTCAGATCTCCTGCGCGGTAGTCGCGTACCAGCGGACCCCATTGCGCGTCGGCCGTGGTGGCATCGGCATCAGAGTCGAGGTTTGGATTGCCATGGTGCTTGGGGCTTGTCTCCGAGCTGGAAGCGGTATTTGTAGGTTTTGCCGTGTCATTAGTACGCAATGAGCTAGCGATACCCGTAATGACCCGGTGAAAGTGAGACTTGGACCCCGGAACGGTCGTGAGCGGTCCATAGAACTCATCCGTGATTCCAGTGCAGCACTCCCACATCAAACGGTCCTGGCCAAAGTACACGGTGCGCGAGCACAGCAGCCTCTCCTGAAAGACCCAGCCACGCGACAACAGCGGCCAAATACGCTTGTACACAGTCGGAGACCACGATGGCCGCTGATACCCAGGCCGGTACTGGATGACAAGTGTGTTATCCGTTGGTGAATCCGATCCGCTCCGTTTCTTCTCGGGAAGTGGTGCCTGGCATGGGAGGTGTACTCGGGGGTCGCGGAGGAAGTTTTCAGCAGTGTCCCCGGCCGGAGGAAACGTATAAGAGATATTGCAGCTGCTGCGACCATAAACCGCTGCCATCTTGACTGCTTCACGTTGCCAGTCCTCACGTGAGTCCTGTATTATACATAGCGAATCGATCCAGATGTAGCGATATCCCAGCGCCCGCGTGATTTCGATAGCGTAAACATACTTTCCCGGCAGCGACCCGATGGGAATATCACCGGCAAACTTGCCGAGTGTAGCCACCTCGAGTTGTGGGCAGGCAGATGGATCAGGCCCCCACATGTGGCTCAACGTTGTGAACTCCAGACCCGCCGGCAGATCTGCCACTCCGCACTCTAATCGGACTTTGTCGCCGCTTACATCGAGTAGCCTAGATGGCAGCATGCTTGTCGGCGCTACCATACCAGGAAACTCGCGGCATTTCTCGTGATTGTCGACACACTCACGCTGCCAAGTTTTGATCTTGTCAAAGTTGGCCGCATGTCGAGAAGAGATGGGAAGTGATTTGAACCCCAGCGTCTCCTTATTCAGTTTCGAGTCTGTAACTTGTGAGCTCGGGACTTGCCTCTGGCTTGACAACCTACTGGCAGAATGGTAAATGTGGAGATCGGCATACATATGCTTGCTCAACTTGGTGATGCGAAAGTCAATGTAGCCAACTTCTGATCTGCCAACCATCAGTCTCTCGCACATTATTATCCAAGTCCTGGGGTACTTACATGCTAGCCGAAGGGGCCACCTTCCGCCAGAACTTCTTCGTCCGATCATTCTCGTTCTCAACCATAATCTGGTACTCCAGTTCGGGGTCGCGGGCAGTAAGCCTGACTTCAGCCGGGGCATCGACATCGACGGGCTCGACTGGGTTTTCGGGGTCGAACAAGTAGCCCCCAGCGCGAACCCAGATCATTGCACAAAAATGGCAATCTCCTGCCAGGTAGGCTTCCTTCCATTGTCGCGGCGACCCAACATGGCCCAACTCCTCAGCCCCAAGTTTAATGTCTTTTCTTCCGAGTCTCTGGAGGAAGGTCGACTTCTGGATAAAAGTGGCACAGGGAGAGCACAGCTTGTGGAGGGTGACGACAGTATCGCTGGGGGCCGATGCCTCGAAGCGCTTCGCAAAGTCGATTTTGGCGACGCCTTCGAGCGAAGGGGGAGGCGCGGCAGCCATCATCAAATGTCACGGAGTGGGGAGAAAAGCCGTTGGTAGCGCGACAAAACACTTCAATTAGGAGGCTCTCTATATATGTGTAAGCACTATCAATTATAAACTTGTCTCACCACGTTGGCATTAGGTACCAACGGCTGGCCGTTGGGGGAACGTGTCATGTCAAGGATCACTAGGATCCATCTTGTGGCGGCCGCACCGGAGACTAGATGAAACGCTGCACTCGCACGGCCGCAGCTCTGCAGCTCTGCCGCAATTCCGCCTCGTGTTGAGGTACGTTTGCTTTTTGAGATCTACAAAAGGCCTGGAAGAGGGAAAAACAAAAACTCGCACTATGCCGGATGCAAAGCAAAAGAACAATGGACCCGCCCGGCTGGGTATCGATCAGGCTCTTCAGCCAGGTCGCTGGAGGCGAAATCGGGACGGGCGCAACCCCTCCCCCTCCTTTGTCCCTGCTGGTTCGCTAAATCATTGGCCAATAGATCAATGCGCCTCTAGCTTGGCACCCCGCCATATCGCTCGGCGTTAGTGGGGTTCTAACCCGCCTCGGTGCGAGGTTGAGCTCAGGCATAGCACAACACAATCCGAGTGGTTGCGCTGCTCGCCTGGCCATCGATCGGGCCAAGCAACTAGTGAAGCAAGCGGGCGGGCAGTCTGGATTCCCAAAAGCACCAAGCACACCGGGAGGTGGGATGTGGAGGGAGGTCAGAACATCCCACCTCGCCCGCTCTCCAATTCCGTCCACATTCCTTCTCAAAATCTAGCATTGTTCACTGCGCAATTTATTTCTCGGTCGATCCCGGAGCGTCCTTGTCTCGTTGGACCGGATTCCAGCGGTGCTTCTCGTCCATCACCTCACCCCCACATTGAAATCCAGAGTCCCACCCTCCGCTTCGGCTTGAGATAAAAAAGACTCAAAAAAAGACCGCAATGGCCGAACAAGTTGACACAACCCCGCTTCCCGACCCCACGACGATAGCGCTAGCTGTCGACGACGACGTTGAGTCGGACCGCGACTCGGTGCTTGGAAGTGAGACGAGCTCGACAGCGTCCATCTCGTCGTCAATCCTCAAATATCGCCACGAGAACGGGCGGACATATCACGCCTATAAGGATGGCAAGTATGTCATGCCCAACGACGAGCGCGAGCAGGACCGTCTCGACTTGCAGCACCATCTCTTCCTCCTTACTTTTGACAACAAGCTGTATCTGTCGCCTGCGGGTCGCGATGGCCGTCCCCTTCAGAATGTGCTCGATGTTGGCACTGGTACGGGTATCTGGGCGATTGACTTCGCCGACGAGTGTCCCGAGGCCTCAGTCATCGGCATTGACCTCAGTCCCATTCAGAGCGCTTTTGTGCCACCCAATCTAAGCTTTCAGGTTGACGACATCGAGGAGCCATGGACCTTCAGCGCCAAGTTTGACTTCATCTACAGCCGGATGATGACGGCTGCCCTGGCCAGTTTCCCCAGGTTCTTTGAGCAAGCCTATGAGAATCTCGCTCCCGGCGGCTGGATCGAGCTTGCCGACATCTGCCCTATTACTAGCGATGACGGGACGCTAAGCGAGGAGACCAGCACTCACAAGTGGGTCACGCAACTGCTCGATGGCACCCGTGTCATTGGCCGTCCCTTTGACGGCGCCTTCCAGTACAAAGAGCAACTCGAGGCCAAGGGTTTTATCAACGTCCAGCAGCACGTCTTTAAGTGGCCCCAGAACCGCTGGCCCAAGGACAAGAAGTACAAGGAGATTGGTAAGTTTTCTCCTCGTTTTAGCTACGGGCAGAGCTGACTTGGCGCCACAGGCATGTGGACTCTCGAGAACATTACTTCTGGTCTCGAAGGCCTAAGCGCGGCTGTTTACACGCGCGTTCTCGGCTGGTCCAAGGAAGAACTTGATGTCTTGTTGGCTGGAGTCCGGAATGAGATGAAGGATACCAAGATCCACTCGTACTGGCCAATGTAAGTCCTCTCGTCTGATGTGTTTGATGGTTGTCACTAACTCGGCGCAGTTATGTTGTCTATGGCCAGAAGCCTTATTGATTGGGGGCGAGTGTTAGGAGTGTGGGCTAGGATTGTACTTTTGGCGGGGCGGCATAGCGGTCGTTATGTTATTCTGGGCATATTTATCGTATCGTTGGAAAGTACCTACCTAGCGAGGGGAGCATTTTCAGGATGGCTGAGCGCACATATCACCGTATATATGAGCATGGAGATATATATATATATGAATGTACGTTGGAAGCGGGGTGTATTGGAACGGCTACGCAAAGTCATGTTGTGAAATATTGTTCCGTATACCCGAGACATGGCAACCTACCTACCTTGGATAGTGGCCCTGGAGATTTTTGGCAGTGGGCCAGCCCACCCCCAACAGAATTTCACGGAAGGACTGGGGGGTTTTGAGTGCCACAAAGTTTATTTGCCTTCTGCATTCTGAAATCTTAGCATCGCCGCTTGCCCGACAACTTTTCAACCAACTGCAGCACAAGCAAATCGCGTGTGTGCATACCACCACCCACCGCAATGACTACCGCCGACGAGCACTACGAAGAAGTTCGCCGGGAACTCGCTGCCGCGACCGGCCGAGCACGCATGGAAACATTCCCCAAGCTCTTCCTAACTCGCAAGGAGGAGGCCGGCTACAAGGATTGGCTGCACGCAAAAGCCGAGGCGGAACGCCCTCGAGCCCTCAGCCCGGGCGAATTTACCGAGCTTATCGACTCTTCCAACCTCATCCAAGAGTCCTTTCTTGAGCACATCATTATCCGCCTGATGGCAGATGATGTTACTACGGTCCCAATCGGCCACGACCTAGACTTCGTGTACCGGCTCTTGGCTGACCCCGATGGGCTGGTACCGCATAACCGACACATGGGACGCTTCACTCCTGCGGGAGAGCCTCTGCTCCCCTACTATATCCTAGGCGTCAACACAACCGTACAACCACGCGAACCCGCGCTTCCTGCGAGTCGCCGTAAGGCAAACTTATCCGAGGTCTCAACACATTCCGCTGAGAGCGACGACAACGAAGCTCCCGCTTTATCTTCTTCACGTTAGGCCCGCTTGAGTATAGCCGACACAGGTTGGTAGGCGGCTCGTCATCTGTCGTTGACGAGAACGGCCTTGACTGGGAAAGAACAGGTTTCTGTTTGATTGCAAGAGTAGGCGACTCTGGTCACATCAGCGGAGTGTACGCTACCTACGACATGTTTCCGACCAAAGAAGATAACAGTGGTGGCCCCAGTCGCGGCCAGATTACTTCAGAGAACTGGGGCATCCCTCCTGGGGGTAGGGAAGGCGGTGGCATCAACGAGCAGTTCTCGCTTGCACGTATCGGGTATGTCAGTTGCCAAAGTATGCCGTGAAAGGAGAAACTAACACGAACTGTCCACCAGGGATACTCTTGGGAGCCTTGGCTTTGCGAGGCCGATCATGTGGCACGATAAAGTTGAGCATCCTGTCGAACTTGTCCGCGTCAAGCGTGCAGGGAACTCGCTTGGTGCTGTCCGTCAAACATTGGATGGGAGGTACGTTATCGGTGGGTGACGTATCTTGGCCTAGGCCGAGGTGGATAGTTGGTGGGTATCTACCCCTTCACTTGTCTCGGAAGACCCTCTCATGTCTCAGCTTGGTCTTGAATTTGGCCCTTCTCTTACCAAACTATCGCCGGTTATTATAATATTTCTCTTCTCGAGTACTGCGATAACTGTGTTTGGTGCAAGCATTGATTTGATGGGATTCAAAAATTAATCAATCCACTAACATCGTGATACCGTAATGGGCTCGATGATTCGATGATGGAAAAAAAAGTTAGGAGTGAATGGTTTATTTCACTATCGACTCGAGAGCCGCTGATGCCGCATCTGCTTGCTGCTACTGTTGTTTTACCCTAAAGTTGGCCTCACCAACCCCAGTCACCCGCACCAACCCTTGCTACCTTGCTCAGGCGCTACTTGGGAAATGATCAAAGAAGTTTGACAAACATAGTTTAGACGAATAGGTAGTACTTTGCAGCTTAAATGGCAACTTTTTCGCAAAGTCCCGGTTTTAAAGACACACACGGGTGGCCTAAAACTGGGACCACCCTGTTACGACCTGCACCCAGCAGAGGTCTGTAAGGGTCTCAGTAAGTTAAGGCAAAGCGTATGGCAGGATGCCAAACTAAAGGGGGTCCTTCTACCATGCATGGACTAGGTGGGAGATATGGATCGATTAGCTGGGGGCTTGACGGACACTTGTGCAGCTATGAGCCTATGGCACTCTCAACCCCTGAGAAATTGTTTACGCGGCACCTTACCATAGACTCCTACGCCAACAATCTTTCAGGGGTTGGATGTGGTTGCAAACGGCGGAGAAAGTGTTTGTCGAGCGTATTGAAAGAGCCAGAAGGCAAACGGAGGCCCAGTGTATTCTTCAACGACTGCAAGTTGTAAAGTACCATGCAAGCAAGAGATATTTCAAGGATAGCAAACGGAATATCCCTTTGATCAGTCCGTGTGTGCCTGAGGTTCAGAGGCTCGTGGTAGGTTTAAGCAGTGGAAGGTGGGACGACAAACACTGCAGAGGTATGTTGCAGGGAAGGAGTGATGGGACCCCCCAGGATGCCCCTCTTCCAAACCCAGCATTCATCGCTGCAGCATCGGTATCTGTGTGGCTACGAATCTGGCTGTTTCTCGTATGCCTCTTTGTCCAAAATGGAACGCCTCTTCTATTCTTGCCGGACAGGCTCCTTACAATCAGGCTCCTTACAATCAGGCTCCTTACAATCAGGCTCCTGACAATCAGGCCCCATTGAGGCCTACAAGATCCGCAGCAGCCTATCGTGTTTCGAACGGTGCGGCCAGGCAGACATGCAGACGGCAAACAAACGACGAAACCTGCAACCCCCCTTGTCCGCCTGCACCCATCCATGGGCTCCCAAAGAGGTAGCGCTGCTATGATTTGCTCGAAGCTAGCCAATGCCCCGTTTGCGCGCCATGTTGTCTCTCGGCGTGGCTTCATTCCCAGAGACCCCTCTGCAGCTGCCCACAAAATCCGGTGTCGAAAGTGAGGCCTACCGCCAGCACATCGCCCCGCCCCCTCCCATTGGCCGCCCAACGTGGTCGCACTCTTGTTGGCCCACCATGCTCCGTCTCGGGATCCGGCAGGCTTTCGATGAGCCATGCCATCCATGGAAGAGATGCGACGAGAAGGCAAGAGGATCGGGCGTGCGGGTACTTTTTATAACAGCCTCCTCCAGATGCTCTGCCGCTTGAAGGAAACTTACTCACGCCCATTTTCCAGCGCGGCATTTCCCAGTTTCCCACAGCCATATTGAACCGCATCATTACAGCTTTAAACGGCGACTATGTCTTCCGACGTACGTGCCGAGCGGCTTCGCAAGGTCTTCATCAAGTCCCTTCACGAGGAGCAAAAGGTCAGCTCGCCGCTCGCGCAGCTCATCCTCGAGGCGATCCGCACACAACCAGTCCATAGTTCTTGTGTGGAACGCATCATATCCAGCAAGCACGGGCTCCAGACCTTCGGCAAAGCCATCCGGGCCGGTGATACGCGCGACTTCATTGTATCCCATGTCCTTCCGACATTGCAATATTTGTCCCACCCCGACATCAAGGATGTTGCAGACGGGCAGCTCCTCAAGAAAGTCCTCCAGACCATCATCGACCCACCTACAGTCTGGATCGCTGTCCTGAAACTGGTCCAAAAGCGTCAGGTACCCGATGACCAACTGGCCGCTTTCGCCTGGCTAGCATGCGAACTCATATCCTTGTCAAATCCCGAAGTGGACGTATCCCAGGACGTCCAACAGCTTTTAGAGACGGAGGTGTTCGCCAAAGCCCAAAATGCCGACGTGCGAGAGATTGGCTACAAGATCGAGAAGAGACTGCAGATTCTCCGTTCCCCCCAGCAGACAATTCAGGCGGATGGACCCGGCGGTCGGCACGACAATGACCACGAGGATTTTCGGCAGATCCGCATCTTCCCCACCGCAGATGAATTTGTGTCATCCCAACCACCATTCTACCTGACAGCCAGTGATGTTCAGAACACCAAGAGCGAAGATCGCGCCCGAACCCACCTAGACAACCAGTTTCGCTTGCTCAGAGAGGACATGCTAGCCGAACTGCGGGAAGACCACCAAGTGGCCATTGGCGTCAAGAAAGGAAAGCGAATCACTGTTGCCCTCGGAGGATTCGTGCCGGCTGGCTTGGACTTTGGTGACGAGGACAGTGGCCGCTACAAGAAGTGCACAATGCTTCTGAGATGCTACGCCGGCCTTCAGTTTCTCCAAAAATTTGACGAGGCAGGACGGAAGAGGTACCTGAAAGACAATCCAAGATTCCTCTCACACCAATCGTTTGGTGTTCTTTGCCGAGGCAAAGAGATATTTGGATTTGCATTTGTAGATCGAGACATCGATCAGCTCGTCCAAACCCCGCCGATCTTATCCCTCCAGTTCACCGACACACACAACTTCCGAACCGCCCTGATGGCTCTCTCTGTGCCGGAGAGTCATAATGTCCAATTTATCCTTGTGAACACGGCCGTATTCGCATACGAGCCAGTCTTGGATGGCATGCAGAAACTGAGAGACCTGCCACTGCAAGATCAACTTGTTAATCCAACTCTTATAAACTCCAGCCAGACTCAACTCTCCCTTAATCCCACATTGCGGGCAAAGATTGAAGATCTTAGAAAACACCTTGACAGCGCTATGAGCTCCGACGGTTCCGTAGAGCTCCCCTCTACTGATGGGAGCAAAATCCAACTTGATAAATCCCAGTTCTCAGCTCTGATCCACGCTCTTGCCAACCCTTTGAGCCTTATCCAGGGCCCTCCAGGTAATTGAACAGCCTTTCTCATTACGCACGTGGCCGGATAGAAGCTGACCAGTGAGATAGGAACTGGCAAGTCGTTTGTCGGGGCGCAGATAGCCAAGATTTTCTGGAAGGAGAAGTTGCGCATTCTGGTCATCAGCTACACCAACCACGCTCTTAATCAGTTCTTGGAAGATCTCATCGAGGCTGGAATCCCAGGCGACTGCATTGTCCGCATGGGCGCGAAATCTAAATGCAGTGAGAAAACTCAAGCACTCCATATCTCGGAGCGGAAAGACTCATACCGACGCTCACGGGATACCTGGATGATCATCGAGTCTTTGAAACGCGAAGCCCTGGACGCGGCTGGCCAGGTCAAGAAGGCATATGGCGAATATCGCCATTTCTCCTCCAAGTGCCGTCATGCTCGAAGCTTTTCCGCCCCCTGGGAGGAGATTTCTGGTCTCCTGGAATTTTTCGAGGATCAGGACTTTTACAATGCACTTCGGGTTCCCGATGACAACACTGGCTGGCAACATGCTGGCAAGGGCGGCCGCAAGATCGCAGCAGACTATCTTTATGAACGGTGGCTCAAGGGAACGAATCCTGGCATTTTTACCAATAGCATCCCGTCTGAATGCAAAGCCATCTGGAGCATGGGCCCTGACGAGAGAAAGTCTCACGTGCAGAGATGGACAGCAATGTTACTCGACGAGCGCTTTGCAACGCTGCAAAAATGGGTCGGTCAGTACAACGAATCGCAACATGAGATTGACGTACAGTTTGGCGACGCCGACGCCCACAAACTTCAGCAAAAATCCATCATCGGATGCACGACGACGGGGGCGGCCAAACAGTCGAGATTGATCCACGCGGCAAAGCCTGATGTTATTATCGTCGAAGAGGCCGGAGAAATCCTGGAGAGCCATGTCCTGACAGCCCTGGCACCAACTGTCAAACAGCTCGTCTTGATTGGAGATCACAAGCAACTGAGGCCAAAAGTGAACAATTTCACGCTGACGGTGGAGAAAGGGGACGGTTTCGACCTGAACCGCTCCCTGTTTGAGAGGTTGATCATACAGGGCGCAAGCCACAAAACCCTCAGCAAACAACACCGAATGGTGCCTGAGATATCCAAGTTTCCTCGACAGCTTACCTACCCCGATTTGGTTGATGGCCCCAACACGTCCGGGCGGGAGCGGATCCGTGGCCTTCGAGATCGTGTTGTGTTCCTCAACCATGGTAAACAGGAAGCATCTGACAAAGACATCAGGGATCGCCGCGACCCAACGGTCAAGGAGAGCAAAAGAAATCCATTCGAGGCTGAGATGGTCTTGAATTGTGTGAAATACTTGGGTCAGCAGGGCTACGCGACTACCCAGATTGTGGTCTTGACGCCATATCTTGGCCAGCTGCGGACTATTCAAGATCTGCTTCGCGATAATAATCTTTACGCGGATCTTAGCGACATGGACCAGGCAGAACTTGTACGGGCTGGTCTAATCAGCAAAGCAGCTGCAGATCTGGGGAAGCAGCCACTTCGCATTTCCACAATCGGTATGTTGGAACCTTGATGTGCGGTGTTCGTCAACATCTTTGCTTATCCTGTTTGCTAATGGTATCTCATAGACAACTACCAAGGTGAAGAAAGTGACATTGTCATCGCCTCACTCACTCGAAGCAATGAGTCTGGGGACATCGGTTTCATGTCAGCCCCGGAACGACTAAACGTGCTCATCACCAGGGCGCGGAACTGCCTCATCCTGGTCGGGAACATGGAGACATTCGTCCGAAGCAAAAAGGGATCCCCCGCATGGCTTCCATTTTTTGAGCTACTGAAGACTCACGGTCATCTTTACGACGGGCTTCCGGTGAAATGCGAAAGACATCCCGAGAGAACGGCGGATCTTAAGGAACCTAAGGATTTCCTGAAGTTGAGTCCTGACGGTGGATGCACACAGCCATGGTGAGTTCTCGAACGAACTTCATATCAATTAGATATCTTTGCTTCTATTTTCTCTTTTGGATGGCTGCTAATTCTTCGAGCAGTGAAGCAATGTTATCTTGCGGAATTCATAAGTGCAAGCTTCGCTGTCACCGCATCACCGATCACAGCAAGACGCAATGCCACCAGCTTGTGAGCAGATCCTGCGTTCGACAGCACAAAACCAAAGTGGTCTGCAGCAGAAGAGCGGACCACTGCCAGAGGTGCATTGTAGAAGACAAGGAGACTGAACGCCTGATTAAGCGCGATCTGAAACTTGAGGAAGCGCGTCTTCAGAAGCAAGAAGCTTACAGCAAAAGTCTTCAGGAGATTGACGCTGAGATTGCGCATGAGAAACGCATCGCTGGTTACAAACGCGAAGAGGAAGAGCAGAAGAAGACGTTGGAGCAACGGAAGCAGGACCTTGCGGCTTTGAAGGATGCTCAGAAGCGTGCAGATGAGCAGAAAAAGCAAAAAGAGATGCTCGCGACGAAGGCTGCGGCCAGAGAACAGGCAAAGGCAGCACAGCAAGCCCAGAAGCGAGTGGTGGGTGATTCGTCAGATAATTCACCGGATGTTGGTTTTGAGTACCCCGAAGACGCACGGGCAGAATGGGAGCATCTCAAACGTTGTGAAGGGGCCAACAGCAAGGCCGTGGACGAACTGATGGCAATGATCGGATTGGAAGACGTGAAGCAGGAGTTCCTCTCCACCAAGTCCAAAGTGGATCTTGCTCTGCGACAAGGCAGTTCGCTGGGCTCTGACCGCTTCAGCTGCTCCATGCTGGGAAATCCGGGCACCGGGAAAACAACGGTGGCACGGCTTTATGCTCAGTTCCTCACCGAGGTTGGCGTCATCCCTGGCACCCACTTTGAGGAAACCACGGGAGCGGCAGTGGCAAACGTGGGGGTAGCTGGCTGCAAGAAGCTGGTCGACGGGATTCTCAACGACGGGGGAGGCGTACTGTTCATCGACGAGGCCTACCAACTGACATCCGGCAACAACCCCGGCGGCAGAGCGGTGCTCGACTATCTCCTCGCCGAAGTGGAGAACCTGCGAGGCAAGGTCGTCTTCGTCCTGGCTGGCTACAACAAGCAGATGGAGAGTTTTTTTGCGCACAACCCCGGCCTCCCGAGTCGGTTTCCCATTGAGATGAGCTTTGCCGACTACAACGACGATGAGCTCCTCAGGATCTTGGAGCTCAAGGTGAATAAGAGATACAATGGGCTAATGGATTGCGAGGACGGACTTCGAGGTCTCTACTGTCGGATTGTCGCCCGGAGGGTGGGATACGGTCGTGGAAAAGAAGGGTTCGGAAATGCCAGAACGGTTGAGAACACTCTGAGTCAGATTTACAAGCGTCAGGCAGACCGCATTCGACGTGAGCGGAGAGCTGGAACTGCACCTGACGACATGTATCTGACCAAGGAAGATCTCATCGGGCCCGAACCTTCAGAGGCGCTCGCCAGTTGTGCGGCTTGGAACAAGCTCAACAACGAACTAACAGGACTTTCTGCCGTCAAGGATGCTGTCAAGGCCCTTGTGGACAGCATTCGTGAAAACTACCAGCGGGAGCTTGCCGAGCAGCCTCCGATCATGTACTCGCTGAACAAAGTTTTTCTTGGCAACCCAGGAACTGGCAAGACGACCGTGGCCAAACTCTATGGCGAGATCCTGGCGTCACTTGGATTGCTCTCCAAGGGAGAAGGTCAGCGTTTTTATCCCTCATGTTGCGTTTCAATGAATGCTGACGAAGAGCAGTGGTTGTCAAAAACCCTTCGGACTTTGTAGGTAGTGTCCTCGGCCAGTCCGAGCAGAACACCAAGGGAATTCTCGCCTCGGCTCTTGGAAAGGTCCTCGTGATCGACGAAGCCTATGGGTTGTACGGCGGCGGCGACAACCAAGGCTCATCTTCTGATCCTTACAAGACAGCCGTCATCGACACAATTGTTGCCGAGGTCCAAAGCGTGCCTGGGGATGACCGTTGCGTTCTGCTTCTCGGCTACAAGGATCAGATGGAGAACATGTTCCAAAATGTCAACCCCGGCTTGAGCCGTCGATTCCCCATCGCATCCGCCTTCAACTTTGAAGACTTCTCCCAGGACGAACTCGCCGTCATCTTCGACCTTAAGCTCAAATCACAGGGTTACAGGGTGACTGAGCAAGCGAAACGAGTAGCCATGGAGATGTTAGACCGAGCGCGCAATCGACCGAACTTTGGAAACGGCGGAGAAATCGACATCATTCTGGACGCGGCAAAGTCACGCCACCAACAGAGACTTTCACGACAAGGCCGAGGAAACAACGCAGGGAAATCCGACCTGTTTGAGGCGGAGGATTTTGATCCGGATTTTAACCGCGCAGAAAGATCTGAGTCGAGCGTTCGGGATCTGTTCAAGGACACTGTCGGCTCCGAAGGGGTTGTGAGCTTGCTGGAGGGCTACCAAGAGACAGTTCGCACACTCAAGACTCTCGACATGAACCCGAAGGAGAACATCCCCTTCAACTTCCTGTTCAGAGGTCCCCCTGGAACAGGCAAGACGACGACGGCCAAGAAGATGGGCAAGGTCTTTTACGACATGGGCTTCCTTGCGACGGCTGAAGTGGTCGAATGCTCAGCCACAGATTTGATTGGGCAATACGTGGGACAGACCGGCCCGAAAGTCCAAAAGCTGCTCGACAAGGCGTTAGGGAGGGTTCTTTTCGTGGATGAAGCTTACCGACTTGCCGAGGGCCATTTTGCCAAGGAGGCCATGGACGAGCTAGTCGATTCGGTCACCAAGGACAGGTACCATAAGAAACTCATCATCATCTTGGCTGGCTATGATGCCGATATAAACCGTCTCATGTCAGTCAATGCAGGGTTGACCTCGCGATTCCCAGCCGTGGTTGACTTCCGGGCGTTGGCGCCGGAGGAGTGCATTTCCCTGCTGCTCCGACTGCTTCGGGCAAAGAGAGATGAGCTGCGGTCCAAAAAGAAGGACCTGGATCTTTCCATCTTGGAACGTCCATCGCCAGTCTTTCATGATGACCTCGCGGCCATCTTTGCCAAGCTTTCCTCCCAAGACGGCTGGGCGAGCGCGCGAGATGTGCAGAGCCTTGCGAGGAGCATTTTCAACGCCTTGCTTTCTACCTTCAAGGCCGACCTTGCGCAAGGAGTTCTAATTCTCACCAAGGACATTGTCGTCCGTGAGCTGGAGGCAATGTCCCGTGAGCGAGAAGCACGAAGCGGGTCTGTTCACTGCAACCCAGCCACCACTTCCCAGGGGCCGTTACAACGGGCCCCAACCCCAACACTTGGTCCAATGCCGCCACCAAACCGAACTACTCAGGCCGTCGCCACGGCAGCCAAATCTCAAACCCAGGATCCCGTTGTTCCAGAGGATGATCCGTCCCCGGCAATGCCTCCTCCTCAAGAGGAAATAGAAACACGAGCGGACAACTTTGATCACTCGCACGATCACCTACGGGACCCCGGAGTGAGCGACGCCATATGGGAACAGCTACAAAGGGATCGAATGGCAGAAAAGGCGGCCGAAGAAGAGTACCAAAAGTTGAAGGACGCCGTAGACAAAGCCCGCGAAGCAGCCAGAGAAGCAGCCAGAGACAAAATGGTCCGGAAGCTGGTGGGAGAGGAGCAAAAGCGAAGAGAAGAAGAGGAAGAGAAGGAGCGAAAGCGGAAGGAAGAAGAAGAGAAGCTTATCAAGAGGTTGCTAAAGGAGGAAGAGAACCGGAAGAAGGAAGCAGAGAGGAAAAAGAAGCTTGAACATCTCGGTAGATGCCCCGTTGGATACGCGTGGGTTAAGCAGGCGGGCGGGTATAGATGTACGGCGGGAGGTCATTGGGTATCAAATGCGGAGGTGGAGAAGTTATAGAGTGGGCCCCTGAAAGATTGTTAGGTAGATAGATAGCTGGGGGTTTGGCGATGCAGTCACAGTGTGCAGTGTGCAGTGCGCAGTTTTATTGAGGCAGTCTACTCAATGTCTTCAAGACAATGACAAATGGCATTCTAAAGCTTTACTCACCCCAGCTGCTGAACAATCTTGAGAAGTGGTTAGTTGGTAGCATAAGCATAAAAGTTGCATGAGCGTATGTGTGTCCAAGTAAAAACCTCGGATACCATTCCGCTTTCCTTGTCGGCCGTCGGAATTTTTGAGAGAAAAGGGATGTCTGGACATGGTGCCAAGTCCATCCAGCCCAAGACGGAAGTTTTCACGTCAACAATATTAGGCTGGTGACTCAACAGCGGATAACGCTGGCCTACATCACCTGTGCTTTACGGGGATGGGAATGTTTAAAAATCTAGGCCATGGTAATATTACAATCCCCGTATAGCCAAGGTACCTTGCTCAGGTAGGTGCCTAGGTAGGTACCAATCTAAGGTAGAGAGAGAGAGAGGTACTTACTCACCAAAAAACCCAGACCCAGTGTAGATGCCCTATAGATATCTCTTCCCTTTGCAGCTTCTGGGTGCTTCAGGTAAGGATTATTCTTACCTAGGTACTTGGTGGGGCCTTATTAACACGCCACTAAAACTGCTAGCATTACATTGCATCGCCAGTTCCCCTGCCACTTATAAAAAAAAATTAAAAAAAAAAGAGCTTGTACAGAAGCTAGGTAGGTACCTAGGTAATTTTATTGTAGCATCTGCTGCAAAGCATTAACGCGATAACTCTCCCTCCTCGCCATCAAATCCTCATGTCTCCCTGCATCGACAATCCTCCCACCTTCCACCACAAAAATCACATCTGCTTTTTTTACCGTGTGCAACCTATGAGTGATTGCTAGCACCGTTGTCTCCTTCGACACTCGATCTAGACCTTCTTGTAAGGCAGCTTCACTGGCGGCGTCCAGGGCCGAGGTAGATTCGTCGAGTAGTAAAAGACGGGGTTTACGGACCAGAGCGCGCGCAATAGCAAGGCGTTGACGCTGGCCTCCTGAGAGACGGGAAGCTGAGGAGGCGCCGCATTCAGTTTCGTATCCATCGGGAAGCGCGGTGATGATAGTGTCGTGGATATTGGCGAGACGGCAGGCAGAGTGAATTTCTTCATCTGTGGCTTCGGTTCCGGGGCGCGCGCCGAGAGCGACGTTGAAGCGGATGGAGCCGTCAAAAAGGGCGGGGTCTTGTGGGACGAGGGCGATAGCGTCACGGAAAGAGAGGGGTAGGTGGGAAAGGTCGGTATCGTCGAGGGTGATGGTACCGGAAGTGGGAGCGTAGAGGGCTTGGACTAGGGCCATGAGGGTGGATTTGCCGGCGCCAGAGGGTCCTACAAGTCCGATAAACTGACCAGGCTTGATGGTAAAGGAGACGGAATCGAGGACGGGAACGTCCGGACGCGCGGGGTAAGCAAACGAGACGTTGGAAAACGCAATCTTGATACCACCAGCCTTGCCAGTCAGAGAAGCTGGAGGTGCTGCAAGAGCTTCGACATCCTCCCCCAAAGACTTGGGAGGCTTCGAGCTGGAGTCGCCGAGGTTATTGTTCGAACCAAGGCTGATAATCCCAATAATACGAGAAAAAGCGGAGCGGGCACGGGAAAACTCAGGGGCAAGTGTAAACATTTGCCCCCACAGCTGGGCGCTGACAAGCATGGCGACGAGGATGATAAAAAACTGCGTCTGGGTGTTCTCGCCGTGCATAATGCGCTGGGAACCCCACCAGTAAGCAAATGCATAGACCAAGAAGCCAGTGCTGTTGGATAATGCCAGCCAGATGTTGGTAAAGGCCGCCGACTTGGTCATCTCGTCGCGGGTAATGCGGAGGATGCGAGAATACGATGACATGAATTCGTTCTCAAGCGAAAGAGCTGCAACGGTGCGGATCGACTGCACGGCCTCGACCGCGACGGCTGTCGCCCGACCGTGAGCTTCGGCATGGCGTTCTTCGTAACGCGCCAACATCCGCAACTGCATGAAGCCCGCACCGAGGAGAATCGGCACCGTCACCAGACAAACAATGGCAATCTTCCAGGCAATGATATGCGACAGGATAATGGCGATGAAGAAGTTGACAATGATGGAAAAAACGGTGCCAATTGTTGAACCACTGAACGCGCCAATGGCAGCGCTGTCCTTGGTGATGATAGTCAAGAGCGATGACGGACTTCGTCCTTCAGACTGATGCCACTGAGCCCTCTGCTCCAGCAGCGACCTGAAGGACAAGACTCGAAGAGCATAGAGTAGGCGTTCGGCAATAAGACCGAAACACGACCAAGCAAGGAAGTTGGCAAACAGCTCAATGACAGCCAGCATGAAGAGCAAACCACCAAAGAACTGACCGTAGTAAAGAATCCTGTCGACCGTATTGCTGCAAGGGTTCAGGTGGCCGACAGTGAAACCGAAAATGAGACCCGACCCGGAAAAAGTCCCGCCCACAATCGTGGCAGCAAACACGGCGACAACAAACCACTTGAGCGATCGGTAACTGATCCTGGCCAGAGACTTCAACACGCTGCCCCAGGGCGACACAGGTTCTGATATCTTGTTTTGCTCGCTGTTTATGCTGCCTTGCTTCTCGCTCTTGCTGACGACAACTGGTTCGGGCTTTTCAGAGGAGAGCATTTCCACACGAAGTGTAGAATCATCAACCGAATCCTCTGAAATCGACCCGGTTCCTTCTTCCTTAGTGATGCCAACACTCTGCAGCCTCGCCATGCGAGCAAAGGCGCCATCCTCTTGGGCCATGAGTTCATCATAGGTACCCTGCTCCACGACCTCACCAGCTTCCATCACAATAATGTTGTCGGCATTGCGAATGGTAGAGAGACGGTGGGCGATGGAAATGACGGTCCTGTTCTTAGCCGCTCGCTCAACTGCCTCCTGGATTCGGCGCTCGCTTGCTGAGTCTAAGGCGGATGTGGCCTCGTCGAGAACAAGAATCTTTGGGTCCCGAATAAGAGCCCGGGCAAGAGCCACACGTTGACACTGACCACCGCTGACGAGTGAGCCGTTTGGGCCAGCTGAAGTTCCGTAACCCTTCTCCAGGCGGCTAATAAAGGCTGCTGCATCGGCCTGCTCTGCGGCATGTTGGACCAAACGAACAATATCTTCGACTTGTGGCCCGTATTTTGCAGTGACAGCCGGATCCACGGCACCTGCGCCCTTTGCTGCAAGTTCACCAAGTTCGTGGCTATGAAGGGCGGTTTTCAGGGGCTGGTGGCCGGGCTTGGGAGAGTTGATAAGACCGAGGGCGATATTCTCGAGAATAGAGCGGTCAAGAAGGGAGGGTTCTTGCTGGACGAGGCTGACGAAACTGCGAAGGTTGCGGACATTGAGCTCCTTGACGTCGTGACCGTCTAACCTTATGCATCCTTCACTAGGATCTTGCAAACGGGCAATAAGCGAGGCAATCGTGGATTTCCCACTTCCGGAAAGGCCGACAATAGCAGTGTGTTTTCCCGCTGGAAAATGCAGGTTGACGTTGCGCAGAACCATCTGACCCGGGCGGGAGGGATAGCTGAACGACACATTATGGAACGAGACTTCTCCACGCGCATCTGCCAAACTGATGCCCGTCTCCGAGGTACCATCTATCGCCGAAGGGGCTTCGATATCCTGCATGATGCGTTGAAAGGCACTCGCTGCTGCTCCCAAGAGAGGGAGGATGGGAGCAATGCTCCCCAGCATGACACAAGCTACAACTCAGTTAGCCCTCTTTTCTCTCTTTTCGGGTGGGTTAGGTGATAAAGACGAACCGTCGACCAGAAGAAACACAACCGTGTAAATCCGTCCAACAGACGATCCACTCCCGGGATTAGTCACAGCCTCGACCACCATGCGACTGCCCTGCCAGAAAGCCAAGGCATTCGCCGAGTAGGCGATAAAGTAAAGCATACCAGCCTGGACGGCAGCAATGACGCTCTTCTTGATACCCGACACTCTCGCCTCAGCCACATGGGCGGCAAACTTTGCTTCCAGCCTAGGCGCGGCCCCAAAAGCTTGCACGACATTGACATGGGAGAGAGCTTCAGACGCAATCGACGATGCCTTGGCTATACCATCGGATGCGAGACCGCCATACTTTTGCATAAAAAAGCCACCAATAAACGCCATGATCAAAAACGCCGGGATCAAAGAGATGAGCATCCCCGCCAGTTTGGCCTCCTTGATAAAGGCAACAACATAGGCCGTGACGAAGAAGCTAATGCTCGCAATGAGAATGCCAACCTTCTCTGAGGTTCCCGCTTGAATGGCCGTCATATCGCCATGCAACCGACTACTCACCTCGCCGGCGGCGGCGCCGACGCGCGCGTCAAAAAATGCTGGCGGTTGACGAAGCAGCGCAGCGACATAGCGAGTGCGAAGCCGCTGAGCCAGCCGCAGACTGACCAGACTCCAAGACAGCACATAAATGTAGATGAGGCAAAAAGCGCCAATGGCAATGTAAACTAATTTCAGCACCTTGTCGTTGATGGCACCCTCGTAAGCAAAGGGGTCACTCTGCTCGGCCGCGCAGGTAGTGTCGTTCATATCATCGACCAGCTGGCCAAAGATGATGCCCATGAGAGGAAAAGGCACACCAGCTGCCGCGGCGGCGACAACACCCGTCAGGATGAGGAGGTAGTCGATCCATGATAGATTGGCCGCGCCAAAGATGCGAATATACGACAGTAGCTGACCTATGTGGTTAGCATTTATTTATATTTTGCAAACGCAAGATAATCAACGAACTGATGGCTGTAACTGTGGCTGAGATTGTGGTGTGTCAACCGACTTGGAGGAAGCGTCTTCTTCAGCTACAGCAGCTACAGGGGCCGCAGCTACCGCTACAGGGCTCTTTGACCGCTGTATTTCCGGGGCTTGAACTGCCATGACCACTGGCAAGTTCAGCTGAGGAAGGCAACAACAGTGAAAGGCAACCGTCGGGCCAAAAGCTGCATCTTGCGGATATAGTTTCTATCCATCTTGTCTCGACAGACAGCCGAACAATGAATTGGGAATGGGCTTGGCGGTCGAGGGGTATTGCACCAACCTCGAACACGAGGATTACGGTCGATGGTGAGTGGTGATGCCCGATGCCGGGGCTTGGCCGTGCGGATCAGATAAAACAAATTTTCTCGCCAGCGTGGTCCCCGCACGCTCGGTGATCCACTCCCCTCAGATGATTGCGACAGTGGTCAATTTTTGCGCGAATTGCCCAGACAATGGAATAAATTGAAAATGTTACCCCCACTCAATTGTCCAGGATTTGATCAACCAACAAGGCAAGACCTCCGGATCGTGAACTGAAAAGGTGCGAGCTGTGCGGTTGCGACAAGCTGCTGACGACAGATTTCGGCGAGTTCGGATTTAAGTTATCAGATCCAAATTTACCCGTTTTAGCGCCTTGCGAGGACAGGGCCAGGCGCTGAAGCCTCTGCTCCTCAACTGCCAACCCCACCATGCATTGGCACCAAGACCAGGAGAAGCAACTACCAACCCAACAACCCAAATCACATTTCTTCGAGTGATTGGCCGTCCCTGTTGGAGTACCTACCTAGGTGTATCATCACAAGCATCTGCTCCGTGATACGCGTAAAATACAGATACGCTACTGCCTTGGCGGCGCAAAGGGACGGCCGTGTGCGTAACGTCGTCGCAACGCGTTCAAGTCCCTCCCCCAACCATTCATAGCACTGGCTAACAAAACTGCCCGCTCTCGGCTCAAGAGCCTGCTCACCCCACCCGCGCGGCATTATCTGATGATCTGATAAAAATTCTTGATCAATCTCATCCATCGAGACCCACTGGGACCTTGCAGGAGGATTCTTTCTCGGGGTTCAACCACCCCTTGCTGTGGTGGCGACGAGAACCCGGTTTCATTCGCATCCGGAAGGGCAATGACCACGACCAACTATAGGCCGTCAAGCTTGAAGCCTCGGTCGTCCCAGTGAGTCCGGCTCTCTTCCTTCTCGGCTTCCCCTCCACACTTCTCCCCTTCTGCCCTTTCCACCTCCGTCGGATCCGGTAGTTGGCTTCATCGTCAGAGGAAATGCCCATCCCCCAGCAGTTCTGTCCAAAACGTCGCCCTCCCCGTCTCGCCTGACAACCTGCGGAACGCAAACCCACCGTAAACCCCTGGGCGTCGACAGACGAGTAACTTACGTACGCACCTACCTACCTAGGTAGGTAGCTTGCAGGGCGTTAATCCATGTCAAGTGGTTTCTTCACCGATTCACCTTTGCCAAAACACCCGTCATGGGACACCCGTCCCGAGCGCGTTGCCGAGGCCGGAGACAGGGCATATAGTGTGAATACCTTGGCGCCATGTGCCAGATCCCGGCTGCCAATGGCACCGGTTCTTTTCGAGCCTCTTCTCCACACCTGGTATCAGATGGACGACTGATGCGATCGCATCGGCAATGGGACCCATTAAAGTTATCTGATCCGCTTCTTGCAAGGCCTTTCCCTGTCCTCTTTCGTATCCACTCATCACACCACTGAGCCACCCCCGCTGGTCAAATCGTCCTTGTTTGTTTTCGCATCTGTTCTGGCTGTTGGGAAATAAAACGCCACACACACGTACAGGGGCGGGTGTCGCTGATTCCCTTAAGCCGAGTGGTAGATGGCCTTGGCTGGCTCGGATGAACTTCTCACTGGTTGATCACTTTACATAGAGTAAATTGTACCAAGTAGGGTACGTAGGTGAGTAGAGTCTCGGCTCCACCGCCGGTTGGTGGGAGGGGGGTCGATCTCCGCAACGCCCTGGCCGTTGCGGTTGGTCAATGTACTGTAAAATACGTGGCATCTGCTTCCGTTCGGTGGGGGTTCTCGTGACATCTCTTCTGCTTTCGTTTGGTGGACTGGTACATCTCGATTGGGGGTTCTCGACATCTTTGGTGAGACTCACTTTTCTTATCCTTGAGAATTCCAAACCGGGCTGGCCATCTGCCAAATAGTGGCTCTAGTAGCTCGCACCTGAGAGCTGAGAAAACAAGACAGAAGCAACCCCGACGGTCGGGCCATGCCCCCCCTGGAGGTTCCCTAGTGATCCGAGAGCGGAGACGAGCGGAGCCCCTCTCCGTCATGGCACTCTGCTTCCACAACGATCTAGGGCCTAGCTGTTGCAGTGTTTCTATCTCCCAGAGCACCCCCAGGCCGAGGTAGACGAGATTTCCTTGGCATCGGCCTCGATCACTCGCTCGGTAAGGAACAGGACGATGGCCAACCTCGTAGTACGTAACTGGTCCCTAGGGTAGACTTCACCAAGGTAGGTACCGATCCGCGGTAAACGACAACAAGCTGGGGCATGACGACCCCGTCCGCCAGAGGGAAAAAGCCGCATGTCTCCATCTTTCCTGGTTTTGGTCCCTGGCCTCCAGTCTCGAGAGTTCACCCGCCAAAATTATCTCCCTAGTCGCGTTGACTTGTAGAAAGAGGGGCCTTTGCAATATCCGCGACGGTCATCAATCCGCAACTGCACTTACACCTGTGTTCTTTTCTTCCAAACAAGGCTTCGTTCGAGCTTCAAGCTGCATCTCAGATTGCCCAGCATTGCTTGTTTGTTCGCTTGCTTGTTTGCTTGCTCCTCAGGCCGAGCCAGCTCCTTGAGGCCTTGTTGTCGCCAGTCCCGACTGGAAGTCAGCGCTGGAAAGCTCGGGAGGTATCTAACTGGTATGTCTTACAGTCAGTATCTCGCGTAGCCGGGTCACTTACAGCGGGACTCAAGACGTGGCGAGACGAGGTGACAATCGCCCCCCGCCCCCCCCCCCCCCCCCCCCCCACCCACCCACCCCCCCCCCCCCCCCCCCCCCCCCCC
>Ga0247765_1000429_pt1 | contig 33260 bp, 27 predicted proteins | sample UWRJL106311C6_FD_179949 | JGI IMG/M metagenome (GOLD analysis project Ga0247765, IMG submission 179949) | Plant litter microbial communities from Arlington Agricultural Research Station in Wisconsin, United States - UWRJ-L106-311C-6 | ecosystem: Environmental > Terrestrial > Plant litter >...
CCTCCGCCACCCCCGACGACAACCTCAGCTCCCCCGCCCCCGCCCACCACCACGGCGCTGCCGCCGTCCACGGTCGCCACATCAACCGGTCCATCTCCCACGGGCCTGCGCGTCACTACCAACGGCCAGTGCGGCAATGGCACCATCTGTATCGGCAGCACCCAGTACGGCCCTTGCTGCTCGCAGTTCTTCTGGTGCGGCTCAAGCATGGACTTTTGCGGTGCTGGCTGCAAGTCGGAATTCGGTGCTTGCTTCGGCGCCGTTGCTCCCCCTGCTCCTCCGGCCTCCAATGTCACTTCGGTTGCTCCTCCTACCACGGCTGCCCCGCCTACCAGTGCTCCACCCGTCATCAGCACCACGGTTGTTCAGCTCACGTCGACCACGGCTGCTCCCCCAACAACGTCAGCTCCGCCTCCGCCGCCATCAACCACTTCGGTAGCTCAGCCGGCCACCACGGCAGTTCAGCTCCCTCCCGGCCAGCGATCCAGCACCGATGGCAAGTGTGGCAGCGGTGTCTCTTGTCTCGGGTCGACTTTTGGCCGCTGCTGCAGCCAGTTTGGCTACTGCGGTGATGGTGACCAGTTCTGCCCGCCCATTGTTGGCTGCCAGCCTGAATTCGGCTACTGCGATCCTGGGAGGCCGTAACTTTGGTCAGGGTAAGCAGTTTTTGAGAAGCACGCGGCGAGATATAGTCAAGTTGCTCCATAAGCTTAATTACATGCTGAATTTCCATGTCTTGTATGTTTTGGCTTCTGACGGCATTGTGACGTCAAGGTGATTTTCACATCCCAGTTACATCCCAATTGACCTTTCAGAGATGTCACCAAACCGGAAAGAGCACCAAGTCGAGGAATTGGCCATCCGGAACCTGCATGGTGAAAGCGACAAGCTCATCAAGCTCTCCCCTGACCCATCCAATCTCAACCGGTCAGGTCATTGGCGCGGAGTCCACCACGGGGAAAGGGGAGGGGTGAGAAATTGGGGTAAGGCACAAAAGAAAAAAAATATATTGACCAAGACTCACAAAAAGCTTGGCTGGTCCCTCAATCGACAGACACACCCCCATTCGTTCGTTCTCCAAGTCCCGCCCTTCTTCCTCCCCCTGGACACTTGACCATGTCATGCCATGTGCCATTCATTAAAAAAAAAACAGCCGTTCCCCGCACCCGCACCCCGCCTTTTTTTTTTCTCCTAGATGATTAGATCCCAGGCCCATGTACTTGATAGATTGATAGATAGCCGCTGGACATTAGCGAACTCGGTACTTTTTTGTCTTGTCGCTTAGGGGAGTGGGGAGTGGGGAGGGTACCTTTTGGTGGCGAGGACTGTACCGGATATTGCCAGGCTGGATCTGTGCCCATACATGCCCTCCTATCTGACCAGGACATTCCAGCCAACAAGTCTTGGGTAGGTAGGTATCTGGAATTCTAGGCGGTCCACTCATCTGATAGAAAGGCTAGCTTGTTCAGACCAAGAGCGGCTATCGCATATAGGTAGGTACCTAGACAGAACGATAGATTGGATCGAGGGATACCAGTGCATGGCCAGATCCAATGTGTGTTTTCCCGATCTCTGGACTTCCCGGGGGATTTGGGTTTCTCGGTTTTGTTGGACAGGTGCCCTGACGGGAGTCAACACTCACAGTCTACGTATCCATCTCTAGACAGACAGACACAGACACGCATCTACATACACATACACATACATGTATACATACCAACGTACAGGAAATCCAAAAGGGAAATCCACCCCGCCGCATCACACCACACTCCATAGGTAGGTAGGTACTATACTGTATTGTACAGACTCCAACCCCGCGAAGTTGAGAAGGCTCTATTTATCCGCCAGACCCGCCAAGAGAGACTACCTACCTAACTAGGTAGATACAAAGACAAGACACACACATGCAATGATGCAAGTCAATATTTGAGATTGCCCGCGTTACACACACACACACACACACACACACACACGATGGTGCCTTTGGCGAGTCCGTTTCGTCAATTGGTGCGGTAGTAGGCGGATACATGTACATTTACAAGCTGTCGGATACATGTACAGATCGGATCGGATCGGATCGGGTGTGGATCGGCAGGTACTTTTTTTTTCTTCTTCTTTTCTCTCTATTGATGAGATCGTCACTCTTTTTAGCTGTCCGTGCCCTTGGACGCTTACGCTTGCTCCATGTCGTCTTGGTCATGACTGCGCCTTTGACAAATTCAATCTACCTACCTACCTCCCTAGAGTACAAACTCACTCATCTTTGGAATTGCGAGACACACACACACACCTGCTGTACTTGGTGTACTGTACTGTACTGTACTGTCGCTGAGCTGCGGATACGATTATTCTAAATAGCGGGCTTCAATGAAACTTGATTCGTGATGAAAGAGAAAAGAAGAAGAAAAAAACGTCGCGAGCGCCCCCCCCCCCCATACTGTAAAATGGGGGGAGATACAGAGGGTGGGACGCTGGTGTTTACACCAAAGATGCCTATCGCCATCGCCATCACCATCGCCATCGCAACTGTGTCGTACGATAGGTTTTAGCTCATATACGGAAGCCCAAGGCATCCGACCACCCGTTACATAATCAATCGTTAGCTATCTTCAAGGCGTCGACTCCCCAGTTCGAATGCCTTGGGCTTACCCCGTACAAGGCGTTTTACAATTGGAACCCAACGGGGCGTTACAGTTGTAATGGCCATGGTAATCGGCATCTTTAATGTAAAAAAGCCAGCGTCCCGCCCTTTCTCCCCTCCACCTTTTTCAGATTCGGGGTCATCCTGGAGATTTGATTCTCGAGAGACGTCAGGTACTACCCGTGTGGGTCATCTACTATTTCCACACAATGGGGGGGGGGGGGGCGACGATGGCAAACACCATCATCACATACGTTCCGATTAGGTATGCAGGAAGTTAAGGCGGCACCGCGCCGGTCCCTCATATTGGGCGCCTCACAGAGAGAGGCATGCGACAGGACCTTCACCATTGCAAAAGATCGCCGATAGCATCGCAGAGCTCAAGGGCGAGTCTGCAAAGACTGACTTCAAGGTCGAGGCTACCGTGGAGTTCAAATGTTTCAGATTGTTCGGGTCAAGGCATGCGCACCAACGGGGGATGCCGCTCATCCGTCAGTTCATCAAAGCAGATTAAGAGGCTGTGAGAGCGATACCTCCGAGAGGATTTGTATTACCATAGAGTGCGATTCATTTTGATCTGTCTTGGTCCTTGCGAATCTTATTTCTCAGACTACCCAATTCTTGTCGGTATGCAAAACTACCAAGCTAATCACTCCTCGGCTTCAAGGTACAAACGACCCCCCGGTTCCGATAGAACCACCTCGAGCAAGTCCACCACTTCTCCTCGGGATCTACCAAGGCAATATCAAACGTCGCAATCAACGTCGGCACCACCTTCCACACCTCCATCAGACTCAAATTCCTTCCCAGGCAGATCCGCGAGCCACCCCCAAAGGTCAGGTGGGCGGTATTCCAGAGCGTCATCCGCTCCTTGTACTGTTCGTCCGTCTCGCCCTTCTTTTGCAGCCACCGGTCAGGGTTGAATTCATCGGCATCTTCCCCGAATATCCCCTTGTTCCGTCCGACGATATAGGGATTCATGCCCACAAAGGAACCAGCAGGGACGACGGAGCCGTCAGGGAGGGTGAGTCCTCCTTCGGGTACGATGCGTTCCATGATCATGGATACGGCGGGATGGTAGCGTAGGGTTTCACGGACGACGCCGTCGAGGTAGGGAAGGGAGCGGGCTTTGGCGTGCGGCACGGGCTGGAAAGCTTCGCAGTGGGAGCGGACTTCGGCTTGGAGTTTTTGGTAGACGCGGGGATTCTTGAGGGAGAAGTAGAAGAGGGCGCGCATCGTAATGGCGGTGGTGTCGGCGCCGGCAATCACTAGACCGTGTAAGCAAGTAAACGGCTGGTAGATAGGACAGGGAGGAACCTACAGTTCAGAAGCAGGTAGCCAATAATCTTGCCCTCGTCCACAATCTCGGGGTGCGTCGACTTGGACTCGATAAAGTACTGCAGAAAATCCGGCTTCTCGGGCACAAAGTTCGTGTCTTCCCCCTTGAGGCGCGCCGTCATGCTCTCAATGGCAATGCGGGTGACGTTGGAGATGTTGGGTGGCCCAATCGGGTAGATGGGATTCTTGTCGAGCCAGTAGTCCATCCAGGGCATCTGTCCACAGAGACCCAGGTAGTCGATGGACTTGTCGGCGATGGCGAGGGTCCCGTCAAAGTCACTGCCTTCCTTCATGTAGCCGAACTTTTTGCTAAAGGTCACGATACCGAGAAAGTCCCAGGCATCTATTTGTCTTGTTAGTCCTCATCCAACATAGCATGCTAGAACAGGGTCCGACTTACAGTATCCTAGCCATTCGCCAAACTCGCAGACCTTGGAAGGCTTGACATAGCGGTTCTGCAGATGAGACAAAAAGTCGGCGATGACCTTGTCCATGTGTGGTTCCATGGCCAGCACACTGGGGACCGAGTAATGGCGGACAACTGGCCGCTTCAACCGGGCATGTTCGGCATTATCGCACTCGCTGAACATGTGGTAGGTGATCTTGCCATCGATGATGGAGCTGCTGTTCTTGTAAAAGTCCGTCTTGACCCATTTCCCATCCGTGTTGTAGATGACTCGAGAGAGCTCAGGATAGTCGAGACAAAGCAGGTTGGGGCCGATGCGGACAATGGGACCGTATTGTTCGTGGAGCTTCTTCATGCGCGGGGCATACTCGGCCGTGATGACCTGCCATAGTCGCCAGAGGTTTGTGAAACCTAAACGTTTGTCCCGGTGTCAGTGAGGCAGGTACCGAAAGGAGGCGGCGTAGCGCTTGGGCGGGAACGCGAGTAAGCTGACACAATGGAACATTACCGCACCTGCGAGAAAAGGGCCCGGGTATTTCCTCAGCGGCGAGGTCTGATAGGCGACCCAGAACCAGAACAAAATGGCGATCGAGGGAGCAACAACCGCAACCGTCAGCTTGCCAGTGGGTGTCCGAGCAGCTTCGAGAACCGAAGCAAGGTCCACGTCGACACCCCCGACGGAAAAGGTGCCATTGCTGAAAAGACCCGGGGCCATGGCGTAATCCAGTGGTTTGAATAAAAAAGAAAGCAATGTCAGTCAGGTCTGATGATCAATGACCGGAGAGGATTTGGTAACGCCAAAGATGATGAAATCCGGGGAAGGCAGAGTTATGCATTGCGGCGGCAAGCTGCTCATCGGTTCGGTGGTTGGGGTGGGTGATGGGCATTCTCGTTGTCCATGTTGCCCAGTTTCTCCAAACCCTTTTTGGGGTGGTATGCATCAAACTTCTGCGGGTGGGAGGAGTTGAGCAGCATTCTCACCGGGATGTGGTGCGGGATTGGTGGGAGCGGCGCTGTCACTTCGGCAGCTCTGGTTCGTCGATGGCACCCAAGTCCTCCCTGGACTGCTCTCTTCGGGAGGGGGGGAATTCGGTGAGTGGCCCCACAACCGCGCTGATCCCTTCCATCCTATCCTGTCGTGTACCTAATTGTTATGCGGGGTTCCATCTGCAGTCATTCAGTAGTGTTGTTTCCTTTCCTTTCTTTTTTCTCCTTGCCACGGCTCTTGGGCTTGTCATTCACACCAGCTACCCGGGCAGCCTCTTTCATCGATATCAAAACTGCCTGGCCCCGAAGGATGAATATGCTCAGGATATCTCCGAGGAAGGAACAAACTAGCCAAGCGAAACGTCTTTCTGAGCCGTTCCCCTCCCATTGAGTGCCGACTTAGATAATGACGGCGCGCACGTCAAAAATCTGCAGTGCCCGTTAACTAGTTGACTGTAGCGGTATTCGACGGTACAGGGGGCCATTTTTGCCACTCGCATCTCCCTCAACGAAACAGCAAAAGAAACCGGCCCTTCATGACTCGCATGCCTACTAATATGCAGGACACTAGCCATTGTGTTGCCACATACGAAGCCACTACCACCCACTGACCGCACTGCTGGGACGCTGCGACGGAAATTGACCTCAACCTCGGCGGAAAAAGCACCTATTGGCCCGAGCAGACCCTGATTCTGTTCCGCGCTCGCTGGGTTCTGGACCCACATCCGCCATCCCCGACCAGTCGGGTTCGTTTCACAAACGTACATTGGTGCATGTTCTTTTGCTAGCCCCCAATCCATTAAAAAGCCACGGGGGGCGGCCTTGGCATCATACAGGCCTGAGGAATGTTGAAACACTTCCACCATGCTGGAAAGGCAATGATCTTCTTCGATCGAGGTAATCCTCCACTGTCAACTGTCTCAAATCCGTCTTTGCGCCGTGGGTTGCCATGGATGCTGATCGGAATTCGTTTTTTTTTTCTTTCTCGCAGGTCGGTCCCTTTACCCCTGTAACGAGTCCGACGATGCACACTCCCCAGAATAGGTGCTACCCCGACGAGAAAGAAGCCTCGCAAAAATTCGCACTGGACATGGGCTCGTCTGTCATAAATCCGAGGCTCTGTCTGGACAGACACTTCTCAGGCAGGTGGCCATCTGCAAAAGTTCTGTTCGACATTTCACAATGGGCCTCGCTGGGGACGGTCCATGGGCACTTGGTGTCATGTGGATGTTGGTTGGCTTGGTCTTTCTCCTTCTTGGTCTTCGCCTTTACACACGAATCGTCTGTCTTGCGTCTTACGGCCTCGATGACCACATTTACATTGTAGCATTTGTGCGTTCTCTCTTCCCCTCGGAAAACTCCCCCCCCCCTTGCCTGCTGACACTCGGTCTTTTGCAGATTTTCCTCCTCATTTTCACCATCTTCACCCATCTAGCCGGACTCTACGGTTTTGGGCAGACACCAGACGAGATTGGGAACATTGAATATGTTGTCAAGGCGACATTGTACGAATGCATCGGCCAGGGCTTTGCCATTGTCGGCATGGCCATCGCTAAATGTTCCATGGGCTTCTTCTTGCTCCGTCTCGTCAACATTTCTTGGCACAGAATAGCCATCTGGTGCGCCATGTCTCTTGTGTCGGCAGCTTCTATTGGTAGGCTCAAGAGTCCCTCCAGTGCACGCCCGAGAAGATGGGCTGACAGGAGACAGCTCAGGTTCTTTGCTTCTGGCTCTCGTGCGTTCCGCTCAACTACGTCTACGACCGTCGGATTCCAGGCGGATACTGCCCTGTCGACACCAGGCCAACCTCGTACATTCTCTGCAGTAAGTGCCCCCCCGGAGCGGAATACTGACCAACAACTCACATCAATTCCCAGTCTCGACCATTCTCGTCGACTTTTTCTTCGCCATCTTCCCGTGGATCATCGTCTGGAAACTTCAAATGCCGAAGCGAGAGAAGTACACAATTGCCGGCAGTATGAGTTTGGGGTTGATGTGAGAACCCAAAGATCCCGTCCTTACTGTTGCAAACACCATGCTAACACTAAGAACAGTGCCGCCGCTGCCGGGATCAAGCGCACTACCGAAGTCGAAGGCCTCTACACGCCCAACTATCTCCGTAAGCCACCCATGATGCCCAGGTCCAATCGAAACAACCAAACAAGGCAGCTAACCGTAAGCAGGCGACAGCATAGGCCTCATTGTATGGTCCTCGGCTGAAATGGCCGTCACCCTCATCTGCATCGGCATCCCCGTCTGCCGTCCCCTCTACAAACGTATCTTCCAACGGTTATTCGGCGAGACCAGTTCCTCAGGTTACCACAAGCAATCCGCCGGCCATGATACTTCCCTTGCACTACGAACCATTGGGGGCGGTGTCGTCGGCCTCGATGGCAAGCCCTTGCCTAAAAAAGCGCCAGCAAGCACCAACACATCCGACAAGGAGGACGATGGCGCCAGCTTCAATGATGTGAAGCTGGGTGTCAACGGGCCGTTTACAAGAACGACGGTTGGGCGCGGGAGTCAGAACAATGATAGTGAGAGGGACCTGGCCATTAACAGGGATGACGCCTCAGACGAAGAGATTCTCGACGAGTTCAGACGCAGCCAGCAGCGGCGGAAGCACTCGGATGTTGAAGAAGCACGGGGCAAGTCACGGCATGATCAGGATCGGTCTGGCATCATGGTTACGGAAACATATCGTGTTGAGCGGTCATGACTAGATGTGTCTAACTCGAGGGATTAGACTTTGGGTGGGAACTATATGGCGGGGGCCTAAAAAGTGTAATTCACTGTTGATAACACCGAGCATGTGTTTTTCACCTTGCACCAGTGTAGAAATTGCCGCCCGCCCGTGGTTTGAAGTTGTTCGATTCTTCCCGTCGGCTGAGAGGACCTCGATGCGACGGGCTTTATATTATCATCATGGAATGTATTATACGCCATAGAGGAGCATTAGAGTCAAACGGATATACAATACAATAACAAGCGCTTATGATTGCTAGCACTTGGTGTCTTGCATATTGGACCACGCACTGCAGAGTAATTGGTGCCCAAAGTCATCAGGTCAGGCTGATAACCATGATTGATACCCCTGAACATGAAGCTCAGCGCACAGGGACTTGATCCTTTTGAACTGTGACAATGTCCCAGCCTTGTCCTCCCGAGATTTAATAGATTCAAAATCAGCATAGCACCATCCTTGTGTACGCCACTACGTAGTCATCAAGGGAAAAAAAAAGCCCCGAACAGCTACATAGCTTCCTTTCCGCGCCGCGCTTATGATGGAAGCATTCCAGCTGTGAAAATGACGGGGCGTTTTCCAGAAAAGGGGAACCGACTCTCCTAGTTAATACCATACAAATAGGTCTCTGCGGCCCAAGTTTCCAGCAAATGCATCATCCATCCTTCGTCGCTCAATCAAGACTCGTCCATTGCTCCGCACTCTTTTGAAGCTTCAATATTCACCACCCCCCCCTTCCGCCCCCCACCCCATTTCGTTAACCTCAACCGAGTTCGCGATGCGACACGCCATTTCACATCATGACTACCTAAACTTGCCTTAATGTCTTGGGGGATGGGAAATAATAATAAAAAAAAACTTTGGTCTATCTGTCTGTGGCGTGGCAAAAAACAGATAAAACTCTGGACTCTCGTGGCTAACAACAACAGGGTCTTGGGTCTATATGTGTCTAACGTAACACACGACGTATTATGCGGTGAACTGCCACCAGTTGAATCTGAACAGCTCTCCACTGCCGCCGGTGAAGCGCAGAAACAGATCCTGCGTCCCGGTGGCGCCACTGACAGGGCAATTTACGTTGGCCCACGACTGCCAGCCCCCCGTACCGGCCACGGTGCAGGTGCCGACGAGCGTGCCGGTGGTGGCGCTCCCCAGACGCAGCTCCATCTTGCCCCCGCCGGAACCTTCCGAGGCGACGCGGCAGGTGAAGGACTTTGGGCCGTTGGCACCAAAGGCCACACCTCTGACCTTGATGTAATCGCCATTGTGGATCGAGGCAACGTTGACGCCACCCTCGCTGCAGTCCTCGGTCTCAACGCCGGCGGCCCAGGCCATGGTCTCGGCCTCCTGGCGCACGTACGGATCCAGCGTGCCGACCTGCGGCGCTCCGGCCGTGGTCATGGTGAGGGTGGGTATGGTGCCGTCGGGGTTGAAGACGAGACGCTCGACGGCCACGGACCGGGCGTAGCCGCCTCCACCGGGCAGGGCGCCGTTGTGGTAGAAGAAGTAGGTTGAGTTTCTGTAGTCGACAACGCCGGGGTGGTTCGTGAAGCTCTTGCCCTGCGTCGGCATGATGACGCCGCGGTAGGTCCACGGGCCGGTGGCGCTGGGACCCGTCGAGTAGCCAATGTGCTCGGAGCAGCAGTTGGCGGCGAAGATCAGGTAGTACAGGCCGTTGCGCTTGTACACCCACGGCGCCTCCTCGTACGTCGTGGGTCGTTCGGGCTTGCCCGTGCGGGTGCCGAAACCGGCACCCGTGAGCGGAATCTGGACGATGCCGCCGCTGTACGAGATCATGTCGTGGTTCAGCCGCACGTACATGAGCTTGGGATTGCCCCAGTACAGGTAAGCCTGGTCGTCGTCGTCGATGAAGACGGCCGGGTCGATCTCGCCGTTCTCGGCCAGCGGTTTTCCGAGGGCGTCACGGAATGGCCCTGTGGGGCTGTCGCCCACAGCCACGCCGATGGCCATCCTTTTGGTGGCACGGTTGCGTATCGGGACGTACCAGTAGAACTTGCCGTTGCGCGGGGCGACATGTCCGGCCCACGCGTTGGTGTCGGCCCATTTGAAGACGCTCAGGTTCATGGGCGAGCCGTGGTGCTGCCAGTTGACCATGTCCGCCGATGAGAAGACTCGCCAATCGCGCATGTTATACGTGGTAGAGCCGTCCTCGTCGTGGCCCGTGTAGAGATAGACGCGCCCGTTGTATATCAGCGGCGCCGGGTCGGCCGTGTAAATGGTCTGCACGATCGGGTTGTCGGCCCTAGCAACACCGTCCAGCAACGAAATGAGGAACAGCCCTACTAGTGTATATGCAGTCATGCGCCCCAGCACCCGCTGGGGCTTGTAGTAGCGATCCATGATGGAATCTCAAGCTCAGGCCGCGGCGCGAGGTCGATGGCTGTCTTTAGGTGTGATGTGGATGACCTCAACTATCGTTCGCCGAAGCTCAAAAATGGAGAAGGCCATTCCTATTTGAATTTGATGGATATCTCCGGTTACTTTACTCCTCAGTTTCCAGGTTGGCACTGGGAAATTTTTTTTTTTACCAGCGGCGTGAAAATACTCCATCTTGGCAAATCCAACATCATTTTGCCCTCGTTCTTTTTGCATTCCGGCGCTCCGAATTACCCAGACAGACATTTTGTTCTCTCCTGGCGGCGTAAGTAATCCATCTACCTTCCCATTGGAGGATGAATTCCAGTGTCAGAGCTGGTCAGAGTCCGAAATGGTCCAGTCACCGAAACGTGCCAATTAGTGAGGTCCCGGGTAATGTTATCTAGACCATAAGTGACCGGGTAGAAGCAGTCGCGGCTAGCGGGCTTGAAAAGAAGACTTCTTGTAGTGGGTGTCGTACCTGTCAGAAGCACGGCACCCTGGATTCCACCAGTAACGTATCTGATAAGCGAGCGAGGCACTTGCCGCCGCAACGTGCCTCCTCCACCTCCTTTACCAAATCCTGCCACAACAAGCCATGGGTAGCCCTTCAAAAGCCTTGCTTCTCTTGGCCCTCGAAGCTATCCAGAAAGACCAGAAACTCAGTATCTAAGCGTGTCCTTTACCATCGGTTAATCATAGAACTGGCTCTACTGCATGCAAATAGTTCCGCACTCGTATCCAGTCCGGCGATGAGCTAGGTCAAACATGCGCAATGGAAGGAAAGGCTGCCGTTTATTAGAGACCACTGGGGCGCGTACCGGCAGGTGCTCGAGGGGCATACCGGTTCCGTTCAGACCGTCGCGTTCTCACTGGACGTTTAAGACGCTAGCATCGGCTTCGAACGACAGAACGGTCCAGCTGTGGGATATAACGACTGGCACGTGGGACCGGCCATGGAACCGGAATCATCGATGACATGACCAGCCACTACTAAACCGCCCCAAAGTCAAAATCCGCCATGGCGGAGGAAGTGTGGCGCCGGTGCCCCTTAGCCTCAACTTTGTAGGATTTTAGAGTTCGCAATCCGAGGTCCGGTCCGAGGGCATGATCGAAGGAACGGTGGCGCGGGAGATGACCAAAGTCTGAAATTTGAGTTTTGCCCACATGTGCGAGCAAGCCGACGGTGTATATATAGGGGCGTACCCCCCAGCCATGAGTATCGTTCGTCTCCTCCGTTTTGTAATTTTTTTGGTCGCGCCAATCAATCGAGGCCTTCGTGCCGCGCTGCGGACTCGACCGAGGTTTCGAATCGCCGTTCAATGTCGACGACACCTGTAATGATTGACCGAGCGCCGAGATGATCGAGATCCGGAGCTGACCGTTGAGCGATACCGAGCGCGCCCGAGCTTCGCATCCAGACCGGAGAAATGTATCGATGCCCGAGTGACTCGGGCGCGAGATTATCGAGACGAAAATGAGTGGGCGAGTGGGACCTCTTCTGAATGGGATTATGATCTGTGATCAATGAGGGCTGGAATTTGTGTGCAATGGGAAGTGAACTCGTGTTTTCGGATCATGTACTTCCCGCTATGGAAACCAACCCGGCCGAGATATTCGGGGACGGACGACGATGTGTGTTCTCACGACGGCGAAAGCAGGTGGGTATTGAGCAAGACTCGGTAAGGATTTCGTTGCGAGTCTTGTTGCAGCTTTATCCGTGTTGCCGAATAGTTTTGAAGTGAGGCTGGAACGGGGATCCGATTTCTACAAAACTCGGCCGCGGGATGAACTTGGAACTCGCGACTTGGCTGTTTCGGTTGAACGGGATATCGCGGAAACTACCTCGAGCAGATGAACACCAAGGGAAAGAATCTGTCGCACTTCGGAGGTGAACTGAGATGGAACTCTGGAGACCAGGTGTTAGCACAACCCTCGCAACCTCCGATTGTTACCGGGGTATCTGGAAAATAGGTACTCACCATGACAGTGGGGGTTGGCAGCAGGTCAGCAGAGCAGACTAGGTCCGGATCTGGGTTCTGGTCTTAGGGGTACAGCTATCTCTACACGACCTAAGATGCAGTTCGGCGAAGGGCGGTCTTATGAGCCGGAAGCGACGAAGAATTTGCAACTCCCAATCGAGATTGGGCTAAAGGATCGCGGGTTTTTGCAAACCAGGGTTGCTAAAACTGGGCTGCGGGCTGGCTCGCGTTCTAGTGTTGCTAGCCGGCCGCTAGGAACTCGATTGGGACAGGCAACAAGGAGAAAAGGGGAGGACGCCGAAAATGGTGACTAAGAAGGAAGTATCGAGTATCTATAAAAATTGGACTAGGTTGTAGTAGTTGAGGGTCTCCATGCGATGCACATTGTCGACGCTAAAGCAAATGCAGGAAAGGAAGGACAGTTTTGATGGTGGATTGCAAAGGGCCTAAGCAACCGAGCGCCCGGAAGGCCTCGACAGAGGCTAGCTAAGGTAGGTAGGGTGCTGGCTTACCGAGGCTCCCAGACCTGAGTGGCCGTGCCTGCCTGTTAAGAATTACAGCACACCATAAAGCTCATGGAGATAGGTCAATCTCAGAGGAATTTGAGGAACGGCTAACATTTCTACCAGTACAATTTGTTATTAATTATGCTCTATCTGCCAAAACCCCCGTCTAAGATGCAAATCGAAAGTCTAGCCTCTTATTACCCGCGTCCTGCGTGGTAGCAAGATATTGGAGCCGCTCTGTCTCCGTCATCCTCCCCCAGACTTTGTCTCTCTGTCGGTTCCGTGCCATATAGTACGCCTTCGTTGAAAAGTACAGAGCAATGTTAAAGACAACAATGACCAACAGGGTTGAATTACCGCGATGGTATTGTGGGGCATCATCTTCGCGGTAGATGTTTGCGGCGATGATGCTTCCTCTGTTTCGATGTTAGCTTTGCCCCCGAGAGGGTTGGAGGGAGGCCGCTTACCCCTGCACACACATGTTATACATGGCGGCCCCGACCGTTCTGCTCCTGACCGTGTTGGAGTTTTGAGACACCCAGCCGACCTGGATTGGATGGGCTGTTCAAGTTAGCGTTGCCCCCCGCCAGAATACCAATCGACCTACCGTAGGGACTGCCGAGAAAAATGGTCATGACCAGCCACGTCGTCCATTTCGACACAGCTGATGTATCGACAAACCGTAGCCAGAGCAGAAACGGGAGTGCCCAAAACTGAGGAATTACAGCGATCATAGCCATCTGATTGATCAACTGGCTGAGGTAGGTGAGGAGGAGCATGTACATGACTACTAAACCGTTAGAACCGACCGCTGGCATCTTGGGGGCAAACTTACTGTGGAGAAGCTGAGACGGAATGACCAAGAGGTTCGTCTGGAACGTCGAGAATCCCATCCCCTTGAGTGAGAGTGTCAAGTAAATGTTGGGCGTGCCGTACGGAACGTGGTTTGTTAAGCCGATGAGGTATAGGGGCCAGAGATCGTAATCGCAGAGGCTTTTCCACAGCAGCTTGAACGTGAGCGGCTCCCGGTTGTGCATTCCACCTTTGGAGGGATCATCGCGGATTACTCGGTTCACAAGGATTAACTCCTCTCTGTAGAGCTTGTCAGCAATCCCATCATTATGTCGCCACATCGCAGCGGAGAGTTCAACGTACCGAGCTGTGAACCAGCCCTTCTTCCCCCGAAACCAACTCGCCGTCTGTGTCGGGCCAGCCGGCATCAGGCCAAACGAAAGCAAACCAAAAATTAGTGTAATTATGCCCTGTTTAAGTATCGTCAGCACCCCCGTGGCCGCTTTCAACGACTTGAAAACGTACCTCGACCAGAAATAGCCACCTCCAACCGGACATGCCTCCAACACCACGGAGATGCAACAAAGCAAATGCTGAAAACGCCGCCAAAATGTCCGCAACCACCATGGATGCCCAGAAGAATCCCATCCGGATCGTGAGCTCGTGGGACTTGTAGAAATAGGAAAGATACAACACCACTGTCGGGATGAAACCCCCTTGCAGAGCACCGAGGAGAACCCGCGAGACGAGAAAGCCGGTCCTGCTGCTAAGTGTGTACTGGCTCGACGCCACGAGAGACCAAAGAACCATTTGTATGGGGATCCAGCGGTCCGGGCCGAGCCGCTTGCTGATAAGCTGGGAGGGGACCTCGGCGCAGAGGAACGAAAAGGCAAACAGCGAGTTGCCAATATTGTAGTCATTTGTAGTCAGACCAAGTTCGGGGAGGAGGTTATCGGTAACAGCCTGTCGGATGTTGGCGCGGTCCATTTCCAGGGCGCAGAACATGATGCAGGCCCAGAGCATGATTCTCCAGTCCACCTTGCGCAGCAGAGCTCGCTCCTCTCTCCATGTCCAGCGGGCTTTGGGGTCGAATCGGTGCAAGTTTTCCCAGTCAGGGCGGGGGTGGTATTGCTCGGCCAGGTCGGGGTCATCAAAAACACTGGGCTACGTACGGCGGTCAGGATCTCAACCAAGGAGCATTTCCCGAGTTTGGTGAAGCATACCTGTGTCGCTATTGCGTCGAGATCCTGCTCTTTCCCCTTCTCGCCCACAGTAGAAAACAGCGAGAACCTCTTCTTTGTCTCGGGCTCGCCTAGGGCACCACCGTGAGGTATTAGAGCCGACGTGACGTCGGCATCTTCTTTACTGATATCTGATCCGTACTCGGACTTGGTATCGTCCCATTCTTCGAGTCTTTCGTCAATGCTGGTTAGCTGCAACCTTGCACCCCTTGAGGCTCGGTCATTGTGCCGTGCTGTTGAGCTGGAACCAAAGGTAGAATACAGGGGAACAATAGGAGGCATAGTGGCGGCAAGGCCTAAACCTTGGAGCTCAACACCAAAGCGGGACGGATAGCGAAAGAAGGGATCTCGATCCAGGGGTCAACGACAAGGGGGGCAGGGTAATGGGAGGGAAGCAGGCATACAAACTGACCTTATAACGGTTTCGCTTGTACCCGGAGCGGCACCTATGCCCCAGGCATGCCAGTCATGATCCTCATCGGAGAGGGGTTCATCGGGCTCGGGTTGGGTGACACGACCATGTTTAGTTGTAGGGGGTGACGATGACGGCATTGCGTCCAATTACCTTAACAAGACGCAATCGCAATCTGAGAGCTCTATGGGACGCGGGGTGGGTGCATCAAGTGCACTAGGTGCATTGGACGGCCGGACGGATTAGTTGGGCGTGTGAACCGATGAGACGCCAAAACGGGGTCGGAAGAAGGCAAACGAGACGAGAATCGAGTCCGGGCCTGGGATCGAGGGACCAAATCGACTAGGTCCCACCCCGGCAAATGCCTTTGTGAGGTATTGTCGCCGATAGGAAACCGTCAGCTAAAGTGCCGCCGGTATAACAAACAGTCTGCCTGCGTATACGAACAATGGTGCAATGGAAAAGCTAACGTTCGGACGTCGGAGACCCCACGAAACGCGTTCAGCGGTCGAATGGCGTGCTTTTAGGAGCAATGGCGGAACAGCCAATCAGGAGCCGCCGAGAACACCACCCCCCGTGGGATGTAAGAAAGCGTGTCGCTCAACGGTTGCATTGGATGCAGAGCTTGCATAAACGGGCAGATCTGACAAGATCGGGCTTCCATGTAGCGCCATGCGGATTTTGTCATTGCCATGACTATACGGACATGACGTGCTGGAACGAGACGGGACACATTTCATGTGTTTCACTCACCGAGGTGTGTCTCAGATGCAGGGGAATATCTCTTGGCATGAGGACCTGGCGTCTGGCAGCGTCTGGCAGCGTCTTCTTCAGCGGCCCCTTGTCTTGGCCTCTTTGGCTTTTTGGCTCTTGGGAAAGCCGGTAATTGCTAAAGAGCAGTTGAATATATTCCAGCCTACCTCAAACTGTGGCAGATGCTACGGTATGTGATATTGAACCTGATTGCCTAGAGGTCCTCTGCTAGACACACACCCTGCGGTGATGAACTATGGAGCCGAGTTCGAGCTCTAGACAGAAAGACCCACCACCCCAGGTCATCTTACTCCTGTCAACCCAGGTCCACGAAGCTGCCTTGTCCATAACGGGTCTTTTGTCTCTGCCCCAATTGAAAACCTGACATCCGAAATGGAATCAAAGTCTGTCATCAAACAAGCCGATCTCATTTCCAACAGTGTCAAGTTTCCCAGAAACCTGTGGACGAAGTGCCAACAAGCCTACAAATCCAGAAACCCCAGGTAAGTCTAGGTTCCAGCTACACTAAAAATTGTAGCCTTCAAATTGACTGACAACCGACAGGTTCTATCGCTAGCCCAATTAATTACCCTTCTCTTCCTGTCCACTTTCAACCTCCCACGGCAAATCCAATCCCAGCTCTTCACCTCCAACGCGAACTTTATTCGTCCCAACTAAAAAGACCACAATCCTCACCCATTGATCCTCGCTCGGATTCCGCCAAGCATGACGCGTTCCCCGCTGGACAATAACATCTCCCGCCCGAAGCAGACGAGACTCGCCTGAGTCGAGTATGGCCTCGACGGTGCCAAACACGACAACCCCGAAATCGATAGTCGCGGTCCGGTGCTGGGGGATAAAAGTCCCGGGCGACCAGTCACTGTGGAAGACACGATGCAATCAGCCAAGGCACGGATTGTCTTTCGGTCTCAGGTGCGGTAGGGCTGTCATTCAACGATGCACAATTTTACGTCATGCCCAGGACGTTGTGCCCTCGTTGCTTGGGCCCAAAATATAGCGCTGTAGTCGGTAGGTCCACGGGACTTTGCTACTATACTGCCCGTTCCTCCGGGCCGCCACGTCCGAGACGATGATCGTGGCGATTTCTGGGGACTTGATCCCGGTGACATGAAGGTGGAGAGGGCACATTCATGTTCCCGGAGGTGGCGAGAAAGGATCCAGAGTCTTTGAACCGGCCACCACTTGGAGGCGAATGATCTCGAGCTCCGCAAGGTGGACGCCGTTGCTCATCTCGCGGGTGGATTCTTGTACTGCCACAACGCCAGATGAGGAGATGAGAATCGAAAAGACCGACCTACCAATACCTCACCAGCGTCTCTCCCACTCCCGGGAACCATACTCCAGGCTTTTCTATCGTTGAAGTTGGATCGATATGCGCCTTGAATGCCGAAATGTCGACCTCATCAGCGACCTCAACCGGATGGGAAAACGTCGCGAATGCGTCATGCAGGACGGTGCCGGGTCCATAGACGGGGGTAACAGTGTCGGGAAGGGAAGCGGAAAAGATTGCGAGGCGGGTGGCAGGGTCATGGGTTGTTATGTGTCGAGCAGGAGGGGGGAATGGTGATTTTTCTGAGGTCGGGTCGGGAGAAGAACCAGAAGGAGATGCCATTTTTTATTTATTTATTTCTTCTGTGGACCTTTCTAACTTTTTTGACGATCGCAGGCTTTATTGCAAAGATTCTGCTATCTGACGGCCACTGCGTCGTTGGGGGAGGGATAATCCGAAACTTATAGAACTAGACTGTAAGCTGGTTGCAGTCAAGGCGCAAGACACAAAAAGCCGGCCATAATGCGATACCCTATCTAGCCCGGCCGTATATCCGTCAATGAAGAGAGCCTAAGCACAAGTACCACCTCGTTGGTGCCCTGCCCGGATTACATGTAGAAGGTTCCATGGTTGTGGGTATCGGACATTTAAAACACGTGCAGTCATTGGCTCCCTCGCTCTCGTCTTTTGGGTTTTGCTGGCCAGGATTCCGGTAAAACGAATCATGGGGTAACTTTTTCCGAGCCATTATTACTGATTTCTGTCTGTCCGTCTGTCTGTCAGACCGGGAAACTGGGAAACTGGGATAAAGCGTCAGATCAAATCAGCACATGCATTCACTTAGCACAAAACAAGACAAGAATCCTGTCAGATCAAAGCCGAATTCCTCGGGTTCCACTCCTTTTTTTTTCTTCTATACAACTGGAAAAAAGTTTCGCCTGCTCTCTAGGCCATGCGGCAGCACAGCGAAAGAGGTATCAAAAATTATAAACCTTAAAAACTAACACGCAGCTGGAGTCTCACTTGGACCCGCATCCCATATCCCCATCGCGGGGCTCACCAACCCGTCTGAATCCACAATGTGCTTATGCACCTTCTAAACATTTCCAGCCCCGACGGGTTTTTCATCCGTCTTGTTTTTCCTCACAAAAATACTCTTAATCCCGCTCAGCATCCGCCCCACGGCATCAATCAGAGACCCAAAGCCAAATGTCCAGCCTTTGACGCGGACGGTGTAGACAAAGAAGTAAACAAGGCTGTGCAACAAAAAACCGAACCAATCAGTAAAGAGTTCACCTGTGCTTCAGGATATGCGAGGGAAAACTTACAACCAGTTGGAGAAGCAAAATACCAAAAAGATGCCAAAATCTCTCCACTTGTGGTTCTCCACCCCCAATGACGCGAGATACTCCGTCCCGTTGGAAAACGGACAGTACCCACAGTTCGCCGTGGCATTGGGGTTCATCAGGTAGCCCTGGCCGGCCTGGCGGGCGAATTCTCCCGCAAAGTCGAGACATGTCTGTCCGGCGGGCGGGTTGAAGTGGGCGACCTCGTTGTCGCGGCATTGAACCGGCTGGCCAGTCATTGTGGATACCAAAACGCCGCTGACCCAGTAAGTGCTGGGGTTGAGCCAGTAGATCTGTTCCGAGATTAGCAACTTCGACTCGAGTTAGTTGGGGCGGACTTACCCAGCTCTTCCAGAACACATTGAGCTGGTTGTACGGCACCACAATGCCGTTGAACAGAGAGAACGTAACGAGGAAGAAGGGAAGGACATTGGCAATGACAGTGAAGCTCGGAGCCCACGCGCAAATCCACTGGCCCCAGCTGGACTGGAACAAAAAGAAAAGAAGCGTCATCAAGAAAACATATCCGGCGGTTGGCGCATCCCTCGGCAGGCCAGTGGGCAAATACCACAACAACCAGTAGACAACGCCGGCAATAAGAGACCCAGGAATCTCGGAAAGGACCTCGGCTGTGCAAAAGGCAAACCACCCGTACGTGCGAGACGGATATTCCCGAGCTTCCCACAGGGCCCGGTTCGTGTAGAACTTGGGCAAAACCGCGTTGAGGACCGTGGCGGGGATCATGATGATTAAGAATGGCGTGAACATGCGGTTCTGCAGGTCAGCAACGCTATCACCCAGCTTCCAAAATGTGAACCCGTTAAACAGGCCAATGACAAAAGCGACGAACAGTCTGCCGTACATATACGAAGGGTCGCGCCACTGGTGGACAAACATGCGTTTGGTAAGTTGCACAGTTTGGTCCCAAACCGTCGCTGCAAACTCGTACTCAATGGGTTTGTTGGCCTGCGTGTCCTTGACGGCTTTGTTGCGCTCGGCCTTGATGCGGCTGATCTCCTCGACAAGTGCCTTGCTCTCGGGCGATTGGCGCCATGCCTTGTTCCAGTTGACGCGCTTGCCGTTGACTTTTTTCCCACCCTTGGCCGCCGTCTCCAGAATAAACTCGGCGACGTTCTTCCCCGGCGGACATTCGGTGCCTCTATCGGCAAAGTACTTGATGACAGCGCTGCCATTCTCGCCGACAGGGCCGAAATAGAAGACATTCCCGCCAGGGTTGAGCGCAAGAATCGTGTCGAATTCCTGAATGAGATCCGACGAGGGCTGATGGATTGTGCAAATGATGGCTTGCCCTGCAGCACAAAGTTTCCTGAGGAAGCGAACAATGGAGAGAGCCGACTGTGAGTCCAAGCCACTAGTAGGCTCGTCGAGGAAAAGAAGTAGGGAAGGCTTGGCGGCGAGTTCGACTCCAATGGTGAGGCGTTTCTTTTGCTCAACGCCCAGCGATGCAATGACGGCGTCCTGAATCTCCTGCAACTCAAGTAGATCAATAATCTTGTCGACGTACTCAAGCTTCTCTTTCCGCGGGATGTCCCTGCTCTGTCGGAGTAGAGCCGAGAATTCGAGGGCTTCCCTGATGGTGGCGGTCTCGTCATGGAGGTCCATCTGCTCCACGAAACCGGTGCCGCGTTGAAAGTCAGCCCCCGGCGCATTCCCGTCTACTAACATATCGCCGCTAACAACGCCGACTGTCTGCCTCTGCGAAAGAGTGTTGAGAAGTGTCGTCTTGCCGGCGCCGCTCGCTCCCATGAGGGCCATCATGACACCAGGCTTGGCGTAGCCATTGATGTTGTTTAGTAGTCGTTTTGGTCCATCGGCTGTGGGAACCGTGTACGAGAGGTTCTCCCAAGTGAAGATCTTTTCGCTCTTGACAAGTTCTTCCAAGACTTGATCTTGAGTTTGGGTTCGACGTGCAGCCGAGGCTAACACCGCCTCGCCAGCTTCGCCTCCCTTCTCTTCATCCGACTTGGGTGTACTCTTCTGGCCTCGGCTTGGTCGCTTGAAAACAAGAGCACCAGCGCCTGAGCCAGCAAAGGAGAGTTTCTCCGCAGCCACCACGGTGACGAGGAGATAGAGAACCGAGAAGGCGATCAGGACGCCAAAGTTGCGCCACAGATTTCCCCTGCTGTACTCAAACTGGGAGCTGAGGTAACTATCACCAAACACACCACTGTCACCCGACACCGCTCCGGGGATCGCGCATCCTTGGTTCGCGAGCTGCACACCCGGCCCTTGCGGGACAAGCTGATTGGGAGCGCACTGCATAATCCTTCCATGGAACTCGTTGGTGAGAACTCCCTCGAAAGCGTAGCTTATCTGCAGAGGACGGATTAGCACGCAATGTTTTGCATGAAAGGGGACCTTAGCTTTACAGGATTGATGTAGTAGATCCACCCAAACCAGATCTTTTCTGACAACAACACGGGCTTGGTGATCACGTAACCCGTATAAATGATCAAGATGTTGAGGGAAATTCCGGAAAATCGCACGGCATCATCCATAGTTGGTGACAAGGAAGCCAAAGCTCGATACAGGGCGGTGAAGCAGAAAGTCGTGGTAAAAACAAAAAGGAGGTAGATAAAAAACTTCCCTGCGTCGAGGTCGAGACCCGTCATGAAGTAAACAATAAGACCAAAGATGATGGTGGGTGGAATGAGCATGGGCAAGTCGGCTAGGGCTCTCGCCATGGTGACAGCGCTGGGGCGATAAAACGCATACTCCTTCTGGCGAGCAACAACAGCACGTCCAGAAACAGCCTTCATCAACTCTGCAAGCTGCAGCCAGCCGAGGAAGATGATGGAGAAAAAGACAACACCACTGCGCAAGAACGCGCCATCGGTGGAAGAGGGCGTGTTGTAGAACAAGGAGCTGACAATCAAACCACAGCTGATTATGGTAAAGTACTTGGTATACAGCCCAGTCTTGTCACCCCAGACAAGCCAGAACTCGCGGCGAGTGCAAGCCAGAACTTGCTTCCAGAAACTGACGGTGTAATTTGACTGTGAACCAACGCGGCGCGACTTCGACTGCTGCACGGACTCCTGGAAGACACGGGCGTCGACGTGTCCGGTTTCCTTCAAGTGTTGCTCAAAGTCCTTGACATCCTGAAGGACCTTTTTGTATGCAGGGCTGGCACGGAACACCTGCTCCAACTCCTCGGCAGTCTTGGGGCACCGGTCTTCGTAGCCTTCGCGGAACTGACGAGCAACAGGGTCGCAGATAGAGGTGAGGAAATCAGCAGTCGTTTGTCGTGGGGGGGCGTAGAAACCGAGGTCCACAAAGTATTGTCTTGCTTCGGAAGCTGGGCCCTGGTAGAGCATGCGGCCTTGGTCGATAACCAGGACCTTGTCCATCAACTCGTAAATCCCCTCGCCGGCTTGGTACAAAGTCGTGATGGTGGTCCGATTCGAAACATCTGTCATGATGCGCAGCGATTTGGCGTAGTCGAGTGCCGTCGAAGCGTCCAAGCCTCTGGTCGAGTTGTCCCAACAAACCACAGTACTCTTTGTCGCCAGTGTCTCAGCGATGCTGACGCGCTTCCGCTCACCGCCCGAAACGCCCCGAACGTATTCATTTCCGACCAGCGTGTTTCGCGTGTGCTTAATCGCAAACATGCGGAGAAGCGCATCAATGATGAGCTCGACATCGCCCCTCAAGTGTTTTCTCGTCTTGTTCAAGAGGGAAAACTTGAGCGTCTGCCAAACCGTCAGAGTTGGCATGTGCTGGTCGTCTTCGGCATTGTAGACAACCTCGCCGCGATAAAACTTGTCGGCGTCGTGTGCCGAAATACTGCTGTACGACACTTCGCCTTCAATGGCGGCGTAAGCGCCCCTCTTGTTGGCAATGACGCGAAGGAATGTCGAGCAGCCGCTGCCAGGGCGGCCAAGCACGAGCATCATCTCTCCATGGCGCACAACACCCGAAAAATCGTGAATCAGAGTTCGCAATTCGGGCCGAGGTCCTGTAGAAAGAGCGGGAATCCAGCGGGAGACAAATCGGTACAGGTCGGGGCCAAAGCTACCCAGCACAGCCTGGGGGAGTGTCCGCACGTAGCTGGCGGTGCTGCTTACGCCCCGAACTGTGACATTTTTGAACACGACTCCAAGTTTCTTGGTTGACTCGCCCGACTCGGTGCGCTTCTCAAAATGGCCATCGCGCATGAACTGCTCGAGGTGGAAGTTATCCTCCTCCTCGGTCGATTGCTCTGCGGCGTCACTCTCATCGCCATCGTCAACGATGCTGTGTGCATCGGGCTGTTGTCCAGTTCTGGTGCTCAACCGGGAAGCCAACCGGCTGAAGGCGTTCCCGGGTTTTTGGGCCGCGGATGATTTGGATTTATGGCTCGTGGCGCGGGAGTGGGTGGCACTGAGACGGGTCGTGAGTTCGATGCGGAGGTCTTCATAATCCTGCATCGCATCGCTCTGGGACACAGGCCCGCCCACATCGCGCTCGCCCCAGGTGCCGTTTTCGGCCCTGGACGCGCTTGAGCCGGTCGCGGACGCGTTGTCGGGAGTCGGAACCTTGGTGGTGCCTCCAGAATTGTCGACGTCTTCATCATCGGCTCGCTGATTTTGCGATTCGTCGCGGTGATGCAAGCTGTCTGGATATGTCTCGGCGGCTCTACGCCGAAACGCCTCCTCCGGGGTATGATGGCCCCACATGGCTGTGTCTTTGCTGTAACTGGCACGGGGGTTTCACCTACTGGTACCGGCAGAAACGCAACGGTGACACAAGGGAAATGCAATCGAGATGCGGGAGACGATTGAGGGCTCAATCTAGCATTTTTAAAAGGAAGGAAATCTACCCTAGGGTCTTGGGATTGCAGCGTTGCTTTCCCTTTTTCTTCTTGCTCCTTGCCCCGCTAAATCCGCGATCGGCAAGCGCGTCCGCCCAGAAACGCAACCCAACCCCGAGAGTTCCGAGTCTCTTTTGAGCTTCGCCGGCGATAAATTTCCAAGCACGGAGGTTTGAAGCTGCATTCCAAGCACGAAATCTAGGTCTTGAACTTGTGTAGCTACGCAGTAGTGGGACAGGAAAAAGGCCGATGAATCATTCGGCGACCAACGCCAGCGTTGGGCCGTCTCGTTACAGCGACGGGTGGGGTCCTCCTGCGCGCAATTAATAAGCCCGGCTTTATGACCAATCAACGCGGAGATAAGGTAAGAAAGGAACAAAACAAAACCCCGATACCCCGTTATACTAGACTTGGTAAAAAGTGGTCCCCTAGTAAGAATGTAAAAAATATCGTTGGGGGGACTGTTAGGACTCCCCAAAAATGTCGGCCGTGTTGGCAGAGATTCCGACTTCCGTCGGAGCTTCCACTGGCTCTGTGGGGCCTGCCAGGTAGGGACCTGTGCACACGCGGAGGGCTCAGCTTGGCATTTCCAGAAAAGAAAGGTTTCGGATATGAGCACACGCCATGACGTAGGTGTAGCGTATGATTCATTCTGAATTTTGCTGCAAGGCGTTGATGAACCAAATTGCAGTGCGGCACCATACCTCAAAGGTGTTGAAGCCGTTGTTATGTGATTTTTATCCGATGAATGGGTAGGTAGGTAGGTAGGGAGATAGATACCTATCCTGTCTGGTGCGTTTTTGAAAGGAAGACAAAAAAAAAAAAGGAAAAATGGGAAAGATTTGGGCCAGGGGTGAATTTGATATCTCAACTGCCACCAGCAGCAGGTGGGCAAAAATATGTACATGGCATGGCTGATGAAACTTCTCCAGGGTCCGGATTAGGAAGATTTTTTGGCAAATCATGTTCCTGACATCCCGCAAAAAGCCGTTTCACTTGGTCCCGAAAAACCAGTGACGCAGGATATTATTCGTCTAGTCTCAGCATGCCGGATGCAAAGGCGGGAATGATTCATTGCCATTCATGGTGATGAAAAGTTTGTTTAGAAAAGGTACGGACACAAGTCCTGGCCTTGGTATTTTGATATCGATATGTGAAAAGTCGAGAAGCCAGCTCATGATAAAAGGGAAACAAGACCAGCCAGAAGCAAAATGATCATCGTGAAGCTTATGCATCTCCTCTTCCATGAATAAACTTAGCTGAATACAACAGCTGCAGTGAGGCATTTTGACTGCCAACCAACATCTGCACAGCCATTCCCAAGGCTTAACCTGACCTACCGAAGGGATAGACAACACATCAAGCATCGGCATGCGCCGCAAGCCAGCTTGGATAGCGACCGGTAATAACACCAACACGCCATACATAATGCAAAGTTAAGCCACAGCCCCGAATCCCCCTGAACTATGCTACACCACATGCCATGAACCGGGCATGCGTTGTCTGATGCAAATTCAAGTTCCCTATGCCGAGGTCTGTCCCAATGTGGAAAAAAGTCATGTCAGAGCCGACATCGTCTGAGAAACAACGCCAATAATATCAAATTACGCTTTGCTTTGCTAGGTATCTCCGAAAAAAAAAAGAAACTAACGACTCCAGTCATTCATCTACGCCGGTCCCATCATACCAGATGTTGCCATTTTAAGCATCTCCCTCAACGCGGCCGTCTCGGCTTCTTGACGGGCTAATTGGATACGCAACTCGTCACGCTCCTGCCGAACTTGCTCAACCTCCTCCTCGAGTTCTTGAATGCGGTCGATCTTCTTCTGTCGATATTTCTTGGCCGCCATGTTGTTACGGTGGCGCTTCACGAGCGTGTCATGGTCGGCTGGAGAGACAGACCTCCCGTGTGCCGGTGGACGCCCTCGCCGAGGCTTGCCTGACGATAATGACAGGCCCTCGATGGGCACCCCGAGCCCGTGGCTGTGCGAGTACGAGAGAGGGAGATCGATATCCGGAGAGGAGTGCACGCCATTCGCACCGACTCCGGTGCTGGACTGGCCAGCTTGCGGGTTTCCATACGAGGACGAAGACCCGGACGGAGTGGCCGCGAGGTGCGTGTCTACCAGACCTGAACTCGAGTCTTGCGACGTGTGAGACAGGTACGGGTCATAGAGTTGGTAGTCGTGTGAGTGCATTGGTGGTGAAACCGAGAAGCCAAGCCAAGGGGCCAGGCTGTCGACGTCCAATAGTATGGTGGAGGTTGTTGCTGTTGTTGATACTGATGTGGTTGGTGGTAGGTCGGGTGGCAGCGGTAGTTGGAGACTGAGGTCGATTGGAACCTCCGAGGAAGGCGTGATGGAGAAGTCGACATCGAAGGGGAGAGGGTCAGCGGGTATTGAAGAGGAAAAAACGGAATCCGGGTCCAGGCCGTAGGAGAATAAGAGGAGGTTGTCGTGTCCACTATGCGGTATCGAGGAGTCGCAAAGCGACGAAGGGGCGGATGGACGCTGCTGCTGAGCAAGCTGCGGCGGCCATTCTTGCAGGCTGAGAACGGCCTCGAGATCGAGGCCGGACGAGTCTTTTCAAGGTACGGGAAGGAGGGGGTGTGGTTGTGGATCCACACGTTTGGGTTGAAGGAAGAGAAGAGAGTTGGCGGCGAGACAAGGAATCGTGGGGTGGTTTTATGCCTGAGGATGCGTGGGGCACGGGCGGCAGATAGGTCCAGGGAGCGGGGCGGGCTACGGGAGACAAGGACCGCGCTGTGTTAGGGACACCCCAAGAGTGCGCTGGTGACTCACGCCGCAGACAGTTCGGCCAATCGGCACCAACTGCGCCGACAATTCGTGGCGAAGTTTCCACACCCTTTTTTTGTTTTTTTGCGTTCTCTCTCAAAAATTCATGGTTCTAGACGCAAAGTTCTTTCCATCCCCGTGGTGGTGGAATGTAACGCGCGAGTCGTGAGATTGAAGAATCCCATGCTATGCCATGCCACCACGGCCCCCTGTGGGGTCCGGCTCCCGGTCCCGAGCCGGGCCCGAAGCTTGGGGTACCGGGGGTCTGTTTCTCGACTCAGCAGAATTTGAGTTTGGGATCCATCGCCCCCATACTGTTTCCTTTCTACACTACAACGATGCAGATCATGGCCCACCACCGCGTCTATTGCGACGCAGGTAGTACAAAAATGCGCAGGAACAACGACAAAGCAGGCCGTTTCCCCGTCTCGCGTGCCAAAAACCACCACCCTCACAGCCTCCGCTGGGATCGACCCCGCGCCGCACCTATGCCTGGCAAATACGACGGGAGGCAATTGAACCGAATGCTCCCCGGGCCACCACCGCATCCAGCTATGCAGGTCGAAAGGAAGTGAACACACGCGATAATAATATGCACGGAGACAACAGAATTTCTTAAGCGCCCGCTGCTTCGCAACGGTCAAAGATGCAGACGGTTCAATTAACTCCAGGCAACGGCATTCATTCTCGAAGAACGGGACCACGCCACTTGGACACATCGGCCGGGCGAACTTGTCCAGGACCTTTCCGTTTTTTACCCTATGCCAGCTATAGGTAATATCCCCGGAATGGCAGTCCGGTCCCAGTCCAATTTCAGTTCTGCTCCCACTGCCAGGGTATTGGAAGGAAGCCAAACAGCCGCCGCCCCCAGTGTGTAACCCGATTCGCCCGATAGACCGACCAAACCTTTTTTTTGGGGTTTTATTTTCCGTGACACTTCGGTGCTTCTGTCTAGACTAGGTACGTTGTGCGCTTACCGTCCAGTCCCTTCCTTTTTTTCTTTTTTTTCCCGCCCTGTCAAAGGGCGCCACCAACTCTATCTTTACATGTACCGTCCATCCATCCATCCATGCCTTTCGTTTATGCCTGCATTTCTCCAACTGCAAGGTACTTTTCAAGGAAGGGAGAGAGAGAGAGAGAGGGAATCAAGACAGACCAAAAAAAAAACAAAAGCCACCTGCCGAACGCGTTATCTTGCATCCTATATCACTGCATGCGAGGGTACATGTAGGTTCGCTGGTCACCCGCCAGAGTCTGATTCGCTGTACGCTCGGTCCGCATAACCTTGCATTGCAGGACAGACTGTTGAATTTCTGCCTGAGGTGCCGTTACACAGGGTAGAACAGCGCGCTTGATCCTTGTGTAACCTGAGACTTTTTGTATTTGGAACCGAAGTACTCCCGTACGAAGTACCCAACTTACCAGAGAGAAAGAAAAAAAAATCTGTAATCGGATACAGCAAGGACCGCCTTGGCTGTCGGTAAGAGATAAATCTTGGCTCGGTCAGGATATTCTACCCAAGTTCCCTCCTGAGCGGCATGAACTGCCTACATGTCTGGTACCAGTGCAGCACGTGCGAGCGATGGGAATTGTAAAGAAAGTTAAAGTTTCCTATGTACATGTAATTGATGATGATCAAGACATCTCTCAAACAATTAGAGGAGAGAGAGAGAAACGCCCCTATATACAACTATCTGCTCCCTCCAGAACCATCGAGGCAGGGCCCCGATTTACCAGACGGTGATGTCGCCAAACTATTTACTGTCGAAGGCCTATTCTACAACCATCACACGACCTCTCACCAATCTCGTCGAAACCCCGTATTTCGTTCCCCCAAACCACCGCAGTATACCCACGTAGGTACTTACATTACCTTAGGTAGACACTTTTTTTGGCTCATCCATCCATCCATCCATCCAAGAAAAACACTGATCACCACACACACACACACACACACACACACACACAGTTGTCCCAACCAGACTTAAGCAATGAACTCACGCTTGAACTTCTTGTCGCGCACATCGGGGACACTGAGGCCTTCATAAGCGCCAATGGAAACCTGAATCGTGCCAGAGAGCGAGTTGGCGTCAGACTGAATGTCCGAGTTCTGATTCCGGGGCTCGACAAGGTCAATGAGGCTAAAGGCAATGGTCTTTTTTTATCGTACCATGTTAGCCACGTTCCCACTGATCAGTATGCGCTCTGGAGTGGAACTTACATCGACAACGGACTCAATCTGGCGGAGGACGGCAGCGACAGGCTGGCCAATGAAGGGGACAGTGGTGAAGAGGCCGGCCTTGCCGATGAGGATGTTGAGAAGAGCTTGGTGAACACGGACAAACTGTGGGAGATCATTAGTTAGACTAACACATGAAGGGCGCATCCCATGTTCTGTTGTTTGTTCATTGCCAAATACCTCTCGGAAAGCGCGGGCAACCGCCGTAGCATCACCTTCACCCTTGATGGGCTGAGTGCCTTGCATCTGAGCAATGGCGGTCGTGGCGGTTTCGACAATATTGGTGAAGCCGGCAATGATTGGCTACGAGATAACAGCGGTTAGAGCCTGCTACTGCATGTGGAGCGGGCAGAATTGGTTGCACATACAGGGAAGGGGCCTTGGCCGATGATGATGAGGGGTCCGTTGATGATGCTGATGCTTTGAGCCGGAGCCTGCAGTTTCATCGACTTCTCCGTCAGCGCGTTGATGTTCGAGACAATCTGCTGCGGGGTGAGCTCCGCCGAGACGAGAGTCGAGGCGAATGCGATGGCCGAGACGGCGAGGGTGCGAAGAGAAACCATCTTGACGATTGGACGACTGGGCGACTGGACTGTAGGCTGTGATGAGATGATCCGCTGTGTTGGATGGCAAGAGACGAGACGAGGAAAGCGACAGATCACCCCTCTTAATAGCTGTGCTCGTCTTCCTCGTTGTGATTATGCCCTGTGCGGGGCGAGTCAGTCTGATGAACCAAAAAACACACCGTCTTCCAGGCGTCACCGACTTGCATGGCACTAACATGGGGATACCGACATCTTGGAAGTGTCCCGACAAAATCTTGCTCACCTGTTTTCCGTCACGGCATCAAAATGTGTCAAACTGTGATTCTAGTCGGGCACATAGACGATCGCTTCTGCGGGGAGGCCATCCCGTCGAATTTTGGTCTACTGAGAGCGGATGTTCATGACACGGTAATGGCCATCGAGAATACGCCATGTCTTGGCGGGGCTCATGAGAACTTTCCTGAAAGGTCCACCTTAGTTAAGGTAGGTGGATACCTACCTACATACCTATAGGGCGTTAGGCCCGGGAATAACCCCCACCCACCCCCCCCAAGTGTGGATTGACAAGTGTTCTAGCGGAGCTCCGACAGTTGTCAGGCATTTGATTTCAGAGTCAGTTCCGCCAAGCGGACGCTACCGCGCTCCGCTTGATGCAACTACATATAAAACTGTCTTGGAATCGTAAAGAAATTTTAGGAGCCCGCGTCCGTCTCGTTGACACTCCGAAATGTCGCCCACACACTCCAACTCGATTTGCTCCAACCACCAATCACTACAATCTTTCAAATTTGATCACATTTGACATCACGTATGCACCCAGTCACCGAACACAATGCTCTGAGTAGCGCCTACGATGTCGAGATTGCTCAGCGCTGAAGTTGGACCCTCATTACTCTCTCCCTACGAATAACTGACTCTACTTCTCGTATGCCAAAAAAAAAAACCAAAAAAAACCCCTTATATGAAACTACTTTCCTTCCCAAACATACACCTACGTCTCTCTACTCTAACAAGCTCTGCAGGCGCCACACAGTCTCCATGGGTACCAACCTAGACACACACCTGACTTCCCCCAGCCCTTGTGGCCAACATGAATGATACCCCATCTCCGATAGCAATCAATCATCGCTTGCACAGATAATGTTTCAGTCATCGCTCCATATTCCTGTCCGTTTTCAGGCTCAGATCCGGGTTCAGACTCGGGTTCAGATTCGGATTCAGATTCGGGTTCGGATTCGGGCTCAGATTCGGGCTCAAATTCGGGCTCAGATTCGTGTCCTTGTTCATGCGGCGAGCTGCTCGGCCACAACCAAGCTGCCAACAACCCACTGGCCTGTTGGTGAGCTAGTTCAAAGTCGGAGCTGGTCCGATGGAGTCTGATGAATGGCTGCCATTTCGGTCGGCTAACGGCGTGGCCAAGAACTTGTCCGTTTTGGTTAGGACCGGGTAAACCATTCAACCACCGGAAGACTGGTTCTGTTAGAGCCCAGCGAGCGTAATGGTCGTTGTGGGATTCTTGGACCGTATCAAACCCCCGACCATTCTTGATGGAGTACCAGCAGTCCAAGCAGTTCCTTTTGCTACATCCAATAATGGTGAACTCGTTGCCGCCAGCTGCGGCCAACTTGAACCGGGCACTGATTTCACTGTCTGACCGAAGAAACTCATCCATTATTTGGATCTCGCAGTGGACAGTCATGTCATGTCCTGTTGTAGTAGGGCGAGGCCAGGTGGAATCAAGGGGTGGACGGAACGCCACGGGACCTTTGACAAAACTGAAGTTGATCTCAGTGGCAGCTTGGCGTTCCAGGTACAGCCGGATTGCGAGGAGCGAGTTGGGGATTCTAGCTAGCGCCTCAACCACCCGGAAACAGGCGAGAACTCTGTCTCTTTGTGGTCCCGTGACCATGATTGGAGCTTGAGCACTCTGTCGTCTGACGTGAACAAATTCAGGGGAACCAGGAAAACCCATGTCGACGCTTAGGTGGTGGGTCTGTTGAAATTCCCAGGCCAACAGAACCATCCACACTAACACGTGTCGGTCCTCAGGAAGCTGATGGTGGTCTGCCATCTTGTCAAACCTGCTGGATGGAATTGGCTCTGTATTGATCTCAAACGTTGTCGGGCCGCTCAGGGTCGCCGACATGGGATCGATGAGATCGCCTAGTCTCTGCAACCTCTCCTCGAAACTCTCGAGGTTCACGACACCGAAACGTCGCAGCTCTTTATGCATGGACACGGAGAGATAGTCCACGATGGCTGCCAAGACGGAGTTCCCGTGCTTTTTGACAGTTCGAGGCTGCCCCGGAATCCAGGCACTGGGATACATGGATCCCAGAAACTTTTCGAGCTCCTCTTTATAACGAACATCCTTCTTCTTCTCCTCCTCACTCTCCTCCTCATTCCGAGTCGGAAATTTGAGCCAGTGAAACCCTCTGTTCCTGGAAACCAAAACTGTGACTTTGTGTTTCGAGTCGCCGTCTAGATTCGGCCGGATGGCTGTAGCAACGATATCCTGTTTCGCTGTCTCATTATTTGAGCCAGCGAACAGATGAGCGACAGCGTACAAGAAATCAGCCTCGAGAGCCTGCTCTCCGGTTTGTCCCTGCACCTCCCCCGGAGATGTGTAAGACAAAGTGGCCGCCATTATTGGATTACAGATCAAGTGTAAAATGCTGTGATGTAGAGTATGCCGAGTCTGAGTCGAATTACTAGAGCGTATAACACAAGACCAGCTTTGTTGCCTTTGGAACCGAGAAATAACAATGGAGGGCGTGAGGTTGAAGCTTTCTTGACGAGGCTGAATAGAACAGAACAAGGCCGGCTTGTTGTCGTATACTGAGAATGGAGGATGTGTTGAACGACCCTGACCAGTGATAGAATGTGGCGTTGACGTTGAGTGACGAAGAAACAAGACCAGCTTGCAGAACAGAGAATGATGATGGGCGTAGTGGTGGGAGCTGCCTGGGCTGTCGATAATTAAAGCTTTCTTGACTGAACTGAAGCGAAGTGAAAAGACAAGACCGGCTTGTTGTGAAGAAGAAGAAGAGTCGAGAATGAGAATGTAAGACGAAGTAAAGATGAGTGAGTGAGTGAGTGAGAAAAACACAACAGAACATCGCGAGAACTCTTGCCTTTTCTATTCATCTTGGACATGCTCCATCACCACCAATCTGATAGCACGTTCCAAGTTCTGAGGCGCCTTGGACGTCTGTCCAACATTTCGCACAACGACAGATCCTGGTTTGACGTGTTGGACGAAACAATCCGTGCTTCGCTGGCTTGGGTGCCTCATTGCGGAGGTCTCCTCGTTTCGATATGTCTGTTATGCTACCACCGCTCTCATGTCTTTCTTTGACATATCTTCCTTCCTGGCTTGGTCAGTGGCCGTGGCTGATGATGGTGACTGATAACCTCAATAAACCTCCAGCCCAGGTTTGCAAGTCGATTGGCAAAAACAATGAAAGAAACACCCCTGACACCAGACACAGAGGACATCGCTTTAGCGTGCCATGGCCTGGCCGATACGGTGAAGCTAGGCAAGCTAGGGTATGATCGAAAACATCAACTGCGTTGACCTTGACCAGACTCCACCTGTCGAGATGCACAGATAACTGACTGACAGACAGACAGACATTGTCATGGACCACCTGAATCTGAACCAATTTCGGGTTCCCCGAGGTCTGGTCACAAAACATCCAGTCCAGATTGGGGTTTCCGCTCATCGCAGCGAAGACTTGAGCTGAGGGTGATGGACCATGTGGACGGACGGAACAAAGATGATCAGACTGGACTGGAAGAAACGACCTGAACCAGTTTCGGCTTTTTCCTCTCCGTCACAAAAATATCCAGCACCAGAATCACGGACGTCAAGTTGCGAATGAACCATGTTGACGGAATAAAGACCAGAGAAGCCCAAGCTCAAGCTCAAGCCACCGCTTGACCTGACCTGACCTGACCTGACTATCAATGAACCCCATCCAGAATTTTTTTTTTTTTTCGTGACTGTGCCGCACTGACTACCTAGGTAGCTGATGAAGCGATATTAAGAACG
>Ga0247765_1000430_pt1 | contig 33192 bp, 27 predicted proteins | sample UWRJL106311C6_FD_179949 | JGI IMG/M metagenome (GOLD analysis project Ga0247765, IMG submission 179949) | Plant litter microbial communities from Arlington Agricultural Research Station in Wisconsin, United States - UWRJ-L106-311C-6 | ecosystem: Environmental > Terrestrial > Plant litter >...
TCCTTCTCGCATGGTTTTTTTTTTTTTTTGCGTACCTGTCAGAAGAGAGACAACAGGTGTGTGTGTATGTGTACCTCGAACATCAGATGAACCTGTCCCAAAAAAAGCCGACCGGCAGTACGTTGACAGCAGCCGAGTCGGGATATTTTTTGACATATAGTAGGTGCTCGTCAGGTGTTGATGAGGTTCAGGTTGGTGCGCCAATCAGCTTACATGGTGCTGGCGAGATTCAGTTGGTCGTGACCAGTTTTTATTTTTCTCCTTTCCTTGGGCTTTACGGAGTAGATACGTCTAGAAGCTAGATACCTCGATGTGTGTGAAGGGGCCAACCCACAAACATGAATGACCCAGAACCAAGCCGGTGGCTCCGAAAATGCCTAGACAGCCCAGTCACATAAGAGATGGATGCAGTCCCCGTCCAGTCCCTCTCCCGACGACTAGGAGAGTGAGAAAGAAAGCGTCCTTAGCAGCGAATCCCGTTTCATGACCTGCGGGCGAACCGCCAACACCAATTTAGCCGGCCCGGTCGCCGGGCGAGAGACAGACAGAGAGAGAGAGCATCCGACACACCTGCACATGCGTGCGTATCACATCGGACACTTGCCTGATCGACCGAATGTGTGTGCGGTAGAACGTCTCAAAAGCTTCTGCGGGAAAAAGACTGCAGTCTGGTTATTTTCCGTACTGGTACCGGGAACAGGGCTCGCCGAAGGAGAGGATGGGCCCCCACATGCATTGGGTTTGAGGTGTGGTGGTGTAGGTAGTATGCACTGATTTTGATGACGGCGACGGTGACGGTGAATACCATGCCGAATGGAGAAGAGAGAAGAAAGAAAAACTCCGTGTTTACTAGCTTGGAACCTGGTTGCCTGTTTTTTTTGGGGGGGGTGGGGGGTAGGTGCCCGTTCCTGATGTGGTTATGAAACCATCGCCATCGTCACTCAGCAAACGGGGGACATGGCGGAAGAAAACAAGCATTGCCGGGGAGGAGTTATCATATTCGCCAAATCGAAGACACTAAAGCAAACAAGACACTCACTCACTTATCGTCACTCCTGTGGGTTGTTTGACCAAAATTCTACAATATATTATTACCTGCCCATACACACAAAAAATAAAAATCCAGCTCTATAGACAGATACACACAACCCAATGAGATATATCCAGGTAGGTAGGTGTTTGCAGGGGTAAAAAAGCTCGCCCTATCCAATTTGCCTTCTCCCTCGCAATAAACAAATGAAGTAGGCTATCGTGTATGATAGTGTGGCTCTCGATGTAGAGCAGAGTAATGGTAGGTACCTAAGTCGGTACGCGAGATCAAAGCTGCAAGGCCACAGCTAAGATTATGACCAGGCCAGCCAAGGCACCGCTCACACCGACATTAATCGAACCGGCCGTGACATACGGCGGCACCTGCGAAGTAGGCACAGGTGGCAGCGGTAGAGGGGCCGGGACTGAAGAAGGCACGTATCCGTGCTCGTACTCCTCCTCCTCCTCCTCCTCCTCCTCACCCTTCTCTTCATCCTTCTCTTCCACCTTCTCTTCCTCCTTCCCTTCCTCCTTCTCTTGTTCCTCGTTATCACACCACTCCTCAACCTCTTCAGGCATATACTGGGTGCCATTGACCGGGTGCGCCGGTGTGGGCGCCAGTGCCGTGACAGGAGCCGGGTACACCGCGGGAGGGTTGGCAACAGCAGGAGGGGGTGCGGGGCGGTAGGGTGTTGCTACCGGGGCCGGAGCCGGAACTGGTGCGGGTGCCGGGGGTGGGTAATAGATGGGACCGGGTGCCGGAGCAGGTACGGGGGCTTGGTAGGGCGCCGGGGCCTGAGGCGGAGCGGGTGCCGGGTAGGGTGCAGGGACTGGGTAAGGCGCCGGGGCCGGGGCCGGGGCAGGGGGCGGGTAGGGGACAACATAGGGCGCCGGGGTAGGTCCATGCTCGGAGGAGTTGTAACCATAGTCATAGGGTTGAGGCTGGGGCTGCGGTGCGGGGGCCGGAACAAGTCCCTGTTCCGAGCAGTTGTATCCGCAGTCGTAGGGTTGAGGCGCGGGGACCGGAGCAGGAGGTGCCGGAGCTGGGTATCCCTCGTCGGGGTAGGGCTGCTCGTAGTCGTGGTCGCAGTCGTCGTTGCAGTTATTCAGCGGTAAGGGCGGAGGCGGGATATAGGACGTCTCGTTGCAGGGCTGAGTTTCGTTGACGATGGGGGAGGGTGCCGGGATATACGGCTTGGGCTGCGAGTGCTCGCACTCGCACGGCTTGACTTCACAGGGCTTGGGCACGCATGACTTTGGTGCCGGAGCAGGAGCAGGAGGAGGGTAATAGTCATCCTCCCAGTCCGTGTCGTCGTCCGTGTCGACCTCGGTCTCATAGTCTGTGGGCCACTCGGTTTCGTAGTCCGTGTCGTAATACGGCTGATTGTCTTCCTCGTAGCGGCAGTCGTTTCCATGGCATCGGACCGGAGAGGGTGGGCCGTGTGCTTGGTATCCATTGCCGCACTCCCTGTTGTTGTCAGTGTAGTCGCACCGGACAGGGGGAGGGGGAGGGTGTCCGGAGCGAACGGTGCTGTTGAAGCAGTTGTCGTGCTCGCTACTGTTATAGCCGTGGCGGGACTTGCTGCTGCTGCTGTAGTCATATCCGTGCTCGCTTCTGTTGTATCCGTGGTTGTATTCGCTGCTGCTATGGGTGTGAAGATGCTCGCTCCTGTTGTATTCATAACCGTACTCGGTGATGTTGTAGCAATGAGCATGCCCGGCAGTGGTGTTGTAGCAGTGGTCGCCATATCCCTGGACACCATGGCCATGGCTCTCATTGTACTGATTGTGTCCGTACCCATCGTGGCCGTAGAGCTCGCTGTAGCGACTGTGTTCGGGTTCCTCGTGGTCATAGCCCTGACTGTGACGGCCGTATCCATATATACCATGGCCATAGCCCTCGTCTTGGCGGTCACGCCCATATTCGTCATGACCGTGGCCCTCATTGTGGTGACCATGCTCATACTCGTCGCGGCCATAACCATCGCTGCGGGGAATGTAGCTGTCTTCACCTCGGCCGTAAGCATGAGACGAAGAGTGCGCCCCCATAGCAAGCGGCGGAACAGCCGGGCCGTGAAAGCTGCGGGGCTGGCACGAAAAGCCTTGAAGACAGCGGAGGTGGTCCCCTTCGCAGAACTGCTTGTCGTAGCACTCACTGATGGGCTGGCAAGAGAATCCTTCAGGGCAGCGGGGGATCAGTCCATAGGGCCATCCGCTGGGGTGGTCATACTGGTGCGCCGAATCGCCAGTATAGCCGGGTTGGCGATAGAGCGGTAGGTCCGACTGGTCATTGTCTTTGCCATCGCCATTACCATCAGCGCCGTGGCCATCATGGTCTTGAGCGTAGCCACCGCGTCCAGGTCTATACTCGCCATCGTAGTGCCCTTGGTTGGGATTTCCGAACCGATCATAGTCGTCACCAGCATGAGGAACGACGTTATCCTTGTTGTCGAAGTCTTTCTTATCGTCGTGATCCTTGTGATCCTCGCCCTTGTGCTTGTAGTCCTTGTCGTGGTACTTCTTGTGATCCTTATCTTTGTGGTGCTTGTCCTTGTGGTCGTAGTCCCAGTCGTTGTCCTTGCCATGGTCCTTGTACTTGTGGTCCTTGTCATGGTCCTTCTTGTGATCCTTATCTTTGTGGTGCTTGTCCTTGTGGTCGTAGCCCCAGTCGTTGTCCTTGCCATGGTCCTTCTTGTTGTCATGATCCTCGAGGCCCTTGTTCTTGTGATCCTTGTCATAATCCCAGTCGCTATTTTGATCGCCATGTTTCTTGTGATCTTTCTTGTGGTCCTTTTCATAATCCCAATCGTGGTCCATACCATGATTCCAGTTGTTGTCCTTGTGATCCTCCTCGTGGTTTTTATCATGATCCCAATCGTCGTCCTTGTGCTTCTTATCATGATCCTTGTGGTCCTTGTTGTGGCCCCAGTCGTTATTTTTATCGTGATGTTTCTTGTGATCCTTCTTGTGATGTTTCTTGTGGTCCTTGCTATGATCCCAATCGTGATCCTTGTCGTGGTCGTCGTGGTCCTTGTCCTTGTGACCCTCATTATCGTGATCCTGCTGATCAATATCATAGCCCTTGTTGTCGCCCTGGTCATAATCGTTCTTGTAGTCCTGATCGTGACCATTGGGATCGTAATGCTTTACGTGGTCCTTGTGCTTCTTGTGGTCCTTGTCGATGTGGCCAAAGGGGTAACCGAACTGGTTACCGCCCTTGTTGTCGTCCTTGTCGTTGCGGTCAAACGGGTGACCGAACTGGTTGCCACCCTTGTTGTCGTCCTTACCGTTGTGGCCAAATGGGTAACGGAACCGGTTACCGCCCTTGTTGTCATCCTTGTCGTGGTGACCATAGGGATAACTGTAACGATTGCCGACTTTGTCATCATATTTGTACTCGTTCTTTTCCTTGTCATTTTTGCCGAACGGAAGGCGAAAAGGATTGCCGGCCTCGGCGCTCTTCTGGGGGCTCAACGTGTCCTCGACGACAACAGGCTCAACGTGGGGTGTCGGCTGAGCGATGACCACCGTTCTCGTGTGGGCAATGGGGATGACGATGGGCTTGGTCGAGATGACCGTGGCAGCAGGCTGGAGGATGTATCTTGTCTTGCAGACAACACTTTGGTCAGAAGGGTCGCAGTCCGGGTCTTCCAGGATCGCATCCGGGGCAAATTCGTCTCGAAGATAGCTATAAAAGGGATCCCATTCCCGTGAGGCATCGGCCTGGACCAGGTCGGCTGCCGATCCGGCTGCTCGGCTGCTCGTAGGAGCAGCCTGAACCACGGCCAGAGCGGCGCCGAGGGCCACGGTGGAGGCCTTCATGGCTTATTGGGGCGTCACTGCGACGGACCAGGCAGTGAGGAGAAGGAGAAGGCGACTCTGGTAGACGCAGTCAACAAAATATCAAGCGAGTGGCACGAGAGGCTCTCTCATGAACAGAATGGACAGGCGGGAGAGAAAAAAACATATTGTTTCTCCGACAGGAGGGCGTCTTAAATGTCTACAGATCTCCCCCCCGCTTCAACCCGACATGTGTGCATCATGCCCTCGGCATAGGCGCCGCGCCGTCAGGCCCCAGACAAGGGAGGCGTTCCGGCTACTACGCAAACACTCACTCCAATACGAATACCGGGAAAGGCGAGTAGTAGTTGCAGAAATATGCTTCGTGGCGCTCGAAAGCGGGGGTATGTCGTCGCCCTTACTAGGCTGACAAGAAGCTTCACATGTCCTCCGAGAATGCCAGTCTCCGCTATCGACTCCGCCCTATTACCATTCCTTCTCAGTTTGAGCCATTCTCGAATACCCCTAACGCGTCTTCAAACCTTGACTCAGTGTCTGAATCGCCTCACTACTAGGGCCCGGACGTCCGAAACGAGGACCGCCAATCAGCACGTCGATTCTTCTGTTCTCCACCCCGGCTCTCCCGACACCGACACCCCCACGCTTGTGGTCTGGATCCTGAGTTCTCTGGACCTGAACCTGATCATTCATTACTAGCCTGCCACCAACAGGATTCAGTCTTGGGCGAAAACACAAACCCAACGCCTATCGAAACAACCCTGTATGCAACTTATTCCTCGGGAATCGCCGAAAACAGTTCCACGCGCATACGGTGACTCTATTCACAACGCAATAAGTACGTGATTTCGTGACCAGGGCTAACGGGGAAATACTCACATAGGGGAGTTTGGGGATGATAACACCCAAGACGGCAAGAAAGTTTATGGTAAAGTATGCCAGGTCGTAGTGTGTGTAGTGTGTGCTCAGGAGGAAGAGCACGATGGGCACACTCAGTAAGAATTTCTTGGCCGGCGTGTACTGGGCACCGTCGTCAATTTGTTCCCACATGTTCAAGTTGTCGTACGCTCCGCCGTTGAACTCGAAGGGTACGCCGCGCACGTAGTGGAACATGATATAAGACCCGAACATGTACGTGATGTTGGTCAACGTCCATGATGTCTCCTGTGACACTCCGGGGATGATGTCGTAGAAGATCTTGAGGGCTACAATCAGAACAAAATGTATCGTCCATGCACCTAGTCATACACGTGTCAGCGTCTAACTGTAACAACTGCCTTGCGATATTCCTGCCCACCTTTGGCATTGACCCAATTCGCGTTCAGGTTAGGTAGGGCCGACTGGTCGCTAAGTTGCTCAATCGGCTCCGGGGGCTCGTGATAGACTTGGAGAATACTACTAGATCTCCTCCTTCTGCCTGTCTTATCCGCCATCGTTGTTGGGGCACCTCGCCGCGGAGGGTTTGTGCCCACGTCGTAGTAGACGGTACGTTGGAGGAGGATTGGTGAAGACAGCTTGGCGGTGTTGGGCGGGGTGTCACCGCGAGGCTGCCACCGACTCGAGGGGCGTTTAGTGCAAGTGAAGATGAAATTGGGTATTCTGAAAAGACTAGGCACAGGGTGTGTCGACCAAGCTGCCAATTACCCTCGAGTCTTGATGATGTCACAGGTTGCTACGAGAAAGCCAAGGCTTTCTGGGTGCGGAGGAGTCGGAAGTCGCTATTCGAGAGCGTATGTAGACAACCTTTATTGGGGAGATTGGCGCGCGGGAACTAGATATTCTAGAGCGGCGGCGAGGATGGTCGCTGTGTCGAGGCGTAGGTTTTTCGAGCGAGGCCGCGGGCTCAGCCTCTGCTGCCGTCGTTGGAAGGTGGAAAGCGAAGCCGGTGTCGTGTGCCGCGCGAAAGGGAAAAAAAATAAGGGGCCGCCACCCGGCGTTTAACGAGAGACGGAGAAGAAAGCTGCTGCTACGCAGAAGAACTGGTGACCGATGACCGATCGCGTCTCTTTCGAGATGCTGAAGAGTTCAAGTCGAATGTTCGGGCACGTTGGTGTCGGTGGCAATCTGGCCACGAACGCCTAAACGTGCAAGATGGATGATCGAGCCGCAAGTACCCTCAGGGGTCGGCTCGTTGCATGACATGGGGAACACGCGGGTCAAGAGACTTCTGTACTAACATCTGATCGCCCCCAAAATTGCTGAGGGGTGGCTTGCTCTAGCGCACCTCCACTGAGCCCGCGGGCGCCGAACGTCCATGATCCCAACAAAGGAGATAATGGAGCACCACAATGCCTGCAAGTCGAAGGCCAGAACAACTGCTATCCAGTATCACTCTCCGGGCTCTCCTAGCAAGCGGCCCGATGAGATTCTGGGTTAATTGCGCTTTCTGTACACCATCAAAGCATGAGAAGACCATCTTTCAGAGTTCAGCATCCCTGCTGGGATCTGGATTTGGCGGGGCACTGGAAAATTACCACCCCATCACGTGGCTGGCGCACCCACGCAAAACTGCAGGAGCAAAGAAACCTAAGTCACAAACACGAGAGTCCAACTAACGAGGACCAGCGTCTTGGTTCCGAAGGACTGTGGAGCTCCATGAATCATTTCATCTAACAGCAAACTTTTCTCATCACCAAAAACACGCGGCCAGCGCGCGGCCATACTCGTTTTAGCATCGCCGCGATTCCAAGCCTATTCGCAACGCCTCAGCTTCCACAGAGGCAAGCCACCATCCAATGGAACACATCAAAATTCACACAAACACTCCGCCAGAAATCACCGACTTCAGCCCTCCCACCAGCAAACGTGCAGCTAACGAGATCTCCGCTAATGACTTGGACCAGAGCTCGGCATCAGGATCCCAGAGCAAACGCATACGTAGCACTCCCAACGACAACTTGGCTTTGAGGGGCAGCGTGGATGACCCGCACAACGAAGAGAATTATGAATTATCTGGCCCAGAAGAAGGTGAAGATTTCGATCAAGAATCCGGCGAGGTTTCTGTTGCCAGTCCGGTCCCACCAGCACACGGTGGGCGGAACCCTGGAGTCGGTGACGGGCTGAGGTCCTCGTTAGGAGTGAAGGAACAGACGCAAGGCGAACCTGGCAAGTCGGATGTCAATTTCAGGCCGACACCCGCAGTTCAGGATAGCCCTCGCGAGGAAGTGGAGACCGGGCGTGCTGCGTCTCCAGGCCCGATGCCGGCCAGACCCGTTCTCATTCCTCAACCCAGCCCGGCAACTCTGAATTTTACTCCACACGAGATGGAAGCGTATCTCAAGAGATATTTTCCTGGTGTTGATCCTGAGGCTGCGTTCTGTATCTTGTGCGTATCGTATGGGCACTTTGCTATAAGTTGCCCTGATCTCGCCCTTGACATAGAATACCCCCCTGTTCGGGCATTCCCTACCGTACCCAAAGGGATGGTGTGTGGCAGGTGCCATGCCCCATACCACGCCGAAATTGCACTGTGGCGGACGTACGAACCTATTCAAGGGAGGATTCGCAAAGTCAAATCTTTGATACCTTCCTGTTTTCGCTGCGGAAGCAAGGAGCATTACGGAATGGACTGCGAGCAGGCCTCTGAGCAGAGCCTCTGCGTACCACGGGACAGCTTCTGGCAAACTTGGAGTCGATGGAATTTCCGGCAGTACGTGGACGCTGAAGCTGTCGTTGAGCCTCTCTCGTCCACTCTGCCGCCCGGTTCGGTTCTCGGAGCTTTGGCGTCGACTGACCGGCCGAATCTTGGGAAGAGTATTATCCCGCAACGTCACGTGGTGTTTGAGGCTGCCGATGATGACGAAGATAACGAACCGTTGGTTCGGGCACCGGTACAGCGCAAGCCTGGCCCCAAGCAGATAAATATCTCAATCGCGGGTAGGACTGCCACGGGCGGCGGTAGGAATGGGAATATATTCCCTCCGCTGCCGCCTGGACCACCGCCGCCCTTACCATCGGAGGGGGCAGAGTCCAGTAAACAAAAATCAAAAGCAAAAGCGAGGAGGTTCAAAGGGAAGAAGGCTGCCAAGAATCAGCAACAGCCGGCAGCGAAAGGTGATGCCAGATAGCCAGCGGCGAACTGTTCCCACTTCTCCGCCGCGTCACTGGTCTGATGCGCCGCTCTTGTTTTGGCCAAAGACGAGCCGGACAGCCCTGGGTCGCGAGTTTTGCGCATGGGGATTGAGAGTAACCAATAAACGTCTACACAGTGTTTGCATCCCAGAGCTCCTCTTGGGATAGATCTGCGTGTTGAGACTGGGTATGACCTTAGAGAACTGACGGTCTGGAACTGAGTTCAGAGCATCATTACATAGACATAACTAACAGCAAAGGCATGGGTTTTCGAGCGTCCACCACCACTCATTAAGACCTCAGTGTGACGGTGTTTCACCTGGACCTAAGACCGGCCAGACATGACCGCCGGTTTGTTTCGAAACATTTAGTCATGGGTCCGCGAAGGAGGGGTTGAGTAGTGGGGCTGTGCTGTGGTCTTGGACGCGTTCGACACGATACCGATATCCTTTCCCTCTGCGTTGGTCCAAAGGCATTGATCTGATAGTGACCTGGGACGTTCAAGACTTTAGGAAGTGTGCATTTTGCATAAACTGAGGCTGCTAGGCCAACACACTAATTTTACAACGCACAAAACGCTGGTGCCTTGGGCAGAGAGTTTAAAACCATCACCGGCCTGTCCTTTCGTCTCGACAATTCGGGGGCGCTTAACTGCTTTATATGATCGCCCCGGAGGCCCAACGTTGGGTGCAGACGTGGCGTGGGTCTGCAACCGCGCCAGTTCCGTGTGTCAAACGCGCGTGTTTCGCGCGAGACGCGGCGCCGTGGCACGTCAACGGGCCAGCCATCTGGACCTGCCGAATCACAAGGGGGTCGGCGATTGGTCCGATGCAACCCAGCTTTTATCGATAGCGCTTCGACTGCAGCTCCCCCGCCGAACCCCTTCCCCTCTGCAGCATCCGGTCCCGTTTCGGGCCTCGCCAGTGGCCGACAGAGAAGGACCTTGCGACCACTGTAGCGACCTGCATCGGTTCCATGCAGGAGGGGAAGAGCCGTGGCCAGTCAAGTGGCCCGGCGCGGTCGGCCACGCTTGTCACGGTTGCTGGTTTCTGCACCTTAAAGCCTCGCGGGGCTCCTGCATGGGAAAGGTGCGCCGGGCAACGCCATCGACATGAAAATGAGTCACTCGTCACCACTCGTTCTCAACGCTCAACGCGCAGAAGCGACAGCGACCGAGTCGCTCTGCAGACTCACGCAGGGAAATGCGGAGGCAGGTCACTCGCGCATCGCGCAGAGGCGACAAGGTTATAATCTTGACCGTCTTTTCGCTTCGCTTTTGTTTTAGCTGCTTGAAATGTTTTTCTCCTCATGTCCTGATTTCTCGGGTGTTTATCAAGTCCTGTCCTCGTATGCAAAGTCAGATCAGCCAGCAGCTGCAGACATAACTCGTGGCTTCCTATTGTTACTACTGTTTGCCATCATCACAATCTACTCTTCCAATCCCGTCCAGTTCTCTCCTGTGCCTCAACTCGGTTCCCCGCCCTCATTCACCCGCCATTGGAAACTGCCATTGGTTTGTCTGACAGCATCCGCAGAGCAGAACATGCCGGCAGCATGGCGTTCGCTCCACAAGCATTCTACCGCCTGTGGCAGGAGGAGAAGATCCGCGAGAGGCTCTTTGAACTGCTCCCCAAAGAGGACATCTGCGCCGTCAGGCTAGCCAATTCGGCATGCTGCAACCTCGTCACCAAGAGGCTCTTTCTGCGGACCCATGTGACGTTCACAGCAAACACCTTCACCAAACCCAGCAGGATACAGGCACTCTCCCGCATTGGCCATCATGTCGAGCACCTCAGCTTCTTTTTAGCCCACTCGGACGCCACCTTCCTCCCGCCGCTCATCCACCCGCAGTCGGGACGGGAGATATGTTTCCTCTACACGCCCTATACCTCCATGGCCTCAACGCTGTCAAGGCCAAAGTACGCTAACTCAGAGCTGGGCGAGATTCTCACACAGCAGTATCCGCCGCTCTTCCACGCCGCCAGCAATGTTCCCTCTTTCATCTACGCGTTGAAGAATATGCCCAACATCAGGCATGTCACAATCAAGACGCCGGGCCAGGACCCTAAAGAGCGCTACCGTCGTAATATCGTCGACTATGCCCTCATGAGCCTTCGCATCTCACTTGAGCGCGCACCCCTCACCAAGCTCAACAAGCTCTCACTCTCAGGGGTACACCCGGCTTCATTCAACTACTTGCGCCATCTTCCGGGCTTTGGTTCATCGCCATCCGCCGTAAAGAGGTGGCGCCAGATCCGGAAACTGAGCATCTCGGTCGACTCCTGGGACTTTTACGGACCGTCGCCGGGGCTCGACCACCTCAAGATCATCGATGACTACATCAGGACCTTTGCGCCCCAGCTCGAGAAGTTTGCTTTTACCTGGCTTGGTCGTCGAGGACCTTGCCCTCTTGCGCTCGCAGGAGATCCGTTGTTTGCACCCCCGCGCAACACCAAGAAACTCTTCAACGAGGTCACCAGCCCAATGTCGCCACTGCCAGCCTCGCCTCCTCGCTGTCCGATCATCATGCCACGTTTGCGGTCCATGGCGGTGCGCAACGCAACCATGAACTCGCCACAGCTCCGCGGCCTGATTACCACGCACAAAACCACGGTTCGCGAGTTTGACTTTGAGAACGTGGCTCTCATCAAGGGCGGAAGCTGGGACGATGCTCTCGCTCCTTTGACCGATGGGAGCCAGGATTCCTGGTCACGGTACTCGCTCAGTGAGAGCGAGAGCAGCGGTCGCCCGTCAACGTCGCGGTCCGTCGGCTCCGGGTCTGCGGTTGCCAGCTCCGTCGAGGACGAGCAGCTACCGGCATCGTCTGCTGCCGCGGCAGCAGCGAGCAAGGAACTGTTCGATGTTGATCTCGATGGAATGGTGTTTGGTGGTGTGAACGATGTCGACGCTCTGGAGGCTGGCGTAGAGGAGTGGGCGCGGGGTGTAACGGCCGCTGTGCAAAATGCCAGCACCATCAGTGTTCCGGCGGACGATGCAGAGAGGGAGGATGATGGCGGGCTTGCTTCGGACATCGAGGCCGCCCGCGAGGCCAGTCTTGGCTTCAGCACCAAGCTCAAGAAACGTCGCATTCGCAAGAAGAAGTCGCGGAAGCACCACCGGCGTGATGAAGAGGGCGTCACAGAAGATGAGGCGGAGCGCCGAGAGCGGAAGGATAAGGACAAGGAGCGTAGTTGCAGTCGCAGCCATCACAAGCGCTCGCGGAGCGACGAGACGAGCAACCACTCCCACGGTCGTGACCGGTCGCATTCACGGCGTCGGCACCGCAAGCACAGCCGTGCCCACTCCGAGGACATCCCCCTGGTGCCGCCCATGCCCGAGGTCATTGGCACAGATGACGAGGTCTTCTACCGACCAGTGACGCCTCCACGACAGCTCCAGATCACGGCACCCATCCTCAACACAGATCCGCTCCCGGTCTTGCTACAACCGACCGTGTACGATCCTTCGGCTGTGCGGATATCAGATGCATTGTCTCCCACACATGACGACGGCCTGTCTCCGACACAGCGCTCCATTGAGGCTGACCTGCTTGCTGAAGCGCAGGACGCGGCCGCGCGTTCGTCAGCCCTTCAGCGCGCCAAGGAGACGGTGTTGATGAAGCTCTCGCGTGAATTCTGCAAACGCAAGACGACCTCCAAGGACTCGGCCGCTGTGGTTGCGGGTCTATCAGCTTTGAACGTCGGCTCTGCTATTGGTGGACAGAGCTGCGCGGCAGCGTCGTCGTCGACGATTGCGCTGCGGTTCCGTGAGGGCTTCTTTGGTCGGAGTATGGCTAGCATGGCGAGCGTGGCCATGACAACGGCGGATCATCGCAGTCTTGAAGTACCGCTCATGTTCAGTCGGTCTTGACTTGGGTGTCCTCTGGGCTTGGAACACATCATGCCAAAGCATCTGGGTTGATAGACAACAGGTTGTCGAGCGGTAAATGGCATCATGATTTGGAGGAGTTATAAGCGTACAGAGTGGAGGGCGGGAGGTGCTTGGGTGGTGAGGCTGAGAGGAAAAAGGGGAAAGGAGATGATGGACATGCATCATCGGAACAAAAACAAGTGCACATGCAGCAATGCAACGAACCAATGAACCGCTGGTTGAACGGGACGGCGGGCGTTACGAATTTTTTGTAATGACCAACTGTAATGACAGTCGTTGCAGTATCATTTCATATGTAAATTTTATTCATCTTCATCAGTCTCGATCATACATGCGCGAGGGGTTTATGTTCCAGAGGTAGCAAGCGCGTTGAAAGTGGTGCCATGAAAAACAGCTCAGACAGCTCCCGTTGCAAGTGACTGCCCGGAGTGAAAGCTCCGTCTTAGTCTTGGAGAGCGTGGCTCCGTGGGTTCCGAGTTGGCCAGAGATGCACCCTACTCAGACACCGAACTCTCGGCTCCCGTCAAGTCCTCCTACGTAAATGGCCATGCAGCACGAGAAACAGAAGCAAAGTTCTAGTGTGTAACTTGTTACTTATGTGTAGAACCAAGAAATCCCCGATTCCCAAAGACATTTCCTTTTGGTTGTGGATATGAGCAGGGATGGAAGCTCTGGACTTCTGGGGGTTTTTTTGTCCCAAGTTTCCTGGGCGCGTTTCCCTTTGTATATATAGAAAATGGCCCAATGATCAGCATGCCAGGGAGGAAGATGTGCAGTGGCTGTCTCCACCAAAAAGTTCAGGCGACCAGCCAGGACTCGTCGATGCGTCGCTTGCTGGTAGGGATATGTGAGGCAAAATGTGCCAATGGAATTGCAAGCGCAAAATTCAAGGCAAAACGGGCAAAACCCACTTACGGCGCCGGTCGATAATGTCGTGTGAGCCGCAGCGCGCCCGACTTGATACTTATAAGAGCTAAGGCAGGCAGCGGACGGGGCACAGGGCAGTTCTCGAAAAAGGCCAAGGACTCATCACTGGGTCTGGCCGGGTCCATTTTGCTTCGCCAAGCTCAATAGGGCCGTCAAGGGGGGGAGCAAGGGTGAGTGATGAGGGCCTAGGTGCTGTGCTGTGCTGTGCGGGAGGAGCAGTGCTACTGCCCTGCGCTGCTGCTGAGCAGATGTTCGCCAAGTTCCATTTTGCTATCCCCGTATGCCGGCTGATCTTTCTTACCATCCGATTTCTCAATTGGCATCCCGACTCCTCACTCCCGTCTTTCGTCTTTCCCGCGCGTGTGGTCGTCTTCTCCCACTCTCTCACTTTTGTTTGGTCTGTCTCCAATTCCCGATTCCGATTCTTCCGCGTCCTCCCGGTATAACAGCTTTCGCAGCTTTGCCGTGCGTCGGGAGAGTTCGTTCCGGTTTGCGCAAACGGCGCTGCCGTCTTGTTTAACTACCAAGGTATAGCTGTGGTGGTGGTGACAGAAGGCTATCTCGAGACGGAGGCCGTGGGCCGTGGGCACAGCAGACAGCAAAACCAAACGACTCAGGCATCGCAGGCCCCCCCATTATTCGCACATCGCCGATCCCTTTCTACAAACCCGAGCTCCCGTCGCTGCCGGGGGGAATCATCGCCACTCCGTTCGCAACCCCCGGTGCTTAGCTGTCTCGGCGTCGCGAGACTGATGTCGAGACGGGCGGTGCAGTAGCCCCGGAGATCGCACCGAAAGCTTTAGCGACAAGTCATTTCAGACCTCACACGTAACATGCCTGGACACAGCCGGGCCCGTCTAGACTTTCCCCTGTAGAGCCCGGCGAAGATGAGAGTCGCAATCCGGGAGCAGCTTGCCGCGCTCGTCATCCTTGCCGTTCTGGTCGCTCTCGCCATTGTCTCCATCCCGACATGGCTATACGTGAACAGCTTTGTGGTGGGTGTCGAGACAGGCGGCCTGGCCCTGACAGCCTCGCTCAAGGCTGCGAGGATTTCTTCCGAAATTGAACTGATACAGACGGCCATCCAGACCATCTCGACCCGCCTGCTGCTGCAAAACGGCTTCACCAACTTCTACAACCGCAACACGACACACGCCTCGGGCAACCCCTTTGCCGAAGCCCGCACCGACCTCGAGAGCGCCCTGAGTGCCAAGGGCTTTTCCAATCTGCTCCAAGCCCGCATCTACTCGCGCAACACAACCGGCGAGAACCCCCGTGGCTTGCTCAGCCTGACAGGCACCGCTACCCAAGGCTCTTCCATCCTGCTCCCGTATCGAGCCCCCAATGGCAGCCGGATCTTCCTTGGTGACACGGACCTTGGCTATCCGCCGGCACTATACCCAAACATCACGTATGATAACCTAGGCCGCGACAACAATTACATGAAGGGCACACCCGCCTTCGCCGCTACCGTCTTCCCCGGTGTGTCCCTAGGCAATGGCAGTGATGGTCAGGGCATCTTGCTCGGCCCCTTGGTTGTCAACGAAACGTTTGCCCTCATCTCCATCACTGTTCCCGTGCGTATGATCGACCTCTCTGGCTACATATTGGGATACTTGACCGTAGTTGCCATGGCCAACACTATTGTCGATGTGCAGTTGTCCAACGAAGGACTGGGCAACACGGGCGTCATGCTCATGATAGGGTCCTTGAACCAGTGGAACCACTTCGACGCCAAAGTGGGCGTGACCAACGCCACCTTCCAGGCCGTTCGCGACGATCTTGCCAACCAGCAAGTCCAGTTTCTCCTCCCGCCTGTATCGCTTCCCTACCAGACCGATCGTCACAGCGAGCACAACTTCGTCGCGGGCACTTTTGATGCGGCGTGGCCTCTTTCCGCATACCCGGCCGCGCTCAACGTGTTGGCAAACAAGAATGCCGTCCCCAACAATGCCACCAGTCTCTTGTCTACAACCAACGAACAGGGCCACGCCGTGGCGGTGGGTGCGGCGCGGCCACAGACGTCGCTCGTCAGTTGGGCCATCATTGTCGAACAGGACGAGAGCGAGGCATACGAGCCGATTCGGACCCTCCGGAACATACTTCTTGCCTGCGTCTTCGGCACCGCCGGCCTCGTCGTGATCCTCATCTTCCCCTGCGCCCATTTGAGCGTCATGCCCATCCGGCGGCTCAAGGCCGCCACCGAAAAGTCGATCGCCCCGCCCGGCTACGAGGATGATTTCGAAGATGATTTCGACGAAGAAAACCCCAGTTCGGGTGGGACCACCTCAGGGCGCTCAGAAAAGGGGATGTTTAGCTCCATCCGTCGGCGGATCCGCAAGCGGAAGCGGGCGAAGATGCGAGCGGGCACGACCAACGAGCCGTCACGCCGCGCGTTCAAGATTCCCGCGAGGGTGGAGGATCGGAAGCACTTTGTCACGGACGAGCTGTCGGAGCTGACGCAGACGTTCAACGAGATGACCGATGAGCTAGTCAAGCAGTATACATCGCTGGACGAAAAGGTGGCGGAGCGCACGAGGGAGCTGGAGATTAGCAAGAAGGCGGCCGAGGCGGCGAATGAGAGTAAGACGCTCTTTATTGCGAATATCTCGCATGAGCTCAAGACGCCGCTGAATGGGATCATGGGCATGTGTGCAGTTTGTATGGAAGAGGATGACATTAATCGGATCAAGCAGTCGTTGAAGACGCTTTACAAGTCAGGTGAGTTGGTTCTCTCATCGAACTCTGCTGGTGGACGGGGCTGACCCGACACGGGCTCTAGGCGACCTCCTGTTGCATCTCTTGGAGGACCTGTTGAGCTTTTCCAAGAACCAGATTGGCCAGCAGGTCAGTCTCGAGGAGCGAGAATTTCGGCTGGGAGATATTCGGTCACAGATGCTGGCCATTTTCGACAAGCAAGTCCGCGAGAGTAAGATATCCTTTAGCGTCAGCTTTGTTGGGCCCGAGCCCACGGACATGAGTCCAAGCCCCGACCGAAATGGCCGACGCGTCAGCATGGATAGGAAGCTTCCGGTTCTGGGTCCCGTCGGCAGGCTTAAGGATATGTGCCTCTGGGGCGACCAGCATCGCATCTTGCAGGTCATTATCAACTTGGTGAATAACAGTCTCAAGTTCACCCCTGCCGGCGGGCGTGTAGAGTTGAGGATACGCTGTGTTGGGGAGGTGGAATCAAGCGACGATAGTAGGACTTCATCATTCTCCAAGTCGGGCTCGAACCGCGCAGGGCGAACCCGCCACAGGGTTGGATCGGCATCTACCAACTCTACGCATTCCAAGCCTGGTCACTCGCCAGCGAATCCCCTCAAGGGGGGTACTGCGCTGTCTATTAACCCTCTCGATCCAAAACCCGCGGCCCATGTCTATATCAGGGAACGATCCCCAACACCGCCACCACCCAATGCGAAGTCGTACCTGTTCGAATTCGAGGTGGAGGATACAGGACCGGGGATTGCAGAACACATGCAGCAAAAGATCTTTGAACCGTTTGTCCAGGGTGACCTGGGTCTCAGCAAGAAGTTTGGCGGCACGGGCCTGGGTCTGAGTATCTGCTCGCAGCTGGCGACAATAATGGGGGGTACCATCTCGTTGAAAAGCACAGTTGGTCAGGGGACTACCTTTACCATGCAGATTCCGCTGAAATATGTCAAGGATCGGTGAGTTTCTTTTTTTTTCCCCTTTCTCAGTTGGACAGGCATTGACGTTACTCAGGTCATCAAGCACCGCCTCCAGCAGCCTCAAATCCCGCCCCCCCAGCGTCGGCTCCGTCGATGAAACCGTCCGCAACTCCCTCTCCCTCGAGAACCACAACCACCCCCCACCCCCAACCACCACCGTTCTCGATAACAAACCCCGTCTCGTCGGCCTCAGTCAGCCCTTCTTCGCCACCAACCCACACACGACCCCCAGCAAAGAAGACCAAATGGCCGCCATCGACCGCGCCATGTCCAACCACCGCGAAACTGGCCAGGGCAAACTCCGCGTGCTTGTCGCTGACGACAACTCAACCAACATTGAGGTTGTCTCCCGCATGCTCAAGCTCGAAGACATTTACGACGTCACCATCGCCAAGGACGGTCAAGAAGCCTACGACCTCGTCAAGGCCAACATGGAGAACAACCAGCGCTTTGACGTGATCTTCATGGACATCCAAATGCCCAACCTCGATGGTCTCCAATCTACCCGGCTGATTCGCAAAATGGGGTATTCCGCGCCCATCGTCGCGCTTACGGCTTTCTCTGAGGAGAGTAACGTCAAGGAGTGCATGGAGAGTGGCATGGATGAATTTCTAAGCAAGCCGATTAGACGACCGGCGCTGAAGCAAGTCTTGAAAAAATTCGCAACAATCGAGGAGGAGCCTGAGGGGGGCACGCCCGCGCAGACCCCGGAGGAGAGGGGTGATCCGTTAGAGGGTGAGGGGATAGCGAAGGAGAGTAATGGATTTCATCCCACGCTGGCGGCGCCAAAGACGGTGCCGCCGGTGGCATTGAACTAAGGGAGGTTGGATGGGTGTATTCTATTTTATTTGGATTTTTGGGCCTAGGGGGAGAGAGAGCGAAGGAGGGTGGCTAGTAAGGAAGCAAGCATACTATGGCGAGGCGTTATAGGTTCATCCTCGGAGCGAGGAGTGTTTGGCGTTGGGAGTTTTCCGGTACCAAGAAAAGGGGCTGGATTTGGATTTTGGGATTTGGATCGGATTCGTCTGTATAGGCAAGCAAGTTGCCTCGGGCTAGTGTGTACTTTTTCGACAAGGGACATAGATTTTTTGGGCGGCGTGGGGAGATATAGCTTCTAAGGGTTGAAAGGGAAAAGTGATGGATATGAGAGAGTCAGTTAATTAGGATATAATTGACATAATAAGTATGTCTTGATAATAGCATGTGTTATGGTGAGATGGATTTGGTTGCCGTGCTATAAAATTTGATGTCTGATCAGTTTTGGTCTACTGGGCAGGGTTAGGAGTGCTGTTCTAAGTAGGTACCTAGGTAGGAGTACGGGGTGAGAGACTGAAGCCAAAAAGGTAACGTCTTGGGATGATTGAACCATGTTACCAAGATCCCCGTCAGATGAGGATCATCAAAGTTCTCATGACTCTTAGCAACACCGATGCCGATGTCCCGTCCCGGCAAATCTCGTCCGCTGCACGCGTCCCCTCATAGAATGGAGCCGTGGAACCGTGGGCCCAACCTAAGCTGTGTGTAAGTGCAAACTTGAGTAAGTAAGTAGGTATCTAGCCGATAACGTCATGTTGTCGTTTGCCGACCTGTTGCCGAATTGCTCATGTTTTTTTGTTTCCCCTCCCATAGTACATCTCCCTCACAACGGGTGTCCCCGTTCTCAAATGCGCGGATTACGAACTGTTTCTTTTTCTTCTTCGTCTTCATCTTTTGTTTGTTTTGTGTGGTCGACAAGACCTTCTTCTTCCTCTTGCTATCACCTTCTCCCTAGACCTCTCGTCGCATCCACTCCAAGTTTAATTCCAAGTTTAACCCAATTCTCTAGCAACCTCACCACCCACCGCCACCTCGCAAGACAAAAATCCCAAACCCAACAAAAGGAACAAAATGCGCCTCCCTTACACTCCCAACCCACCAACCTCTGCCTCTCCCACTGATGCCGCCATCCTCGCCCGCATCCAAGAGCGGCGACACCCGCGTCCTCTACAGCCGCTCGATCTCACGCTACTCCATGCCCCCGCTGTCGCCGACGGATGGAACTCCTTCTTGGGAGCCATCCGCACCCGCACTTCTATCCCGGACGATCTCCGGGAGATCGCGATATCCCGTATCGCCGTAGTGAACCGGGCATGGTACGAATGGGGCCATCATGCCCCCTTGGCGACCAAGGCGGGGGTTTCCGACCAAGGAATGGCGGTGGTCAAGCGAGAGGAGGCTTTGGATTTGAGCTCCTCTTCCCAAATTCATGCAGGGTTGAATGAGAAGCAGTGGGTGGTCCTATGCTATACGGATGAGATGACACGGAATGTAAACGTCAAGGACGAGACATTTGCGAGGTTGAGGGGACTTTTTGATGAAAAAGAGGTGGTGGAGATCACGGCGACGGTGGCGTGCTATAATTGTGTGAGTCGGTTTTTGGTAGCGTTGGATGGTGAGTTTTTTTTCCCTCCCTTATTTGTCCTCTTGCTGAAGCCGCGCTTCACTTCATGTTTTGCATGGGCTATGTGGTTGTCTGGAGCCAGTCTCCCCATGTCCGGTTTCCAATTCATGGGATTGTGTACTGACCAAAGCAGTCGGTGAGAGAAACGACGCCGGCCCCGATGCGGCAGCGCATTGAATGGTTTGCCATTACTTTCAACAACTCGACTGCCGTGGCAGCCCCAACTACCTACATACTAGCTTCCCAGTACCAGCTACACCCCCCCGCAGCCGACCTGCCTCTATGCTACAAGTACATCCATTTCCATTCCATCCTTCCTCATCCGGTCCGTCCACGCCATAAACAGCAATATACTAGGTGATGTGATATGTTCAGTAAAGTGCTTGACCACAAGGTACACCAGGATACCGACAGGTATATCAGGTCAGTAGCCCAGTAGCGATATCTAGTGATGGGATAGCTAAATCAAGGGGAGCCAAGCCAGATAAAAGTAAAGGGGAGGGTATCTCGTGTTGTGACAATAACAGGGGAACAAACAACGCCAACCTCCTTCCCAAACAGTCCAATCGTCAACATCAAGTCAAGAGATCGTAACTCGTACAAGATGACATCATGGCTTCGTCAGGGTTCATTAACCTAGAATAATCATGGTGTTTGTGTTTGCGTCAATGCCATCTCAATACTCGCATGCCGTTTATGGAGCAGAGGGCTCTTCTGAAGCTCCGACACAACCCCCGCCCACCCTTTGCGATGACCGCCCTCGACAGTATCATAGTGGCCTATCGTCTGCGTCGTCAACCGCCGCAACGGTGGCTTTGACTTGATACTATCGGTAAGTGACCGAGAGAGGGGGCTCGGACTCGGCGTAAAGGAAGATCGAGCCAACTTTTCCGGATCCCGAGCACTGGCCTCCTGCTTCACGGCCGCCTCTGTCGCAGCGGTAGCGATAATGCCCATGTGTACCACGAGGAAACGCATCCGAAGCAGATCCAGTCGCCGGACCTTCTCCTCCAACTCAACCCGCTTCCCAGCCCAAAAAATGCGTGCGCCCATGCGAAGGCGCGTGTCCTCCTCCCCAACCACCATCGCGTTCAGGTGCTCGCGCAGGGAATCCCCAGTGCTCTGAATATCGCGAAGCAGGCGGGCGAGGCGCACCTTGTCCTCAAGACGTTGAATCTTGGCAACATCCTTGTCGTAGGACTCGTTCTCGGCAATGGAGCTGTCTACAGTGTCGAGGAAAGCCGAGACCTCGCGGGGTGCGGCTAGGTAGGCAGTGGCATAGCGACTTGCGGTTTGCGCGAGGACGGCGAGCGAGAGGAGAAGAGCGGTGAGCGAGAGCACGAGGATCCACTGACGAGACGAATCCGACATGTTTCCAGCGTCAAGAGACTTTTCAGGACATGAGAGATAGCTGAGCAGGAACAAGTCTGCTGCTAACTGTCTGGGGTTCTTTGCGGACACCTCACCCATGTGCAGTAAGCTGTGTGTGTTCGGCAGGTACGCACCAGGAGGCGGCGAAATGATGACGGAATCAGCAACCTGCGGGTGAGGGACAAATCCACTTCTCGCCCCCCGCCTCCTCTGCTGGTGACTTCACCGACTCTCCTCCTACAGGGGTCGCCGCTATTGGCCACTTGGCGCGCCATGGTCGTCCCAACTTATGAAAACGGTTTTTAGGGTTTGGATGGCTCCGATTTTCTACATGACGACACATGTGAAAATTGAAGTCTCGCATAGAGGCAGAAATGGGGGTGTTCCTCCATGATGGGAAACGGGTGGGAAAAGGCAAAAACGGGTACGGTGCGTGGGTGCCGGCTGCAGCTTTATGAATGGCTTTATGTGGCACTCTGCTGCTGTGCCTCTGGGTGCCTACACTGTCAGACAAACTACCCCACCACCCCGTTATCGCTATCATGTCCTTCTTCCACATTCACGACCTCGTGATTTGGCACCAATCAGACCAAATCGACTCGAATCATTGAGGAACTTGATAAAGAAGCTGAGTTAGTTCTGATGGTGCCTCTCTGTATTGCAGAATGGCTGCCGACCAGCAGTTTCCACTCCCCAAAGTCCTGACATATCCCGCCTCTACCCCGCCATTGCTCATCGCCCAAGGCGCTGAGGGGCGCCTTTACAAAACAACTCATCTAAGTGCCGACCGGCCTTGCGCCCTCAAATACCGACCATCCAAGCCCTACCGACATCCCATTCTCGATGCGCGGCTAACTAAGGCTCGAATCTCTGCAGAGGCCAAAGTCCTCGACCGATGTTACCGCGAGGGAGTGCCCGTGCCGACCGTGTACGCCCTGGACGCCGCGGCCGGTTGGCTCATGATCCAATGGATTGACGGCAAGCCAGTTCGACAGGGCATCAATGAATGGCTCGGCGAGCGCCCAGAGGACGACGTGCCACTGAGCGACCAAGGTGATGAAACCCCACTGGTCGACCTCATGGGAAGGATCGGCCAGGCTGTCGGAAGCCTCCATCGGACAGGCGTCATACACGGCGACCTGACGACCAGCAACATGATGCTGAAACCCTGGGGGGATACCTCAGATGTAGCCGATTCGCAGACAGAGGCCGGCAAACGAAGAGCCGTGGAAGGGGATGTGATTCTCATCGACTTCGGCCTAGCGACACAGAGCTCGTCAGACGAAGATCGAGCGGTGGACTTATACGTGTTGGAGCGGGCGTTTGCGAGCACGCACCCCAGAGCTGAAAGATTATTCAGTCACGTCCTTGAGGCCTATAAGCAAAGCTTCAAGAAGGCGCACTCGGCACTGATCAAACTGGAAGATGTACGCATGAGAGGGCGCAAGAGAAGCATGCTTGGGTAGTGCCACAGGCCACAAAAGTCAGGAAATTCCCAAGCGATAACATCAGAAACCACCATGCCATGCGCTCAAGTATGAAGTACATATTACACACAGGAAAACTCTTCGCGACCAAAAGCAGATAGCAACACCATAGTGTGTCCGAAACCGTAACGCCGAACCCAGATGCGCAACGATTGCTCCAGAATGTCGTGTATCTCACTGACCCTCAGCCAGATCAGCGCTGGCAAAGTAGCCCTTATTCTCAATAACTCCCCGGTCCCTCACGACGGCCGTGTACTTGACGACCCACTGCGGTGTAAGATCCCCTTGGAGGCCTGGGCTATCTGTTTCCGGGTCGGCCAGGAGGCCAGCGCCCTGAAGCCCTGGTCCCAGCAGCTCTCGCAGGGTGCCCCTTGAGAGAATATCAGTACAGTCGCTGTGGACCAACAGCTCAATACCCTGCTCCTTGGCCAGCTTGACCAGTGGCGGAGGGACGTTGCAGCAGTTTTTGATGTTGATCTGGTTGACGGCTGGCCGTATCTGGACGCGCTTGAGGAAACGGGTAAGTTTTTCGCTGCCAAACTCGGCGATGCCCAACCTCTTGACGAGGCCCTCCTCATATAGTGCCTCGACAGCAGGCCATGTGGCCGCCTCCTCATCATCATTGCCCTGAGTCGCGTTTCGCCTGTCGGCATCCCATTCGCAGTCACCGTCAAACGACATTCCAGGGAAGGATACGACAAGAAGATCGATGGCGGGCACAGCCAACTCTTTCAAGACCAGGCCTAGCGCCTCCCGCGCATGGTCCGCCCGCTGCGACACAGCGGCGGTAGGAAGGAAGAACAGCTTCACGGTTATGTCGTACTGCGCCGGCTCTTCCTGCAACCCCGCCAGCTCCCAGTCGATGCGGGGCACATAGAGGACGCCGTCTTGATACACCGTCCAGGTGGCTACAGAGTCCTTACTGTGGTGGAAGCCGTTGGTGTTGCCATTCACATTTCCCTTCGCTACCCCGTTCGTGTGCCCATTGCTATTCGCGTGGTCGCTGTTGCCATTTTGTGCGTCGCTACTGTCATCGTGCTCGTTGTCGTACACGGCGTAATCCTGTTGCGCAGCGAGGAAGTTGCTGCGCAGCGAATTCGTGAGCTCGAGATTAGATCGGTATGCGCCGGGCTTGCGAATGATGGAGGGGCCGCCCGATACGATGTTCCTGAAATCACGCAATCAGCGCTCGCTGTCAGCTAATCGGCAAACCAAGCCATTTGCGGAACAAGACTGACGCACCCCGTAGAAAGTATTAACTTTGTCATTGCTGCGGATTTTGGGGGTTCGCTGTATACACTGAGGATATACAGAGTACCGCCGTTTATATCACTCCCTTTGGAATGTTATTTTACTCGAGTGCGCTGTCTAGGCCTCGGGCGAAACTTTGCAGCGACGAGGGGCAAGTTCCCTGGTGGGGCCGTTCTCTCAGTCAGCGATGAGTTTATTAATGAATCATGGAGTTGCCCCGCCACGAGACTGGGGATGCTTGCTTTCGCTTCAACTTTGGGATCTGGCGACAGAGACTTCAAGGTGAGGCTGTATAATAAGAATCGATGTATCTGGGGCTCCTACTAGTCTAAATACCTTTGAGCCGGTGGCCGTCGGATTCTCCTTGTGACGCGGATACGGAAAGAGCATTGGGGACCAGGAGCGCGGGATGGCACTGCACAGGAGAGAGCACATGAAGCGGACGTGGGGAGCCCCCAACCCCAGGCACCGCACTCCCACTCGTCAGAATCGGCTTGATATCGACAATGTCGACATCAGGTCGTGCCTGGGACGAAGCTGTGTCGGATAGGGGCATGTATCCAATTGTTCGTCATCGCAGCCACAGTGCCTATTCGATGCCCGTCTGTTGAACAGAGTTCCAACACCGCTGATCACCATTCTATTTCTCGTGAGGGTATCGTGGGTATCAACCGGGATTTGGGACGATCTTTGCCGCGCCGCCATGACTAAAGCGCAGATATATCTATTACTCTCTGGATGCCGCCCGAGATGACCGCAGGTTGCTTTAGTGAGCAGTCGTTGATGCCCTGCACTTGATCTCCCGTTGGCTGTAGCGAGAGGATGGAGGATACAGTCTGGCCCATGAAGAAATGTTAGCTGCTTACTCTCAGCTCCGAGTCCTGCATTAACTGTCTCTCAGGGGTTGAACTCTGTAACTAGCCGACGTCAAATGTGGGGTACCCCGCCAAAGCACCCCCCAAAGTTGGGGCCCAGGCGCCCACCTCCGGACCACGGCAAGTCTCCAACTCGTGGCCAACCTTTTCGGTAAGCAACGACGCAGCTCCAGTTAGTCAAGTCTAAATTTCTTCCTCGAACCTCCGCTGCCCGGCAGCCTCCTCAGCGACGATGCCCATCAAGTACGCGATTGCAGACCTTTTCTCTCCGCTACCAGGCTAACTGAGACTCGATAGTTATCTGATCCTCCTCTCTCGCCAAGGCAAAGTGGTTCGTTGCTCGCATCCATCGACATTGCCCACGCTGATGATCAAGCTAGCGTCTTGCAAAATGGTTTACCACATTATCACCCAAGGACAAGGCCAAGATAGTCAAGGATGTCTCCCAGCTCGTTCTCGCCCGGCGGACACGCATGTGCAACTTCCTGGAGTATAAGGGTGAGACGTTTTATGGCCGTGGTCTCTTAACCTCGCTGATGTCTGCATAATAGACAGCAAGATTGTGTACCGCCGATATGCCTCGCTCTTCTTCATCGCTGGTTGTTCATCAGAAGACAACGAGCTGATCACACTCGAGATTATCCACCGATACGTCGAACAGATGGACAAGTACTACGGCAACGTCTGCGAGCTCGACATCATCTTCTCCTTCACCAAGGCATACTACATTTTGGACGAGCTCTTGCTAGCGGGGGAATTGCAGGAGACGAGCAAGAAGAATGTGTTGCGCTGCATATCCCAACAAGACTCGCTCGAGGATATGGAGGTAGGTAATGTTCAAAGTTTTATACGGCACTCTTAATGGAGCCGACATGTGACTAGGTGATCTGGCTGACAAGTCTCTACTTATCCTCAGGTCGAGGACGAAGTCACGAAGATCATGTAGAGGGTATCCTGTACCTGAACCCATTTCCTTTCCTTTCGATCGATGAATTCCACACCCCTCGAAGGCTGTTGCCATGCGATCCAAGGCGAAAGCTAACCATTCGCGGCACGCGTAACAGGAACGGGAGGAAATTGAGAAGGTACTCAAGAAGACCGGGCTTCTGTGAAGCACGGCTTTTCCATCGTTTCGAGCGCAGACCGATTAAACAACATAGACACCCGACCTGCGACATGGAAGATGCGGGGCGAAGAACTGAACCGCCGGCCCACGAGGAAATGTGGTCGCCGCGAAAGGGGAGGATGGAGAAAGAGCTGGGCTACATTCACCCATCAGGAAGGAGCAAACTCCTTCCCCATACGTAGATCATGGGCAATTGTAGATAAATCCCGCCGGTGCGAGCCAAGCCAAGCCGGGGACCCGCAACCGACTCCTCAGGACACTCCCGAGGAGAACAGGTCACTGACTAATTGAAAGGGTTCCAAGACTGCAGTACCGCGTATACCGTTGCCACAAGGATTTTTGGGACGCAGCCAGTGGAATCTCCAAATTAGGTTCCTGGAAATTGGTCTTGTCAGGAGTGGACTTAGACAGGCGTGGGCTCCAGGCGCCATTTCATTCGTTTGTGGATCGATGGTGGTGGAGGGGAAGTGATCACCCGCCTGCTGGGTTATCCGCGCGCGGGACCGGGATGACGCCGTCTGCCACGCCTGCCCAGACAGGGCCAGCATCTGATGCACGCAGCCAGCTTGGAAATGTCAGCCGGACAGCGCCCAGCAATCGAATGTCGGCCCCTCAAATGTCTTCTATTCCGACTCCTCGCCTCTTTCAGACCGCATTCGCATTCACCCGTATTCATTCATTGAGGATCATCATCACCCACAACAGAACCAGGAAATACGACACGTTATGCCTGCCACTGTGCCGATTGACTGCTCGGCGCCCAGCGTCTAGACACGCCTTTGTTCTACCCTCTGGACTGATAACATAACCAACACCCGCAGCCATCCCGCACTCGGATGAGAACCGTCAATCTACCACCGACTTTTCCCGGAGCCCACACCGACCGCGAGGTCAACATCAAACCACCATACCGAATTGATACACTCGGGGCCTTTCGCTCCAGCTTCGTATCGCCCTCTTGCACATCAGCAAGCGACTTCGGACCAGCATCCCCCCACATACCCGAAGAGTGAGTTGCGTTGTGGTGCGCGCGACGAAAATGAAGGTAGGCATAGCAGGCGTACCGCTGGATCCGGCCAGGCAAAAGCGTTAGCTGACCGACGAAAGTTCCTTTCACTACCGTCATTTGACGTCGTCACGAGCGCGTTGAACTTCGACACACCCGATTGCCATGTCTCTGGGAGCTGCGATTTGTACACAACTAAGGCAGCAGGGTCCGATAAGAAGCTATACAAGAACATCCAACAATCTCTCGAGTCGCAGCACGCGGCGCTCGTTAAATTCGGTGCGTCACTGTCGCCACCGCAGCGAGATTCGATGGCGGCCAGCTTGAACCTCAACCGTTCATCCCCGTTCGGGTCGCTTGAGGAGGTTTCTAACCGCCGCACATTTGCGTACCTGATCGCGACGCTGAATGCGTCGCATCCCGACTACGACTTCTCCCACGTCCTCCGACCGGCCGATTTCCAGCGCGAGCGAGCCCTCCGTCGCGTCATGACGCACATTGATAGCACCTTGCACAGCGTGCGGCCGAGCTCGAATTTTCTGGATGCAATACCAGCGCGCAACTCGTCAGCCAAGCCGGCTACCTTCTCCAGCATGCCCGCGCCGCCTGCATGGGGTCCCCAGATGTGGGCCTTCATTGACAAAGAGATGACACTCAAGGACTGCACCATCTTTTCGTACCAACCAGTCGACGACCCGTTTGACGAGGAGGAGGGCGCCATCTGGGCCCTGCACTATTTTTTCTTCAACAAGGCCCTCAAGCGGGTCTGCTACCTCTACGTGCGGGGTGTGCCCGTCATGAGCCACAGCCCGCGTGCTGGGCCACGATCCCTTCTGCAGCGGAGAACCGCCGGCTCAGCCGTGCTCGACGTGGATGACGACGATGTGGGGGCGAGGAAGCGCGCGGGTTACTGGCTGGGAGATCGGTTTGCGGACCGGGTCGTCGATTCCGATGATGAAATGGCGGCGGATGACGGCCTAATATGGAATCGCGATGCAGACGGTGATATCAGCTATCAGTACGACGATGCTGATGACGAAAGCTTCGAGTACGACGGACTGGAAGACATGGACGAACAGGACAGCGAGGATGACGTCGTGGACCGGTCACAGAGCCCCGTACGAGGAGTCAGCGAGGATGTTGCTTCAAGGATGGAGATTGATGTCTGAGACGACACGCGACTCATAGAACCGACGCCATGGATGTGCCACGACACGCGAACACCACGCCACACTTGCACCAGCTTGTACCTTCAATGGAGCACAAGAACACGGACAAGAAAGTTTATCTTTATGTTTTCCTTTCGAATTTTTTCTTTGTTTCATCAATACGTTTAATCCCTGTAACGTTTCGCTGTATGAGTTGATACTCATACTGTTGAGGACTAGTATGGTTGTATTCCTGTTCTCGTTTATTTTGTTTTGCCCTGTTGTTTCAACACGCGTGCACATCAGCCGCCCTGGAGGCCGAAAGCTGCATGTTTTGGGTCAGGTCGGAGCCAAGTACGGTCGAGCTGCCGGATTGGGAGCTGCCAGTCGGGAATAACGTGTCAGGTTGGATTGGGGATGAAGGTCTTGTTTCTGGGCGTACAGGATTGAGGCAACATCGGGACAGCAGCATAGATATTTGGTGTTTTTGGGTTCCAGGGTCGGTGAGAGAGGCACTGTGAATTCAACGAGTCAGGAATAGGTTTACAGCTTAGTTTCGAGTGGTTTGTGAGCATCGATAACAAACACGGCTAAGAAACAACAAATCGAAATGATAATGTAGGTTTCAGTACAGGCTTCTTCGTCCAAAAGTCCGATTTGATCTTTGATGCACAGGATGAGGCCCCATGATCGGAGTTAATCCGGCAGAACCGAAGCCATTGTAGCTTCGTGTGAAGTCGGAGGGCAGCCCCCTGCAAACCGCCGTTCCAAGGACGGAGAAACATCAGACACTAAACCGACGACGTGTCTCCATGTTGTGTTCAAGACACCGCCCAGTGCTATTTAGCAGTCTTCGTGTGCTGAAAACAGGCCAATGACGACACTGGTGGAAACTCCCCACCTCAACCTTAGCACCGTTCAATCCCGCCTCCCCGCCTCAGCCTAGCTGTCGGGAGTGTCAAAACTGGGGAGCCCATGAAAGAAGGCGTGATACCAAATAGGATTATATAAGTTTTCATCGGTTTCGTTGCTTTTCTTCTCTTTTTTTTGCCTTACTTGTATTGATTGGACCGGCACGAATTAAATAGGGAGCTGGGTTCCTAGCCAGGAAGCTGCGGAAGACGGCCACTTTACTCTACTCACCTCCACCTCACTTTCACCCAAGGAGATGACCACTTGATACGTATTTATCACACACACACACACACACACTCTCTCTCTCTCTCTCTCTCTCTCTCTCAAAGAGAAAGATCTTCCCCCACCGCCCAAAAAATGTCAACCCCCGTTCCCCCAGTCATCCCCGCTCAAGTAGGCTTCCTCGCAATCTACAACCCCTCCCTCGGCACAACCGACGAAACTCTCGACGACCAAATTGTCTACTACGCATCGCTAGCAACCCTCTCGGGGCCCCGCCGCAAGGGCAACCGAAACCGCCACCGCGGCGACCATGACGGTCATGGTGACGAGAGCGCAGAGGCAGCCAGTCGCAATGAGCGGAATGAACGGCTTCGCCAGATTGGTCTGGCCCAGGCCATGGTTGAGTTTGGGAGGGGATTTTCGCAGGGCCGCGCGGTGGATGCAGTTGAGACGGAGAAGGGGAGAGTGGTTTTGCATGAGTTGGAGCCGGGCTGGTGGATTCTTGCCGTGAGTTTTCTTCTCTGTCAGGATGTGGTGGGTACAGGCGGATGGATGGCTGGGTGCTGATGAACCGAAACTAGTCGATTGACTTGACACGGTTGCCGCTCCCTGCTAGTGGCACAGCGTCGCCAGAATCGGCTTCGATTTCAACGCAGACCCAGGGACAGGCTCAGGCAACGACGCACTACGAGTACTCGGCCCGCGAGGTCAAGCCAGCAACACTACTGTTGCAGGATCTGTTGCGGGCGCACTCCGTGTTTCTGTTGCATCACGCTAGCTCGCTGTCGGCGTTGTTTGTGCGAGCCGGCCGGGACGGGTTTATCTCACTACTTTGTCGGTACTGGGATCTCTTCTTGTCGACGTGGAATGTGCTCTTGCATGGGAATCCCGCCTGTGCTGTGTTTGGTGGCATCAAGGCCGCGGCGTGTGGCGAGTTGGGGTTCGGGGTTGGTGAGGAGGAGAGGGGCAGTGGGGAGCGGGATGTCCTGGAGGCGCTGGTTGGTCGTACCGACGGGCTGGTTGATCTTATTGTGGGCAGATTTGGGAATGACGATGACACGGATGGTGGAGAGTGGCTTGGGGCGTGTAACGAGCCCGGGGCGGAAGATGGCGCGGTCTTCCTTGGGGTGGGGGCTCTGTCAAGGGCTTCACTCAGGGCTGTCACCTACTGGATGGAAGATATCTATTCCTGGGGTGAGAATGCCTACGGCGTGCTGGACAGGCCGACATCAATGAGAGGCCAGAAGAGAAGGAGGGCAGCAAGGAAAGCCGCTGCGCCTGGGGAACAAGCCTCTGTGGATAAAGGACCAACCGGTCATGGTCATGGTTCCAAGCAAGCCGCCGCTTCCGATGATGGTGGGAGCATGGATAAGCTTTTTGGCTATCTGAAAATGGGCTACGGGACATCTTGGTCTCTCGGCGGTTCTTCCCCAACAGCACAGCAAGCTGAAGGCGGTATCCCGGGAACAAACGGGGATGGTTCGCGATCATCACCACAGAATACCTCGTTGGGCCGGTTTCTCATCGGTCTCATCGGGGATATCGAAAGCCCTAAGCCCGGTGATGGAGATAACTCATGCTCGCAGGGCCAGGAAGAGAGTGAAAATACCAACTCCCGGACCGTAGTGCGAACGCTCTGGGTAGAGCTCGAAACTGGGACCGAGAACCGTTCCGAGTCAAGCCTCACCAGGGATCTAGGAAGTCACGACACCGAGCTAGCGGAACAAAGGGTAGACACAGAAGGGAATGCCACGGAAGAGGCAAAATCCAGTTTCGACAGCCAGGACCGCAACAAGTCCAGGAAGGTGCGCGTTGTCGTCTACGTCGCCAAGCCCTTCCTCTTTGTTTTTCTCTTCCAACCACGAACAGACTCCCTGGAATGGGAGGGCACCTACCGTTCTCTGCACGCTCAGCTCACGCCCATCCGGAAACCCCTTGTCAGTTCCACGGCCTACCGGCCAGAGCGGCCAGACCTGGGTTCCGTGTCGGCACAGATTTATGACCTGATTTGGGACCCGCGCTCGCTGACTGTGCACTCCACTATCCCCAATATTCCAGATCCGCCATTACCGGGAATGGTCCTTGATGCTACATCGGTACCAGTATGGACGCGTGCTGAAGCTCTCAACACGCACAACCAGATTCTGAATATGTTTATGGCGACGCGGGAGAATACTGTGGAGCTGGAGCGGACTTGCAAGACGAGCCGCGGGTGGTGGGTTGTCTGGAACCGGATCCTAGAAAGACCGCCAGGACAGAGGGCAGGGTCTGAAAGGCTATCGGATGTGGAGGAGACGGGGACAGATACAGACTCGGAAGGGGAGCGAAAGGTGGAACAGGGCTCGGCGAGGGATCTGGCTGTAGACAAGGAGATTTTCCTCATCCGCAGAGCGAGCGATAATGCAGGGACTGGGATTAGGAGCGTCAGTTCTTCATATGTTGGTGGCGGCGGGTGGGCGGACGGTGCCAGTAGGCTGGCGCAGGGGATAGGGGTTGACACGAGGCGGTATATTGAGGGGTTATTGAGCTTGAATCAGTGAAAGCTTGGGGTGGCACGTACCTTGTACTACGAGGCGTCGCGCTGTTCTTTCTACGAGAGGTACTGGGGCTTTTGCGGTGGTAAGTCCTGGTCGTGGTACGTTAGGCATTACCTATCCGGGATATATGGTATAACACTTGCGTGGAGAGAAGAACACGGTGAGATATTTAGGTATAACTCTCACAGTTGACACATGGTGCAGTCCCTCTAGTGTATAGTTACATTGCGAAGCAGGCGCGCTTATGGTAAATGGCCTCTTGGTGCGTATAAGTCAAGTATGGGGCGTTTGATCTTGACCGCCGTTAAGCAAGCTTACCTAGGGCCTCCCATTAGGGCCTCGTATTTCGTACTTGGAGCCAGGTTTCCTGTGCACATCTCTTACTGACCCCTCGGGGCTTATCTACGATCCTGCCCAGCACACCAAGTACAAATCTATGGAGGGGGATACAAACTAACATGATGGTGAGGGACACAGAAAAACATTGCCGAGCCTTCCCCTTTAGCCGGAGAATCTTGACCGGCAGGCAAGACTAGACACCACTACGATGACGAAAAAAAAGGGGGGGTGGGGGCCGAGTCTCTACGGAGCCGAGCCGATTTGACCCGAGCTCGACTGAGCCCGAAGTGGCCGAGCGGTCCGGGAGGATGTGTGTGTGTGTAAGTATAAAGTGTGCGAGTGTAAGTGAGAGTGTGAGAGGGTGGATGCGCACAGATGTTTGTTCTCATCGGTTGAAGGGGTCTTCCACGTGGGGTTGGTACATCCATGCTCGGAGGGATCATGATGGGTGTGTATGTGTACGTGTATGTGTACGCGCGTGTGTATGTATGTGCGTGGAGTGCGGTATGAGATGGATGGAATAGAAATAAGTAAGTTCGTGGAAGACTGGATGTATCGGCCCTGGAATGAGCATGATGGGGTGTATGGGTGGGATGACATTGCGGTTTGGTTGGACAAAATAATTCCATTTTCATTTTTTTCCCTCCTCTCCCTTCCCCTCGGGATCGTATCGGATCTGAGTAGATCTGATCTACAACTTTTGTGTCAGCCATTAAGGAATCATCCCGCAAAAGAAAAAGAGAACGAACGACTGGGGTTGCCGTTCAAGATTTTATGCGTTAACAGGGCTTGGGACAGACAAATAAAACAGGGGACGGTTCATTGATCTTCCGGATGGATGGATGGATGGGACGGTTGTGAACATCAACATTCTTTGCGAGGGATGGAATCAAAATTCGGCCAAACAAGACCCTAGGAGGAAGGAGGGGTTGCGTAGACCATCCATCTAACAATCGATATCGGAAGGGAACCAGGATAATCCAAGTGCTTCACATGTCCACTTCAAACATTTCGTCTCCCCCCCCCCCAACCCGCCCGGAGAATTTCCATGTCCCCAAAAACCC
>Ga0247765_1000431_pt1 | contig 33182 bp, 35 predicted proteins | sample UWRJL106311C6_FD_179949 | JGI IMG/M metagenome (GOLD analysis project Ga0247765, IMG submission 179949) | Plant litter microbial communities from Arlington Agricultural Research Station in Wisconsin, United States - UWRJ-L106-311C-6 | ecosystem: Environmental > Terrestrial > Plant litter >...
AAAAAAAAAAAAGAAAAAAAAAAAAAAAAGGCTCGAGGTCGCTGAAGAACCACGAATGAGGGCATACAGAATCAGAGGTCAAACCTAGCAGATTTTGCAGGCAGTCAACGGCAGTCATGAAGACACGGACGGCCAAAGCGTTTGAGGGCGCGCCATTCTGTTTCGAGCCAAGTTTGCGGGATTGCAGGACTAGTGTATCTTATCTCGTATACGTATGCTCCTCCATGACAAAAAAACAGGTACACACAAATCTCAATTCGGGTGGGGCGCCTTGCCGATCACCCTTCAAGCTGCGTTCAACATCGATGACAATACTCTTCACCAGCAGAAGTGTCGTAATTGAAAACTTCCAGAATAGGATGGCCTGACTGAGGCAGTTCGGTACGAAATCTCTCTGAGTTTTCTACTCTTGTTTGAGGGCCACAGCAAGCGTAGTAAGCTATAGTCAGCTTTGTGTGTACCTATTTTTTTGTCTTGGGGGAGGTACGGATATGTAATCAGAAATAACAGGCCTGCACAAGCTAATCCGCCACATCCCTGTCACGATCCCTACCACACATCCTAGCACCTGATCTTCAAAGTTCGTCGCCGTCGGCCCGTTAGGTACCGGTAGTTAACTAGCTGATCCGGGGTAAGAGCCGTGCATGATGCAGCCACGAACAGACTCTCAAGTGCCTGGCCGTGCGTCACGGGTCTACCCGCTTTTGTAACAGTTCCGAAGGCGTGCTTTCGTGCACGAGGTGAGGAAGGCGAGCGATAACGTGTAGCCAGTCCAGACCGGATGACCCGGGCGTCCAAGGAAGCATGCCTCAACAAGACGCGTAACCGCTACAGATGATCGATTCAGATCCCATCGGCAATTCCTGTTGGGATGGTGGATATATTGGTCAAACTAGGGCTGGTCACGAAATTCTGGGCGACAGGAGCCGCGACAAGCGGTACATGTATATGGCTACTTTAACCGTGCTGGCCGGCTCTGTTACCGGCTTGACACCGAAGAGCTGGGATGTCCCGCGGGCTGTCTGCGGAAGACGTGGGAAGCCCATACCGATTGCCTTCAAAGATGTGGAATGTAGCCGGCGATTCCAAGGGATGACACAACAGCAGGTCCGAGCCGAGGTGTACCGTGTTATGGAGACGAAAATTCGGTCCCTTTACAGATTTTGGCCAAGTCTGAATCCTCTGTGAAACGGCAGGCTGTTGTGGGTGGGGATTTGGACGTGGCTGAGCGGGTCATCCGTCATGGCAGCCATGATGTTGACTTCGCGATGTGCAGTGGGTCTCCGAGAAGGTGTCACTGTGGACTATACCGGTCTCGAAACATGGCCCAGAGGACTGAGCCCAGAACTGGGAACACTGGGGAACGAGGGCTTACTCAGCTTTGAGGGTCTCACTCAACGGGCCTTGTTTTAGGCTCCGCTTGTAAGTACCTACCTAAATCTTGGACCAAAGTCCTTTCTTTCTTGGCTATATTCCAACTGCCCCGGACGGCGAAGCGCTTGTCGGCGTAGAGATAGTGTCGGATTGATAGTTACGGCTCTGAGCATTTCATGTTCAAGGCGAGTGGCCGGATTTCGATAAAGGTGAGCAACAGTCCCCTATGAGCGTGGCATCAGCTCGCCCTCCCTCTGCACTTCCCTGCGTTACTAACTATGAGTTCGGTGCCTTTCCCTGCTCTATCTGCTGCGGCCGTGACATTTATCGCAGTTCCCTGCACTGCTGTGACCGTGATTTCGTGCACTTGTCTGCACTGAGACCCTTGGCACCCTTGGCACTAGATTCTCTACACTTCGTTGCACTGGGTTCTCTACACTCCTTCGCTGGTTTATTGCGCTTCCCTGCCTCTGCTTCCTTGCACCTGCCGGTGCTGCAGCTGAAAAACTGTAACATTGACCCTGTCGCCCCCACTTGACTCAGCCCTGCCATCGATTCTCCAGGGTTTATCTGAACCCCCGCCGTAAGATCCGGAGACGAGCTGCGCCACCGCGTGAACTAATGCGCTTCGTCTGCACCACGGCCTTGCTATGAGCCTCCGAGGCCACAACCAGACAAGGCCCAAGCAGCGTACTGTAGCTGGCGAAATCGCTTTCCTCATCGTTCATGGAGAAGTTTCTCGGCACAGAACTACTTCCACCTTTAGCACTCCTATTGATCCGGGTTTTGTCAGCGTAAGCTACGTCTACTGAATTTATAATTCGATATATAGAACCTAGAATAGAGAAATACTCACGGTCATGTGGCAGTTGTCTGGTACTGTACGAGGATTCTTTTACGGCACAAGATAGAGGCTTACAGTGAGCTGAGTACCAAGAATAGAAGGCTTTATTGGCTATGAATTTACTTGAGGAGAGGAGAAAGGAGAAAACTACCTTTTCTAAGTTGTTTGTACCAACCTTTGATTCGACCAAACCCCCTTTAGGTGTCCTGCCTTACAAGCCTCGCAACCTATGTAGGTTGTAATAATAACACGTACGGTCTTAACTTACGAATGCCATACTGCAAGTATTCGCGAATAATGCTTTTCGCCCTTGGGCCTTAGCTTCCTTCAACCAACCTAAGGGTTAATCCTAGAGCGGTCCGCTATAAGGCTTCTCCTTATAGCCCGTTCAATAACAGATTTTTTGCTGAATCTAAAGTCTTGGGTTCCAGTTTCATTCCGGATCGTAAGTAGTGTATTGTCGAGATATATTGATGAAATTAGGATTGAGAAATAGGAATAGTGTTTGTAGGGGGTGTAAGTAAGAGATTTGGAGAATAGAGATCTCTCGAGAGCTCTATTGAGCGCTCAGGAAAACTAATATGAACACACAAAGACAGATAGGTTCAAAAATGGGATATATTCTGGCTATTTTTATATAAGGGACCAGTTCTGACCCCCCTAGGCTAGAGCTGAAGCGGTTCGTGGGCTTCGTAGCCTGCCGAAAATGGTAATTAGGGTGAGCAAAGGTGAGGCCAGCCTGAGCGAATCCTGAGCAGCGACTGAGCCAAGCCTGAGCGATGGTGAGCAACGTTACGTCACGTAGGTAAGGTACGAAAAAGGAAATTTTATGTACCCAGATTCGTCGCAGACAAGATAACAAATCTCCCAGGGGTAGGGGTTAACCCCACCCACCACACTGCCATCAAGGAAAGAGGTGTGAAGAGCACCGAATGTCATATCTAGAAAGGTTCAAACGCTATTATAGAAGAAATATAAGCAATAAAATGAGGGGATATCAACAATTAAAACATCCATACCTAACACCGCCATCACCATCAAGAGACGACTAACAGTACTAGCAACAGCAACATAAAAATCATCATCAGTCGCCATCGCCAGCAACATATTTCTTAAGTATCTTCAACCTCTCGCAAAGAAATCATCTCCCCTCTGTCCCCGTCCCCGTCCAGTTTGACCCCGACAATTCCGCGCGATTATCCTTTGTGCCAAAAGGATATATCGCCTCCACTTCTGCTGAGCCCGCGGGCGGACCGGGCGGTGACGGTGTTCCTACTCCACCCACTACCCCTGACGGAATGTTCATCCCCGGTGGCGGCTGGGGAGGCGAGGCTGGCTGCCCCGGAAAGTCAAACAGTTCATCCCCTTCAATAAGCGCCGGGGCCTGGCCCACCATAGAGGTCTGCGGGAAAGAAGAGCGTGTGAGACCACCACCAGTACCCGCGGGACTATTAAAAGGGGCATCCGTACTTGGGTTTGGACTTGGGGTATTCCCGATGCCCATGGGTCCGACGCCACCAGCTCCTGAAAAAGACCCCGCGTGTTGGTTTCCCGCAGTGTGGCTGGACGTGACGCTATATCGCGGATCATACAGCGGTGGAGCCGGCGCGATGGCCGAGTTGGACATGGAGCTGAGGTGTCCGCCGTTGTGATATTGGTTTTGCGGCGCAAAGGTCGGGGAGGCTTCGGTGGGGGAGTAAGGTGATTCTTTACCGTAGCCAGCACCCGCAGCGGAGAAGCCGTTGTAGCCGTTGGGGTCATCGCCTGGACCAGGAGTTGGCGCGGTGGCGGGGTCCTGGGGCTTGCGGCGGCGCATAAAGACGATTCCAAGAATAAGGAGGGCGAGAACTGCGAGACCACCAACCACACCACCGACAATGGCACCGATGGGAGGGGAGGAGCTGGCGGGTTCGGAGACGGCGGTGGTCGGGCCGGGAGTAGCCGGGACGGTGATGGTTACCGGGCTGTTGCCGATAACGGTTGAGCTGCCGCCGCGGATGGAGATGGATGGAGGAGAATCTTGCAGCATGAGCGTTCGACCGTAGTTTGGCAGGAAGCATCCGTGCATGGTGTAAGAAGTGGCCGGTGAGTCTTTCGAGGTCATCACGTAGGCACCGCATTCCGGATACTCGGAGCTTCGACTGCAATCACCATCATCGTCAGCATCATTTGCTTCTGTTAACCCAGCACCACGAATACTGACCAGCATCGTGTCCGCCCACTGCAGACGAAGCCGCTCGGGAGGTTAGTGAAGGGGATACATGTCGTCCAAAAGGTCGAAGTACACGACAGCGACGGTCCATTGCAGCAACCGCGAATACTACCAATATTGATGCACGAAGCGCCAATCTGTTCGCAAGTATAGGCTTCCGAGGTGAACTCCGCAAACCATCCACACGTGTTACTTCCCAAGATCTGTCTCCGGAAGAGTTCTAGCGGTTCGTGTTCCGGGCGCGACGTGACGGCGGGAGAAACGCCCGTCGCCGACCTCTCCGCCTCTTCGGCCAAGGTGGTCGCGCGGGGCGGGTGAAGAAGCTTCCCCGCCTCCGCGACGGCCACCGTACAGGCGAGCCAAACAATCGGCCGCGACGACACCATACCTAATGAAATGTAAAAAAATATGCAAGCACGATCGATCGGTTAATAGATAAAATAGATTGCAATGGGATGAAATGGGATGGAATGGGATGGGTGAGAAATTGAGTGTGGGAGCGGGGAAACCGAGCAAGAGACACCGGCTAGCAGCAGAGCAGCGCCACCCCGATTTACATACGATAGATAGCTTCCCCATCCTGCACCATGCAGATAGGATCCTGGCTGCTGCTGCTGCTGCTGCTGCCCGACCTCGCAGCCACACATGCAATGGCCAATACTGCGGCTGAAATGTGCAGTGAGTGTGGGCGTGATGGGAGTGGTGGGAGAGAGCAAAAAGAGTGGGGCAGTCCGTGGGACAGGGACGGTGGGACGGTGGGACATTGCAGGTGCATGCCGCTCACAGCCTTGCGAAGAAAAAAAAAAAACGAAAACGACCCATGTCCGAAAGCCGACATTGCCGTTGTTAACCACCCAACCACCCACCGGTCAACTCATTGAGCGGAAAGTGGATGGGGAGAGATAAGTTCTGGTTCTCGGTCCAACCGTCCAACAGCCCACTGTGGGTTCTCTATCACACCGCCCGTCGAATGAGGACCAGGGTCGAGAACGGACAATCACACCTTGCCAGCACACAGTCCGCAGTCCGGCTGCAGGTGGGTTCCCCAAAAGAGGTGCAACGAGGCTGAGTTTCTCAGCTCCGGCCTCTTGTTGTGCTGCCGGATATGCATGCCAAGACTGCCGCCGTTGTTGATAGGACGGAACCCCGCGCTATTGCCCAGCCTGCATGCGCGAAGGGAGTCCAGAACCGGCCCAACGAATGTCACCAGATGCATCCCGCCACAAATTAGACGAGGTTGGGCGAGCTAGCTGCATTTGTGTTCCATCACGTCACTGCAATGGAACTTCTGTGAACCTGGACGCCAAGACATGATGACCCGACACCGAGTCCGAAATTCAGAGCCTCGTTGACGGAGAATATCCAAGAAAACAAAATAAATTGTTGCCTAGTGCTAATGGGAAGTCGATTTCCAAAATCATAAAGCGGAAAAAAAACCATATATCATCAACCACGTTGACCAATCTGTATCCCCCTAGACACTGGTCCAAGCACTCTGCCACCAGTTGCCGGTGCTGCCCTGTTTCTTGTGCAACTTTGCAATGTTCTCCTTCGTAAACTCAGAGCTAATATCGTTTTCAACCCCGCAGTTCTCGCACGTGTGCATCACTCTCGGCGGCGGATCAAGTCCATAACTGGGGCCTGCTTTGTGAGTATAAAGAGCTCCAAAGTCATCGGCAGAGGGACCTGGGTCGGGTGACCGTTTGGCGATATGTTCCCCCTTCTCGACTGAATATGGCTGACTGGCATCGTCGAGCGTGGGGGCGGGATGCGAACTGGCCCGATACGACTCAGGGAGAACCTCGGGACTCATTTGATGAGCCATCTCCGTCGAGCCAGAGGGCATCTCAAATGAGCGAGGGGGCATCTCGGATGAGTGAGAGGGCGTCTTAGAGGAATGAGAGGGCATCGGTGCGGCGACCAGAGCGTGATGTGCAGATTGAGCCTCATTCTGCAATCGCTGCGGGGCCTCTCGATTCACTGCCATATCATTGTTGGGCGTGGTTTCCGACGCAATTTGGTCATGCTTCTCCTCTCCGTCCTTGGCAAATGAACGATTACCATTCGTCGCACTTGACCAAGATCCACCAGATCTGATCTTGACTCCCGAAGGCGTCCCAGAAGAGAGGATGTTGTATTTTCCAGAATCGCTGTCAGCACCCTCACTCTGGAATGCCGAAGGTGACCTGTCGGATGACAGGCTCTGCTGCACGCCCGATGCCGTTCCTGAAGAGAGAATGTTGTACCGTCCAGCATCACTCCCGGTGGTCTCACTTTGATGGCCTGAGGGAGCCCTGTCGGAGGACAGGCTTTGTTTCACTCCCGATGTTGTTCCCGAAGAAAGGACATTGTAGTCCGGCGAATCGCGCACGCCTCCATCCGAGATATCCTTCGTAGGGTTCTTGACCCCGGATGCGGTGCCAGACGCGAGAGTGTTATAGTTGCCTGGTGCGATCATTGCATGGGTCGCGCGCGGGGACACGGGTTCAGAGGCAGGTTTGCGAGAATGCTTAGTCTTCCCAGCGCCCGCAGGTGTGGGCGGCGGGTCTCTAGGACTCTCAAACGTGTACGGCGTCATACCACCACAGGGTGATGTCATACTTGAGCGAGGTCCTGCTTCGCCGGATGCGGCGGGCCGTTCAAAATCATTGGCGAAGACACTTGCCCCAATTCCAGCTACAGCTCCCGCCCCAGCATACTTGGCAGCGTTTCTCTGAGAGCTATTGGACGTCTCCGGTGGACTGGTGTTATTCAAAGTCTCTGAAGCGGGCGGATAACGCGTTGACATTTCGCTCACCGCAACGGAGCCAGGCGGAGTCAAGCTCCGCCGCTTGGACGACCGTGCTGGAGGTTCAGGGGCAGATTCGCCGGGCCGGTTGCGAGCTAGATTCTCTGTCTCGTGGGCTGCCTCGGGTTTTTGATAAAGGACACCGAATGCCCCAGCAGACTCGGCCACTGTGGCTGCTGTTGTCTCGTTCAAGCTCATGTGCCGGGCTCCGTCGCGCGTGTCACGCTGGGGCTTCGAGGGCTCGGACCCAGAACGCTGATGATTGGACTCTCTCTGTTGGTCGTGTCGATGGAAGTCCTTATGCTTGCCGGTCGTAGTTGCGACATTCACCTTGTTATGAGCAGAGTGCCGCTCTGACTCTGCTGTCCTCGGCTCAGTAGACACCTTCTCTTTCTCACCCTTACTGTCTTTGCGTCGGTGAAAAATGCCAAGCACTTTATGGTGCTTCTTGTCGCTGCTCGCCGACCCCTCGTCGCTACTTCTTCTATCGCCCTTGGTGTCCCACTCTGCTGGTTGACCAACAGCGGCGCCGGTGTCCTTGGTGTGACGCCGGCTCCCAGACATGGGGCTTTGGTCTTTTTTCTTCAGCTTGTTGCGCTTGTCCCTCTGTTCCGAAGCGACCGCAGCTCCCACTCCCGCAGCGGCAGTGCTGGCCAAGAGCGCATCTCTAGTGACCGCATCTGGCTCCTGCGAGGCTTGATGGGCGTCTTGCGGTGGTTGGTAGGCCTCTTGTGGTGCTTGATGTGCCTCCCGGTGGCCTTCAGGGTGGGCGACCAACGGAAACGCGCGAGGTGGACTCGAAGATATCGGGCTCGTCTCCGAAATGACAGGATCTAAGTTGGCCGGAACACTTGTCCTAGGGGGAACACCGAGGAAAGCAGCACCGCCATTCCCGGCTCTGTCCTGCAAGGATCCACCGTCGACATTAGCTCCCCTGGGGTCTGGGGCAGCAAGACCGTGGTTGCCCTCAACTTCCTCACTGATGCCAGGCAAAGATGCAGGCTGGGCATCACCGCCCTGATGAGAGTGGCGCAAGCTCTCTTCATCTTGGCTGCCATGTCCCGCAACAGAGTTATAAATACCGCCCCTTGGATAGTCAGTTGCAGCTCCGAGGACATGTGCTCTCTCGGGTGCTGACCTTAACGGTAGGTGGTGATGTTGTGTGTGGTCATCACCGGCACTTCCGTGCCCGGTTACCGTGTTGTAAATACCTCCTCTCTGCGCCTTGGGGAGAGCCCCCCAGTAGGGAGGAGGGCTATTGCGCTTCGCCTGGGTGTCTGGCTCACTGTGAACAGCTCCTTTCTTCTCCTCGAAGGACTGGTTGCTGTCAATATGCTGATCTTGGGGTGCCGAGAAGACCGTGGGTTGCGGCTCGGAGGTTTCGATCGGACGGAAGTTCTCCGATAGAGACGTGGGCTGGTGAGCGGCATCGTTGGCATTCGGAGTCGGCTCCGGATCGATAAATCCAATGCCGGAATCGGTATGTCTATGGCCACGGGGATCGGTCGGTTTGTGCAACTTGTTATGCTCATCATGGTGGTGATGATAATGATGGTGTCGATGGTCGCGCGGGGTTGGCGCAGGCGGGGCCGCAATCGTGGGCTCGAGCTCTCCTTGAGGGGTGGCGGGATAGGCACCCGGAATTGACTCGTCCATGGCGTTCAATGTTGGCGCGGAGGCTTAGGAAAGGCAGGCGCTGAGTGTATTCCGGTTACAAAGGAGTTGGCGGCTAGGGTCCGTGAAAGATCAAGGTTGCCTGGGATCAGGTTGCCTGGGATCAGGAGGGTGAGTGGCGGGCCATAAAATACCCAGGCGGTGTGATGCCATCAGAAGACCTATGCGGAACAGCGTCATTTGGGACCTCAGCGATCTCCCAGATGCACATTTGCACCTGCCAGCCAGCAGTTGCACTCCTGCCAAGCATGACCTCAGAATTGACATCATCGCTCCGCGCTAATTAGGCTAGTGCCCCACACCTGCTTGCGATTGACCAATCAGAACGGATCAATTCTGTTTCAACATCGACGCTCTCTTTCCGTCGCTTGTCGTCACTCATGATCCTCATTCCCTGATTGCCTGGAGTCGAACGAGAATCGTTTGCGTCAATGGCGTTCGCTAGCTATTCACATGCGTCCTATCGTAACGCCATTATGTTTGTCAATACGGATAGCGGCGTGAGGTGCTCAACATACTACGCAAGAGGCGCTGGATAGCGCCCCAATTCTCCTAATTGATCGCTGCAGTTTTGGGAGAGAGAATGTAATTGCATGCAAAAAAGCCTCCTTACAAAAAACAATTACCTAACCATTGAAATCCACATATTGCCTCTACCCCACATGTGCCCCCCTAGCGACGAAGAATCTCCACGGCCTTTTCCAAAAGTTCAATCCGCTCTCTCAACGCTGCCCGCCTATTACGACTCGCCGCGTCCTCGCAGGCAATGCTATCAAGCTGGCTGATCGACATGTTCAACACACAGGCCGGGCCGAAAACATTGAGGGGACTGGCGTCTCCGCTGAGTAGGTAATGGTCGACGGCCTGGACGCAAATATTGTCGACGAAGCGGCTCCGTACTACCTCGTAGTATTGTTTCATGACGTCGTGAATCCTCTCGCATACTGTGGTCTTGTTCACATTGTTACCACCGCGGGCGCCACCGCCGAAGCTTCCCGAGCCATTCTTGGCTCGGTTGATATCATCGATGTGGATATGCTTCCCCGGACGAACACCTTTGACGGTAGCGGGTATCTCCACAGCATCATGCTCAACCTGCCGTGTCCAACGTTTGCTGGCAATCTGATCTACCGCGTCATCAAACATGGGGAGACACGTGACGGCCTTGCCACGAAGCTCGACATTGATAAGAAATCGAGCGTGGCTCATGGCGCGCTCGTAGCATGCGGTAAGCCTCTCGAGAATAAAAGACCGAAGCTCGGATTGGACCACCTTGTCTGGGCAAGTCTCCTCGACCAGGGCGAGAATGAAATGGTGCACGATGAGGATGACGTTGCTGACATGGGCGAGGGTTGCCGATTCCCACTTGGCGGCTTGAACCCGAAAGGTGGTGGGGATGATATCTGGGCCAAACTAGATATTGGTCAGTCAGTCAGCGTTCGTGAGTTTGGGTGTCTTTGGGAGACTAGGTGAGTAGACAGATAGGTGAGTAGGTACTAACCGTCCCGAGTTCGTAACCACGGTAGGACTTGTACATTTTCTCAATCTGATCGAGAATCGGCGCCTTTGACGGTTTACTGCACTCAAAGGGATCCACCACAATGTCATGCAAATCATCTTCGCCGTCGGTAGGGATCTTGAATGATATCGGGTCGAGATACAGAGCATCCCTGCCCTTGGACCACGACGACGAAGTTTTGGAGTCCTGTTCATCCGTGTCCGAGTCCAGTGCGCCAAACATGGTAGAAACGGGGGGTGATATTTCGTCTCCGTCCTCGTCATCCTCGCCCTCATCTTCATTCTCATCTTCATCTTCATCGGTCGAGTCGTCGAGTTCAAACTCAGTAGCGTGTCCGTTGACAAAGAGCGTCTTGGCAAAAGCCTCGTTGAGTTCCCTGACATGGGTAATCAACCGTAGGTCCTCCCTCTTGATAAACATGGCGTCATCACCGGTATAGTAGGCATCCAGACCAAACTGGACCAACTTTGCAAAATCGCTTGCAATCTTGCCGAGATAGGCCCTCTGCTCGTCGGGTTGAACCCTCGCCGCGCCCATGGCATCAAGCTGCTTGGCCGCCTCCTTAAGCTTGGTGGTGATCTCCCCCTTAACATTCTTGAACTCGCTTTTGGCGCGATCTTCCAAGAGCTCCTGCAGACGGGCCCGCAGGGCGGGAATTCCGACACGGCTGGTGTCGAGACCCGACCACGGCTCGGCCTGGAAAAAGGCCTTTTCTGCAGCGTTGCGGGCTGCCATGTCAATGGTGGCGCTTTGGTCATCGGCCCCGCGGTTGCGGACAAGACAATAGCCAAGTTGGAGATCACGACGTCGACCCCGGACGAGATCGGCCACGACGTTTTTAGTCGCGGTTTCCACAGCAAGATCAGGCTTGGTTAAGACGCCAAGCGTGCGGGTTCCTTCTGGATCAGCTTCCGAAGCGAGACGGATGATAGTCTGCGTGGCAATGTCGGTGTTGCAGGGTACCACGGCGAGGATGCTACAACCATATGTATAAGTATATCTAAAAAAGACGGACAGGGACACTTGGTAGGCACTCACATGGTTCGTGAATCCTTGATATAAGACTTGACCATCTCCTTAACCATGACAATGTCCTGCTTAGTCGTGATGCCCGGCGACTCATTCTCAAAAATGCCCGGAACGTCAATGAGGGTGAGGTTATCTTCGGTGGGACCGCTTTTTTCGATTCGTAGGATATCGCGCGTGAAGGTGGGGGCGGGCGAGGTGTCGTTGGGTGAGGTTTTAATTCCCATGGTTTTTGCTGCCTATGGTACTTTTTAGTCATCATCAGAAAAGAAAACGAAAAAAAAGAAAGAATGTACGTACCTCTTTAAAAACCTCGGCAAACTCATCACCCGTAAACCCCCCCACCGTCCTCCGAAACGCCCTCAGCCTCTGCACATGCTCCTTTGCCGCTTCAGAAGAATGAGAGACAGAGGAATGAAAAGGCTGGATGGTGACGACGACGCTCGTCTGCGCTTCCCTCCGACAAATGATTTCCGTAGCGAAGCGCGTGCAGAGCGAAACTGATCGTGGAAAGGAGATGCCCGTGAGGCTTTCGAGGAGGCTGGACTTTCCGGCAGATTGTTCTCCAGCGGCGACGATCTTTCATTCTCATTAGCAGTGTACATGTAATATGTGTAACTAGTACAGAGTTCGTGTTCATGTTATGTTCTCGGAGGGGAGGGGAGGGGAGGTAGGAAGGCAAATACATACCTGAGGAAGCGGGATCATGCTGGAAACCCCAAGCTCACGGAGCTTGTCAATCTTGTCGAGAAGGGCTCGACTTCCCAGTCCAGGCTGTTCGGCATCCATGTTGGTTGATTGATCGACTTGGTTTGAGGAGTAAAGATCGGATTGAGGATAAAGTGTTGAAATTATTTTTTCAAAGCTCTTAGTCAGACTCTTAACGTCTCCTTAAGTTGAGGTAGTTGAGGTGCTTCTGCTATGTGAACTACTAGAATGTTTAAGAAACTCGAGTCCTCGTCGGGGTCCCCCTCTAAACTTTAAAAGCTCCGCGGCAAATTCTATGTCTCCCCCAGGCCTCCATTTGCCTGGACATGAGATTTGGTCAAAATCCACTGCCTGACCAGGCTCACCAGACCAAGCCCGACTCCAACCAGACCCCAGTGCCCAGCTACGCTATTGAATTGAACTGCCGCATGAACATGGACTGGCGCATTAATCACGCAGCGCACACGCAGTGTCCCCGCCACCGCACAGGCCGGGGAACCATTCTGTCGGTAACGATTCCCCCCTCCCATTGGCTTGGGCCACATTCATGGACCTCACCGAAGTTGTAGGCCTCTCGAATCTTTTTTTGCATTTGCATTTTAGCCGGTTTGCTCTTCGCCAAGACAAGACAAGACGGTGGTGGGTAGGTTGGATGGATTGGTTACCTTTTGGGTTCTAAAACAAGCATAGCCGCGGGTGGCGTAGTGATGTTGGTTGTTATGTTGGCGGTGGTCTGGTCAATGTAGGCCTGGCCGGGCCGAGTTGAGGGGCCTGACCGAGATTTTCTTCAGTTGGTGAGGCCTCAATTTAATACAAAGCAGTAAACCTAGTCTTGACAGGGATGGAAAGCAAACAAGTTTACAAGGATTCTTTCTTTCTTTCTTTGTTTTGACCAACCCCTTTTGTTTCACTGCTTGGCATTGGCAGTTGTGTCTTTTTTCTATCGAGCGAAAAAGTCAAATCACCATTCCCGTCTATCTAGTGTCCCCTCCCTCAGAGCAGAAATTCGCGTCAATCTCGCTCTGCGCCGCCATAATCTCATCAGAGCTCTCTGGCTCCGTCACCTCTGCAGGTTTGTACCCAGGAAAAGTCCCGACAATGCCCTCTTCGGCGGAAAAAGAACTTTCCACCTCGCCGTCATCCGGTCCCGAGAAATCCACTCCTCTTGCTGAAGCCCAAGACCGCTGTCTAAAAGTGCGCAAGTAGTCATCTGGGGAAAACGACAGCCTTCTGTACATACGAGGATTGTTAGCCCCGCCTGACCGAGAGCGGAGGATGGGGGAACCCGACTGTCTTCCCCGAGATGCCTGTCCCTGTTCAGCTACTAGCTGTCCCTGTCCGGCGGCGGCACAGTATTCATCGGTTGACTGGAGACGCGGGACATATCCGTACATGGCCATCTTGAAACACATCAATTACCAGCCCTCACTCGCCGTAGAGAACACAAACCTGCTCTTCCGCCTCTCCTTGCAAGTCTCGCGTCTCATAGTGCGGCCAGTTAACCCTCTCGAGGCAACACGACACACAAAACTTGCTCCGATCCACCGGCAGCGGCTTCCCCGAATCATTTTTGGCTCGCAGCTCGGGTGGTTTAGACGACGACTTGAACATGCCCCAGAAACTCCAACCAATCTCGCGTAGGCGAATCTCGACATCAAAGTCAAAATGCAGATAGCGCCGTAACTCACGCAAAGCGTGCGGGGAGTCTTTTTGCAACAGCAACTCATCGATCGACTCGGCGTCAACTTCCCGCGCGATGGTCAACGGATGGTTGATGTTCTCGTAAATCTCGGGTGTCCATAAGTGAAGCTGCGCCTGCGTTTGGCCCGACCAGTGTGCTGTCCTGTCGTAGGGACTATATCGTGAGCGACGCTGGCGACACTTCCAGGGACGAATGCGTTTGCAACAACACCCCCTTGCATGTGCTGAGGAGACACGGAAAAAGGAAGACTCTGGAACTGAGGAATAATCGCGCTGCTGCGGGCCAATGCCAACTTGGGAGAAGAGGGCGGTGAGTCCGCCATCTCTATGGCCAATAAGCGGCGGGGGATAAGTCTCATAAGTCAGAGACTTCCGCCAACTGCTCAGCCTTCTCTCATATGTGAGCTTGCTCGCTTGCGTGGCGTGGACTGTGAGTGCGGGAACCGGGTGACCTGAAATCACGCCTGTGACCCCGGCTTCCAGCTCCCTCGATCGTCCGTCCTCGCGGGTGAATTGGATGTCGGTTGCGACTGCATCACCCTTGGGTAAGACGACGTGCCGTTCCCCACTACGGTATAGGTATCGCACGCTGATGGAGTCAAATATTCGGTTGTGTCGTTCAAGCCTGTTCTGGGGTCAGAATCACCCAGAGGCAGAGAAATGGGTCTTGGCTCACTCAAACGACTTGTTGATGGAAAGCTGCATCCTGAAGTTCAAGATGATGCGGTACACTGACCTCCCGTCCGGGATACCGCATTGTTTGTACTCCCCGGTACGCTCGACTCGTATCACAGGTTCCAGGATGCTCACTGTGGTGTAGTTACCTCTGCCGCCTCCAACATTTTCCTCGAGGGCCAAAGGGTGGATGTGGGAAAGGACCTTCGGTGGCGGCAACGGGGATTCTGGTTCGGCCACCGGTAGTGTCTCCTGGCGTCGGCCCCTCCCACGGCTAGGCATCTCAGTAGCACTCAAGCGAGATGTCTATTGTCTGGTAATAGAATGCTTGGGACTGCAACGCAGACGGAAGACTCGCCGCATTTATAATATCAACTTGCTCCTGTAATTTGCCCATGGTGAGGCAGAAGAGCCATGTGGCTCTCCCTGGTGAGCGAGTCTGTCCGCTTCCTGATGTGGTTCTTGCATCTTGAAGTGGTGATAAACCGACCTTAGCTTCGAGTAGCTCGAGTCCCTTGGCGGGTGGTGTAAACTTTGAAGCGGTCATTGTTCACGCGCAAAGTCCTCGGGACTGGGTGTCAAATTTAAGTTTCAGCAGTTGCGCTAGCTTCGATCACCAAACTGCCCCCGCTAGCGTTGAGCAGTCGGAAGGCACGACCACAAGGTGGCAGTTTACCCCGCCACCGGTATTTGGGGCACCACGCAGTGCAGCAAATTCTAGAATGATCAACACCTTTAACACCGGCCTTTCACGGCCAGAGACCTGGAGCCTTCCAGCGAACATCGTCTTGGCCGCATGCCCCCCAAATTCAGAACCTATGTAATCTATGCAGTCTTGGCATCCTAGGTCACTTCCTGCTTGCCAGGACAATAATTCTACCTGGTTGGAGCACCTGCGCTCGTAATGGGGCTGTGCATGGAGGCTTCGATGTGGAATGAAAGGCCTGCAGCTCATCGGGTTCTCGGCGTTTCTTCCCTTCCACACTCTCTTCTTGCCCTCACTACTCTGACCCGTCGCTTTGAGTCTCATACCCGCAAACTGTTACCATGGATTGGCACGATACGCGCTGTCGCAATCTCGACGAAGCCCGCATCGGCGATCTCATCAGCTGCCTGAGTTGCGGCTCAGTCTGTCAAATCGAAAATGCGCCAAAAAGCCTGCCAGAGCCACCCAGGGCTGCTTTTCAGTACCCCGCAATCAGACAACGCACCCAATTCAGGCTTTTATGGGTCTATCCCGCGGAGTTTGATACGCCTATCCGATGCGAAATATTCACGAGCATTGTCGATGACGCCGACTTTGAAGCCATCTCGTATACGTGGGCTGACGAGACAGGCGATGACTCCAAGTCCAGTACCATACTGATGAATTCGGTTCCATTCCAGGTGACCCGGAATTGTGAGATGGCGCTGAAACGAGTACGGGCCAGGGACATATTTACCAAGATCTGCATCTGGGTCGATGCGATATGTATTGACCAGACGAACCTCAACGAGCGAGGCCACCAGGTTCAGCTGATGCCTCTCATCTACTCCCGCGCCAGAACTGTACTCGTGTACATCGGCGAGTCTGCGCGCAACAGCTCATGGGCGATGAGGGCCCTCGAGAGCGGTACAATAGCGAAAAACCCCAGTATCGCCGCATCCGCCCTGCGCGACCTATTTGCTAGAAGATACTTTTCTCGTGTCTGGGTCCTGCAAGAGGTGGCTCTCGCGCGAAAATCGGTCTTAATATGTGGCGGTGCCATGATACCGTGGCAATTTGTCCGGCCCAATAACCTGCGGTCCCTCGGTCTGCTCGGGGATGATGGGCTGCTTTTGAATGGCTCACAGCTGCCACCGGTTTTACATTTTGACAAGAGCGTCTACACTCTTCCCAGGTTACTAAACCTTCTGGACTTTGCGTCAAACTGTAAAGCACATGATCCCAGAGATTTTGTCTACTCGCTGCTCGGCTTGCTACCAGGACAAGAAACCTGTGAGTTGCAAGCGGATTATACTCTAGACGTGGACCAGGTGTATACGAATACCGCCCACTACCTTGGCCGGCATTTCGGCTGGGACTCAGTCTTTACGCACGCTCTTTCCAGGACAGGCCAGAAACACCGCCTGCCGTCCTGGGTCCCAGATTGGAGCACGGCTCAGGATCCGAATACACGATGGTTACGTGACTGTTTCTCTGAGAGTCCACTTTCATTACCAAAACCCACAACGACGCTCGGATCCAAGTATCTCACATTCAGGGGCCTCCGGACAAGTGGCGACAACGGGCTTTATAGCCGGCACAAGATAGCCACCGAAACTCACAATCCCAGGCATAGCATCAAGTACCTTCACCTACTCAGCCTGGGCGAGCTCCATCGGCATAACTTGGAAACTAAACTCCTCCAAGAGAAGTACCTTCGGCTCCCAGAAGAGTCTGCAGTCTTCAATTTTCTCTGTCGCCACAAGATTCACAGCAATTTCTGGTTCTTCGACACGCGGGTGATAACGGGCACTGTCGAAGTCGCCAATGGTCAACACCCACACTCACCAACCCAGTCCCCAAATTCACAGATCTACAGACTCTGTTGCCCTAATGAACGATGGGGTTACGGCTCGTGGAAGTGGCGCTATTTGTCTGTTCGAGAGCTGATCAAATGCCTGGAAATGTCCTATGACGGGCTTTCGGAGCTGTTGGGTGTGCTGCTGCGCAGTGACAGCCCACGACTTGTCATCCCTCAACACTCGGTAGAATGGAGGTTTATTGTCCGTGGCAGATACATGTATGTTGACCTCCCTCCACCCACCGACGGACTCGACACTGACGGCGTCTATGGAAGCGTCAACGATGAAACCAACAACGGCAACACACCAAACGGGCTAGAACTGGATATTTACTCTGTTTACTCTGTGATCCTCGGACCGAGTGCTCGAGATTCTTTTACGGGGAGAGCGAGGAAATACTCGGTGAATCTCTTCGAGACGGCCATCCGACTGCGCGAGTTGGCGACCGGTGACAGTCCGCTTCTGCCTGACACGCAAAGGGCAACACGAATGGCGGTTGAACTACTTGAGGCAAACTATCTGTTGGAACTTTATGACATTTGCATTGTTTGAGGTCAGGCCAGTTTTTGTATTGTGGACAGTACTAGACAGCTAACCAGATGTACTTCACCTCAACACTGAACTAGATGCACAGTCACAAACACAACGAGGAACAAGAAACAGGAACCCAAGAACCTTCCCAGGCAAGCAAATCAATAAAGAGCGACTACAACATCTGCGCTAGGAAGCACTATCCCAGCCTACACCTCTGCTAGAAACGGGATGCAGGCTAGCACCATTTGTCCGGCCTCCTCCTCTTCCTCCTCCTCCTCCACAACAACTCAACCCATTATCCGGCTCCATCACAACCCCATAGCCACCCCTGACAGAATACTTTATAGGTAGGCAGGCCATGGACTAGCAAACCCACTGCCCATTGACAGCAATAACCGCACCATCGTCGCACCGAATAGTCTGCTTGGCAAACCGGCAATTGGCATTGAAATTGTGGTTGCGCTCCAGCGTGAGACCTGGTCCGCCACAGCCCTGGAAGGTGAACGGGCCGTTGTTTCCGTCGACAAAGAAGTCGATTCCGCAGGGGTTAGTGTCGCCGTTTACAATGGTGGAGAAACCGGAGCAGATGTTGGGGGTTCCGTTGGTCCTTTTTTTCTCTTGTTAGCCCCTGTCTGTATCTGTCTGTATCTTTCTGTGTCTGGGCTGGTGTCTGGTGCCTGGTCTGTCTGTATGTATGTCTGAGGTGGTTTGTCTGTGTGTCTGGGATCTGGTCTGGCGGATCTTGGTAGGTAGGTACCTAGGGGAGAGGAGAACGGAGGATAAGGTGGAGATGGTAATACGAATGGAGAGGGATGGGAACATACCAGGCTACCTGAGAGAGAGCACCAGTTTGGCTCCTGCGGAGACCGAGGAACACAGTGGCGTTGACGAGGGGGGAGGCAACGAGGGCCGCAATGACAGCGGGGGCAACGGTGAAAGTCTTCATTGTGGTGGTGTTGGTGGTGGTGGTTAGTTGGTTTGAGAGATGCGGTCTGGTGATGCGGTGATGTGATGACGACTTTCTGTCTGTCTGATTGATGATTGAGTTCAAAGAGATGGGAAGAGTGCCTCATACTTATACTCGAGGACTCGAGATATCTCACTACCGAGTACCTACCTTACCTATCCTATCCAGACCCCCTTCTCGTGCAGCCCCCCCTGCTAACATGTTGTCGACAGATTCCAAAGGCCGTAACGCGAAAGGCGATCATTGAGGGACGAAAGAATCAGCTGACAGGACTCGGCCCGGCCGTAACGATTGGGCTAGGGAAGTTCAGCTTGACTTTTTTGGGAAAACCTACCGACCATTGGCTGGCTGCATCTCCTCTAGACTGAGTCGGCTGTTCAGGCCGCAACCAGATGGGTCTGTTTTGACTGGCCTTCAGGTACTACCCGCCACTCAACATTTCTGTTCTATTCCACACCGTTCAGTGCATTGCACAACCAAGCGTACCCAGTCCAGTCGGCGAAGAGTCGGTTTGTCCGACCGATCAGTTGACAAGTCATATGCATCTGGTCTACTGCGACCTGTCAAGTAGTACAAGCTGAGGCTTGGACGGCTTGCATTGATAGGGGACAGACCTGATTCGACTTGTCGTGGGAGGGACACCATGACCATGACAACCGTCAGCATTTGATCTACCTATGCAGAAGCAACAAAGAAGCAATAAATACATGTAGGCAGTTGACCATGCATTGATTAACTCGGGAGTGATGACTTGGCACCAATTTACGAGATCCGTCCACTCGGGTCCAACGCATCAAAAGCTTGTGTCATGGCGAAATCGGATATTGACCCTGACTTGTCCTGCGCTGTCAGCTTAGCAAATTTGCGTCTGTGATCCACTGGAAGCCTCAGAGAGAAGTTATGACGGTATGTTGCACAATCTAGCCACCTATATTGCCCAACACAAATAATTACTAACCTCGCCATCTGCGTCTAGCGAATCTCTTCTCTCGTGCCGTGTGTGTAGCCCCATTGTGCCTGCCTGCAGGCGACAAATCATTAACCGCGAATTTTTTTAACAGCAGAAAGTACTGCGCGTTCCAGCCCGGAATCTCAAAAAGAAAAAACCGACTGATCATTCCCTTTTTTTTTTCAACCTTGAAACCACCGCGTCGTTTTTCTGTTTTCTGTTTGCTTGACACATACATGCACGACGGGGGTGTACATGTACACCAGACTGGATCAAACCAAATAACCCGAAACCCACCGAGTCTACCCCGAACCATTAGATTAAAAGTCCCATGCTGAGCGGGCAGTAGTTAGTGGTGAACTTGCTTGCTGACGTTTTGATTTTGATGGAGAATCTGCGAAATGGCCACAAAATACCACCCTCCGCATTTGGGGTGCTGAAGCGATAACCTTCTCATGCGGGCGGGTACATTTTTCAGGTGGTTTATTTGTGGAGGTTTTGCCTCTCTGTTGCTTCTGTTGCCGCCCCGCCAATGCCTCCTGTCCTGTCAATTGCCACGCAAAAAACACCACTCAACAAAATAAACTCGCCGCGCCGTTGCAGTGCGTGTGTGTTTACCTAGGTGCCTATTTCCCCGCGTAGGTAAGGTATCCAAGAGGGCGGGTTCCGGTTCCCGTGCATTTTCTGGGCGAAGAAGACCTTCCGGATATGGCAAAGGTCAACGCTAAGAGAGGCAATTCCCGGTGCTGTCTGGTTAGTTGGTTGGTTAGTTGGTAATCAACCACGCTGAGATCCACTCAATCCATGTTCAGCAGGTCGGTCAAAATGGAAAGACTAAAATCAGTGGAATCTATAGTGGGGAATTCGGCATTATACTCTCCATTGGTTCCAGCACAGCCTGGTAAACTACCGGCTTAGGTATCTATTCTCGACCAATATATTGCGGGCGAAACCGGGATACGAAAGTACACATAACTCAACTCACATACAGGCACGAGACGGGCGGGACGGGACGGGACGAATCACAGTGTCGGAAATGTCCCAGTCCCATCATGTCCTTCTTCGCGTCTGAGAAATGGGACCAGGCGGGAAACTACTGACTCTCATTTTATGCCTAATGCCGACGAAGGATGAGACATGGATTATGATGCTTCCCAAAGATATTTCTATTTGAGGGTGTCGCAACAAAGCACACATGCCAAAAACCCGCCTGCGGGATTTGTATTCCGAGGTCTTTCGAGGCCTTTCAAGATACCTATGACGGGTGATAGACGGGCGATAGGCGGGGATATAAGACCGGGGGGGATAAGACGGAGTCAGCTGGACAGAGAAGTAAACAGCGAGTAAGCTGAGCTGGCAGGTCAAGTTCAGTCTGGGTTCCTTCCATTTCAGCGGCACATCACGGGTGACGGTATTGCCTCTCTTTCCCCGGGAGCCTCGACAGTCGTCTTCAAATACAGGACACACACCAGCAGCGGATATACGACTGGCTATCCCTCCCGAGGCAAGAAGCATTTTCCCTTCAAAGTTCACATTGTCGGTGGGTGGTGGGGTGGAATGACTGGAGGCAACCATTGGAGCCACTTAGGTAGGTATCTATGCCACAAATATCTCACATCTCAACACCTTGTGGCAAACTGACATGGAACATATCGCATACGAAAACTGGTCTGGCCTGAAGGATTCTTCAAATCAGCATGAAAGCGGACAAGCAGTCACCAATTCATCCTCCAGAGTTTACTTGACCACGACACTCCCTAGGTAGCTAGGCCATCCACGCGAGAAATGAAAAAAAAAAAAAAGAGCCACAACACCAGACCTAGCTTAGTGTACACTCAAAAAGAACAACCAGACACTCTAGAATAGACCCATGCGTCAGCCGCGAATCGAACGCGGGGCCCATCGATGGCAACGATGGATTTTACCACTAAACCACTGACGCTTGCTTGCTTGTGTTGTACTGTGGGTTCATATTTCTGTACTTCCATACACCACAACAACGTTTAATAATCTGACACTCTTCAAAAAACATCATGTTATGTATCTGCACTTTTTGTCCAGTGCAATTTAATCCACCTATGTACAATACATTTTAGTCCGCGTTACGTCTCCCGTTCTACCTGCCCCTGAGGCCAGGCTCTTGCCGACTCCGTGTCTACTGAGGCGCAAACTGAGTAAAGAATTCCCATGAATTCCTCGGCGCAAACGGCGTCGACGACCCGCTATCCGTCTGGCTAGGGTTATGATCACCCCTGTGGATAACCCAGGTCACAGGGTATCCCTCCTTGCAGCCCTTGTACACCGTCTTGACCGAGGTAGCGCCATTGGGCTGGGGTTCGGGCGAGACGGCCGTGCAGCCGTTATTGCGGACGAAGCGGTCGCGCATCTGGCGGCCTCCGGAAACGTTGAGGACCGAGTCGGCGGTGCCGTGTTGGCCGTAGTAAGCGACGGGGTCGGAGCCGCCCTGGCAGCCGCTGAGCTGACCTCCGGAGAGAACGGCAACAGCGCGGATCATCTTGGGGCGGGCGCAGGCGAGAGCAAAGGACATGGCGCCGCCGTAGCTGAAGCCAGTAGAGAAGCGGAGGCTCGTTTCTACGCAGAGGTCGGCTTCGATGGTCTTGACGAGTTGGTCGAAGAAGGTGACGTCCTCGCCGCCCTGGTTGCCCCAGCCGGCGTTGAGGCCGTTGGGCACGACAAAGATGGCCGTGTTGTTGGCAATGGCGTTAAGTCCATAGTAGGGCAGGGCGCCGCCGCGGTTGGGGTCCTCGCCGTTGGCAATCTTTTGGGCGCTGCCGCTGAGCTGATGCCAGGTGAAGACAAGACGGTGGGCGTACTCCTTGTTGTAGCGGTCCGGGAGCTTGATGATGTACTGGCGTGACTTGCCGTTGACCGTCATGGTGTACTGCTGACTCTTGATGGTCGGATCCTTCCCGCACCCAGCCGATCGCTCGGCTAGGGCGCCAAAGGTAAAGAGTGTCAAGACGGCAAGAAGAATCTGCATTTTCGATTCCTAGGCTATACAGTCAGTCTGTCCTGTTGCTGCAGTTGGTTTCCCAATGTTAAATCCCCGAGCATTATATACGTCAAGCTCGGATGTCTTCTCCGAGCTGCTTCTCAAGGTGCTAATTGTAACAAGATACAGCAGATTAGCCGTGCAACCTTCCACGTACCCCATCATGGCAGAGTGCAACGCAGAGACATTGCCATCGCCACTCACAGGTGCGCTTGACAGCTCTTGGCGGTGTTGTCCATATAATGGTAGAGCGCCAAGTCGTGGCCAAGCCTTGATCACGGTCTTGGGACAGAGGGTAAATCGCCAGAACAACATGAACCGGCATGCGCGCGAATCACGACTTAGGCCTGCCTCCCGGGAGTGCGTGTCGGTAAAATAAATCGGAACCCTTCTGCCGATTTTGTGTCAACTTTCCTGTTGGGGCTTCCGGAACATCTACTTGACCCGCCGCTGGCCGACTTCACCTTGTTCGGGACCGGCCATGATATGGACATTCCTTCGGGAGTGTCCGCCAAGTCTGGGGTATTCCGCTGTTTACCCCAGAAAGCCACTTGCAGTAGTGTACAATGCTGTCCACGTGGCGAATTGTCTGACGCATGCGTGGTGCCATTCAACTCCCAGAAACCGTTAGTGTCTGTGGAATATGTGAAATCTTGTGAATCCTCACCTTCGAAATCCATAAGATTTGCAAGAGATTCAGCTCCTACAACGAAGGCAGATAAGCACTGCCACGGCCTCCTAGATTGCCCACGACTTAGTCTTTCGGCCTCAATCAAGACCAGAGGGTCTCACTGTCTTGGTTTCTCTCCGTAGATTGGTAGTTGCGGTCCGTTGTTACGTTGTCCGCGTCATGTCGTTCACCCCGAACCAAAGGGCCCACGAAAACTGTTTTCCCATACTCGAGCCAAGATGAAAAAACTTCCATCGGTCGGCTGATGCAGTGTTCTTCTCGGAAATTACATTGTAAGCCGGCTGAAACCCAGCACATACTGTGTCGGTGATAGCGTCGTCGATGGTGCCCAGTTCTTACTGAACAGGAGAAGAAGCCGATTTTACAGAACTGTATCAGAAAGATATTAGGTCAATATTGCAACGCCACCGGCGCTATTGCTTCACAAACGTACTGGCTCAACCACCGATAGTTTGCCAGTCTGCACGCTCAAGGGATATCTCGGCGCTAAGAATGCTGTTTCCGTGCTGCAAAAGTACGGCCGAGGTTATGAGATGTGTACCACCACAGATTTGCCCCTGATAGTTGCCGTTACCTCCGGTCATATGATTCATACTTAAAGCCTTGTGCAACGGCGTTGTTTGGATCATTGGTAACACGATCCTCTTGTCGTGTAACCGTGTAGCTCGGAGAGACATCATTCATTCAGTCAGCGTTCCTTCTGCACATTTGTATGCAGGGGTAAATGGGAACCCAATGGCCAGTCTTGGTCGGCCGTGGTGTTGGTAAATGACATGTAGCTGCAGGGTCTCGGCGTCAGCTGGATCGGCCCACTGGCAGCACCACCCCGAACTCTGGAGCTGAGATAAAGTGTCAGCCCCGAGAAAGAACAGCGAGGAAGTGTAGAGACATGAGGGGGCTAGTGCAGAAAGAATGTTACATCATCTTCCGATTTAGGGAAAGAAATTAATCCTCCAAAGGATCATTGGCGTCCAGCTAGCGCGAGGTAGTGTAAGATATCAACCGTTACCCATCAATATGTAGCTTGATCGATATACGCACAAACGCAGTACGTGCTACATACACGAGGCGAGGTGTGACTGCAACGTAACAAAGACGACATATTGATCTCGATCGGGCCATCATGGGGCATGGCGGATCGACAGAGTTCCCAATGCGGAGGCGAAGGCCAGGGCCGGCTACCGGAGCCTCACCCCTGTATCAGTGATCAGCGCACACGATGACTCGTCAAGTTCCTGAAGACTGGGTATGCAGTGGTTGGGCAGTTCTTTTGCGATGCCAAGGTGTGACCCCTGATGTGCGTAAAATTACCACGAATGAAATCTGGTTCTCTGTCCGTGCAAGACATGCACCCACGTGCCTGGCGGGCGATCCGAGCACGCATAGATGCCATGCCATTGTCATCATGCAAGAGTGACTGGGGATTTGGAGGTGTTTGTCGTCAAGTTGTGATATCAGTATGAAGTAGTTGTTGTTGTGGGGAAAAAGACATGGTAGGGTTACCGTCATTTCAAAATCGTCCGGTGACCGTCCGTACGGGTTGCATTGTAGGACTGATATTGGGTGGCCAGATGGAAACTGAGGACGCTCGACAGGGCGTTTTTGGCCCCTGTACACCGCTAGAGTTGAAGGTTGGTGCGGGTTCTTGGTTGGGAGGTTCAATGTCACATTGATGACCACGTCGGCCAAGCGATTGGACACGAGGACATCGCTGAATCGTCAACCAGGCTGTTGGCGCGGGAAACCACGAGGTGCTGGAAACCTCCGATGGGAACTTTTCGGGCTCCGGCAAGATCGGAAGTGACTCGGTGACGTGCTCTACTGGGCCTACCCATTTCTGATGTCTTGCGAGCCGTTGTACACAATAGCTTCTGGACAACGGATCAGAAAGTCTTCGCCGAAAACTCGTGTTTTTTTGCGCTCGGGTGTCCTTGGCTCTCTTGGCTCTCTTGGCTGGCAATTTTCACAGATAACTTTTTCTCTCTCGGACTCTGCTTGCATCTGAAATTTTTTGAGAAATCGTGCGTTGTCGGCGCCTTCCCCATGGAGTATTCGTACACGGTGGCGCAAAGGATGCAGGGAAAGTGCAGATGGACTTGCCAAATCTGGCGTGCAATCTCCTACGCGTCTGCCCCTGCTCGCTGTCTTGCATCGATTTTCCCCCCGCGACAATCAACGCCATACCCCGTTCGTCTCGCAATTCGCGAGATTCCCGGGGACACAACGTGGTTGTCCCCCACCAGTCGCCGGCCGGCAATGCGAGGCGCCCTGAGTCTGACAAACGTGACGAGTTGCACAACCGCTGATGGGCGGGGATTAAACGGCTGACGATGGACCTCTCGGATCGATAGCGTCGACAGAGACACGCCAAAGCCACCTGATCGGTATAGTACGAATACTCTGAAAATGCATGTCTTGGCAATAATTACTGCAACACACCGAGCGACAATGCGGACGCGCAGAGCTTCTTGCAAGTCGCCAGGAACCGCTTTCACAAATGTTGTCTTCCCCTCTTCCCCTCACGCTCTTCCCAGGTAGGCAGCTGGTTTGGCGCCTGTGTTTGGCGCGTTGAGCGGGTGGCCATGGTGACACATAGTCTCTTTTCCCATTCGACAACCAAACTTCTATGAAGAAGCACCGGAAACATGATGGAATAGTGGCGTTTCCTCGGCACCCTTAGTGGTCGGCCGCGTTTGGCGTTTTGGCATGAAATCCTGCACCGGGTCCGTTCGCGGGGCGGCACGGGGGACCATCCGCCCACTTCGTTTCCCGTGTTCCAGCCTGCAGCAACCCTACTAGTCCCCCTCCAAACCGCGGCCTTCCGGTGGTCTCGCGACCCGCAACACTCGAAATCGCGGCCGTGCGGCCACGGGGTCCGCCAGGTAAGTCTCGGGGTTACAGCGACAGAACAGGGGGCTTGGGCTATTTCAGGCCTTATTCGTACCTCCCTGCTCGCCGACCTAGCAACAGCCTGCATGGCATGGTTGCAGCCACTGTCCCCTTTGCAGCGTTTGGTTGCGACCCAGGTTCAAGGGCCTTCCCTGGCCATGTCTTGCTTCTAGCATGGGATCTCGAGACCACCGGGTCGTGGTTTTGGGATGGCTTCCCTATAATAACAGCCATGTCGATCCCTTCCTCTCGTCCCGGAACTCAACCACATCTCCAGTCCCATCTCATTCCTTTTCCCTCCCCAGCCAGGGTTTACGCGTGGCAAGATGTTTCTCAAAACATATCTCGGCCTCGCCGCAGCGGCTGCGTCGGCCGTTTCCGGCTTTAACCTTCCTGACTTTGGCCAGTTCGCCGTGGACTCGGGCTTGGCTCTCGCCGGCCTCAACTCCATTGCCGTGCTGAACTCGCTCGGTAACACCAAGGGCTCTTGCAACGTCGGCAACCTCAAAGTTCGTCAAGAATGGTAAGTTAACTGCCCGGAACTCAGCCAGGATTGACTGCTCATCGACTGCTGTTAGGCGTACTCTGAATCCAAACCAGCGCAAGAACTACATCTCGGCCGTCAAGTGCATGTTGAACAAGCCATCCATCCTCCCGGCCGGCACTGCCCCCGGTTCGCACAGTCTCTATGACGACTTCGTCTATGTACACATGAACCAGACACTCTTCATCCACCTGACGGGTAACTTCTTCATCTGGCACCGCTACTTCATCCATATCTACGAGAGAGAACTGCGTGCTTGCGACTACAACGGTGAGTTCTATGCCGATGCTTTTCGAATATCGGCGGGGACTGACAGACACACACAGGCAATCTTCCCTACTGGGAATGGGGTTATGATGTCAACAACCCCCGGAACTCCCCCGTCTTTGACGGTTCGGACACGTCGTTGGGAAGTGATGGTATCGCCATCCCGCATCAAGGCATGCAGATCACCTTCCCCGGCGCCACCGTCCCAATGGTCTTCCCTCCGGGAACTGGCGGTGGCTGCATCGAGAAGGGACCGTTCAAGGGCATGAACATCAGCCTCGGCCCGGTCGCTGTTCCCATCTATGGATCACCGAATTCAAGCAGTGTTCCGGATCCTTCCCAAAACAACCCGCGTTGCGTCAAGCGGGATCTCAACGCCAATATCGCAAAGCAGTGGACCACTTTCCGCAACACCACTGATCTTATCCTGACCAAGAACAACATCGCCGCCTTCTCCGGTGAGATGGTAAGATAATCCACACTATTTTCATGTCTGCAGGCCCTAACAAGATCTAGAACGGCGATCCCCGCACTTCGACCAACCCTGTAGGCGTCCACGGCGGAGGCCACTTCACCATCGGCGGCGACCCGGGTGCTGATCCCTTCATCTCCCCTGGTGACCCTGCTTTCTACCTCCACCACGGCCAGGTTGACCGTGTGTACTGGATCTGGCAGATGCTCGACTTCCAGAACCGGCAAACTCTCTTTGGCACCAACTTCTTCTTCGACCTCTTCCCTAGCCCCAACACCACTCTCGACGATTTTGTCGACCTGTCGCCTATTGCCGGCCCAGTCAAGATCCGTGACCTCATGAACACTGTCGGGGGACCCCTTTGCTATATCTATATCTGAGCTTCACTGAAGCATGCTGTATATAACGAAAAGGCGGTGGTTTGCTTTTAGAGGCGCTGTATGGATGCTTGTCTTAATAGCTACCTTAACATAGTACCGTATAATAAACATTGTACATTGCCTACTTGCATACCTACCTACTTGTGCATTCAAATCCAGGAAGATTTTCTCCCGCGCCGCGAGCAGAACCCGTTGCCAAACTTGCCTGGTTTTCCTCACACGGCTCGTAGCGAGACTTCTATTTTCCGATTGATCGCTCGTTTCAGAGGTGTGTGAACCAAACGAACGGGAAGTCTGGAGGCGCCGGCCCTCACATCTGTGCCCAGGGCGACTCTGACTGGCGAGATGCAACAACACAGACACACACTCTCTCGGCCACGCTTCCCGCCGGGCTTCAGTGCACTGCCCAGGTGGATACTATGGTCGATCACGGCAGTGATGCCAAAATATCTCCGCTGCGTGACTCGGGAGATCGCTTTGAACCTTGCTAACTGAAAAGTGCCGTGGAAGATCCGGCCCAGCCCGGAAACATGGGGTACACGATTGGGCGCCACTGACTCCGGTTTTTTTTCCTTTTGTTTCGACGCGATCGCTTCCCATCTGGACCCGAAGGTCTGGGCTCGACAGAACGCTGCGGGGGGAGCCGCCGATAGACGTTCACATTCGGCCCCAACAAAACATCCAATGATATTTTTTTCTCCCCCAATGCATTGGAATCGTAATCGCAATCGCTGTGCCATCGGGAATCGGTCGAAATCGCTGCGCCGTAGGGCCGTAGCGGTGCGGCGCCGTCGATTTTTGACACTTTAGTGATGGCGTGCTCCACGAAGGAAGTGGTTCAGTCCGATCCCTGAAAGAATGTTCGCGGGGTACACTACTTTACGGCTTGGCAGTCATGAACCACCCAACAAAGAATCCTGAGGGGCATTTCCTTTGAAGGGTTAGTGAGGGAAATGTAAGGCCTCAGTTTTAAACCAAGGGCTCAAGGGCTTTCGTTCAACATCTCTTCAAATAACCTTACAGTTACTTAAATAGTGTGTAGACCCCGCTGTAATGGTGTCGATCAAGTCCTATGCTAACAAATTTGTTCCTCCAGGGTTGGTGTGCACGTTACAGCAGAGTAATAAGTGTGGGCCAGTTTTGGCGTCCATCAGTTCTCAGCATCGGATCGGGTCGCATCTTGCCCAAGACGCTGTCCGTATCATACGATGGGACCATAAGAGCCAAGTCCCCCGGACTTGATAACGATCTCACCGTCGCAGCCGCCGCGCGAAACAAAAGCTTGTCTTGACCATATGTTGGCAGGGTGAACTGCCCCGCCAAGCCCCACCGCCCCAACTTTCATCCCATCCTGGTGTTGCACCAGCTTCCCCAGTGCCAACACAACCAGGCAAGCTCATAAACCGTGGCACGTTTGGACGCCTCTTGCTGCACACCGGCTTTCTAATGTAGCGATCTCAACTGCGACATCCCGGAGAATGGCTTCGACCAATCGATCGTAACGAGACCACGTTCACGCGTCGGAGCGCGACCGCCGATAGCTACAAGTCCGAGCTTTTAATACACGGCCTGAAATAAAATGGATGGATATACAAAGCTTGGAGGCCGGCCAGGTCGCCGGGATGCACGAAATCGCGTGTATCCTGGCTGTACGGCGTCTAATCTCCTGGGTCTGACCATGTTGTTCGCAGCCGTTCTCGCCCTTCTGGCCCTTGCCCGTCGACAACCCTTCCCCAGGGACACACCGAGCGGCTCGTTCGACGCCCTCAAGTTCCAATCGGACGGGACTTTCCAGATCTCAATCTTTGAAGACCTCCATTTTGGCGAGAGTATGTCCTCCGCAGCTCCTCGGTCGAGTCGCAAAGACAAAAGCTGACAGTGGTCAACAGATGCGTGGGATGTCTGGGGACCCCAGCAGGATCTCGAGTCGGTCAACGTTATCGAGGCGATCCTCGACGCCGAACCGACCACAGACCTCGTCGTACTCAATGGCGACCTTATCACGGGCGATAACGCATTCTACGAGAATAGCACCATCTACATTGACCAGATTGTCACACCGTTTGTGGAGCGAGGCCTGACATGGGCATCTACGTACGGCAATCACGACAGCGCTTACAATCTTTCGCGGTCTGACCTGCTCGCCCGTGAGCAGAGCTGGCCCAATTCGCGCACGCAGAGCATGGTAGATGGAGACGTTGGCGTAACCAACTATTACCTGCCTGTATACGGGGCAGACTGCGAGGACACGAGCGGGGTCGGTTGCGCGCCTGAGCTTCTGCTGTGGTTCTTTGACAGTCGCGGGGGGTTCAAATACCAGGAGAGAGACTCCGACACGGGCGGCCTTGTGGGCCAGGAAGACTGGATTGACCGGCGTGTAGTCCAGTGGTTCCAACAGACGAACGCGGAGCTTGTCGACCACGCAGGCCGCGCCATCCCCGCGCTGGCGTTTGTGCACATACCCACCAATGCGTCGCTGGCACTTCAGGACCTGGGGGTACACAAACACCGCCAACCAGGTATTGACGACGAGCGGGTCAATCAGCAAGGACAGGGATGGTGTGCGGACGGCAACAATAATGGGAGCTGCAAATATGGAGGGCAGGACGTACCTTTTTTAGCGGCGGTGACGTCAACACCCGCACTATTTGCGGTGTTCTCAGGTCACGACCATGGGAACACGTGGTGTTACCGATGGGATAGGAAACTGCCTGGGATGTCGGTTACTGGGAATGGGGTCAACTTGTGCTTTGGACAACATTCTGGCTATGGGGGGTACGGGCATTGGATGAGAGGAGCCAGGCAGGTGGTAGTCTCGCATGAGAAGCTGGCCAAATCCGTCTTGGACACTTACATCCGACTGGAGTCCGGCAGTGTGGCTGGATCAGTAACACTGAACTCAACATACGGCAAGGACCGGTATCCCGCAACGAAGAACGAGAAGACAAGATGTGGCAAGTGTAAGTATTAACCATTTAGGCCACGCAGGGAACATTGCGACCGGTGAATATGATGTCTAGACAGCAAATCCCACTCCTTTATCTGTCTCACCCAAGCCCTGACGCTCCTAACTGGTCCCCGCCACGGTCCGATGACGCTGTCTCGGGTGCGCCCACGGCTGCTGTAACACTCAACAGCTTCTGTCAGTCAGATTGCACGACCACAGGGACAGGGAAAGACTTCTCTCCACCACTCGAGGTAGCTGTGTGTTGGACCTGCCCCTTTGAGGGGCTGATGACGCATCCGAAGCGCCGTTGACGCCAAACTCGAGAACACTGTACACTCCTGGCCGAGAGTACCTCGGTTATCCAAACTTTGTTCTTTAGGCAGGGCAGGGCTGACCCGCCAAACTCAACCCACGCCCTACCTGCAGGCGCAAAACCCACCACACAATGAATGCGAGGCAGAAATGGCACAAAAAATTCACCAAAGCATCAAGGTTCCAACCCTTCCTGGGCCATTGAATATTCACTGCTCTTCAAAGGAGATTACGGTGGACGTCCCGAACCGAAGCCGAACACCCTCGCGTGCCTTCCTTCCTCTATTCAAGGTTCTGTGGGCGTGGGGACAAGTGGTACAGGTGCAATACAATGGCTCCTTCCTTGTACATGTCGATCTCGGTGTGCCCAGTCGTCGTACTGCTAGCTGGCATTCGTCGCATTTCCATCCCATTTCCAAATTCCCATTTCCACCTTGCCAGCTCGGTTCATTCCGCCGCCCTTCCGTTCACCCCATTCACCTCAAACATTTGTTGTCTAGGCTGCCTAGAGCAGGTGCTTCTTTCTCTACCCACCGCATTCTTCGCCAAACAACTGAGTGCGGCGCGATGGAAGTGGAATTGCAGTGAACATCTCAACCAAATATCGCACACGATAAACGAACATTGATAATAACCTGACGAGCCATCCGGCCGGTGCCTCCTGCACCCGAGACACAACCAACGATGCAGACTTCGCCCCCAGAAACGGGAACCACAAGCAACAGCACAACACAAATCAGGCACGCCGGAACCATGAGCGGCGGCAACTCGCAACCACGGCTGCGAAGACTCTTGTCCTCTCTCGAAAAGCTCGATACAGGGATCAAGCATATCATTTCAAGCAAGAACCCCCCAGAAACACCCACGCCTTGGCCGGGGACATTTGATGAGCACTTCTGCCAGGAGGTGGGCATATCGCTGTTTTGCTGGCGGGCATGGGTCCCGATAACTTATTTGCGGGATGTAAGGGTGAGTCTGTCTCCGAAGCCCCCATGCTAGTAGACCGCGCCGTGCAGAATGGTGGTAGCAGGGGCTGACCTGCGCCGATTTACCGATTAGGCCTACGTACGATCGCGAAACCCACTTGTTAGGGACATCTTTGTTACCGACCTAAGGGAGTTCATGGCCTGCTTCCTCTTCTATTTCGGCACATCAAGGCTCCCGGGTCAGACGGGTTCGACGGGTTCGGTACTAGAGCAATCGCTGGACGACGCGTATACTTTCATGCTTGAAGTAGTTAAGGATAACATGACCCTTAAGGAGCGCTTGGAAGTGTTTCAACCCCACTGGAAAGTTGGCTTATCGCCGAGGATCACCATACGGATGGAACTACGGACGACGCTGGAGATGCAGCTGGCGGATCTTCTGAGTTTCGGAAATGATACCCGCAGGGAAGATAATACCCCCATGGAAGATAATACCCCCATGGAAGATAGAATGGACCTGTCGGAAGACTAGAGAGCCACCGGGGAAGCCATCAAGCTCCAGCCCACTGGGCTCCAACAGCAAGCTGATGAGGTGGTGCGGAAGACGTCTGAACTAGAAAGATGGGGCGACCAACGGGGAAAGGGAAAAGAAGAATACGAGGAGGAAGAATGCAACGTGGAAGATGAAGCATTCTATGGGCCTAACCTATGAATAAAACAAGCGGCATGCCTCTCTGGCCAGCGATTTTAGCGGAAATCTTTTGGGTTTGCAGGGAAGTGCCTGACGTGTGAAGTGAATAGATGCGAACTAGCGCGTGACACATGGGGAAACCATTAGTGTAAAAGCAACAGATAAAAATATTATTGTTATTGATCTTGCACTGCAGTGAGCCCTACGGCTCCCGCCTCGCGGTTTCTTGGTGAGGAGAGTGGAAATATGAAAGAAACGAGCTGTATTTTCAGTTGTGTAACAATGAAATGAAAAAAAAAAACGTGCGCGATCCGAGGTTCGAACTCGGGTCCCTTGCTCTTCCCAAATCAGGATGGGAAGCAAGGATTCTAACCACTAAACTAACCGCGCTTTGCTGTTGTCTTGGTAGTGAGAGTGGAGCATACCCACTTATTAGCGCGGTTTGGAAGTGGGCAAAGGCAAACCGAATTTTGTATCTTGCCCGCTCTAGGCTGCGCGGCAGTCCAAAAAAAAAAAAAAAAAGTAAAGAGGA
>Ga0247765_1000432_pt1 | contig 33162 bp, 33 predicted proteins | sample UWRJL106311C6_FD_179949 | JGI IMG/M metagenome (GOLD analysis project Ga0247765, IMG submission 179949) | Plant litter microbial communities from Arlington Agricultural Research Station in Wisconsin, United States - UWRJ-L106-311C-6 | ecosystem: Environmental > Terrestrial > Plant litter >...
AACATCGCCAGAAAGAAGATGCCGAGTGTGAAGAAGATGCCGAAGCGGGGCGGCACTTTCATAAGCCACCACGAGAAGAAGTGGCCGTTTCCGTATGGCGCCGAGCAGATGTCGAAGGCGACGTTCTTCCGCTGCACCCGCAGGTACTCGCGCTTCGCTGATCCGGCGCCCCCCTCGCTCCAGAGGACGCGGGAGATCCTGATGTCGGGGAGGTTCCGGTCAGCTACAGCGGCTTCGACGGCGCGGTAGAAATCCTGTGTCGAGGTCGAGAAGTTCTCGTACAGGGTGTGCCAGTTGGAGATGACGGGAGAGGCAAGGGTGGTGGACATGGGGTTCACTCCACACTATGAGGTTAGATTTGCTGGACACTTTCTAACGCTATGCTACCTTGATACCAATGAAAAATTATTTTCTCGTCGTTATTCTCATCTCACTGTGCCTTCTAAGTATAGCCGCAGCTTCGCACCACATTCCCACACAGAGAAGGACGTTGAAACCGCTTACATCCCTCTCCACTAATGCACTCACTGATGCCTCCAATGCCCCCCCGACCGGCTTCAAGGTATATATGGATGCGGCACACGGATTTTCTCTCTTATATCCAGCAGCATTTCTTGAGAGCATGCTCTCCAATTGGTACGGTCTCGTTGACAATGACACTAAAGCCCAGACGTGGATAGGATTCTGCCCGCCCGGATGCAACCACCTCGTGCGCACTCCTAATGCACAAACAGTAGACGAATACAAGCAAGACTATGTGGTGACATGGAGAGAATCAAGCGACATACCCGCAGGTGAAGGGCGGCGCATCCATATTGTCGAGAGCCACGAATTTACCACATCAAAAGGCGTGCCTGCACTTAAACAACACTACGCAACGACAGGGTTCGATGCTGCGACAGGAAAGCCAATTACGCTCTACTGCGCCGAAGACACTCCATGCACAGGAATGGAGCCACCTGCACTTCGATATGTATTTTTTTCACAAGACAAAGAACCCTACGTTCTTGCAGTAAAAAGCTACTCGCAGACTGTTCAAAGCATTATTGATACGGCTTCATATTAACACTCCGCAAGCACAGAGGCTATGAGGCTATCTCCACCGCAAATGGATCAGCGATACACGCGGTTACTGGAGGGATAATACAAGATGGGTCCGGTGGATGCCAGGTTGTCTTGGCACTCGGTCTGGTAGCTTTTAAAGAGCCTTCCGTCCAGGAGAGCGGCGCGCAACGGCGCTTGGTTCGACGAACCACTACCGCTGTAGCGGACGCCGAAGTGCACGTGGATACCCGTACTCGTCGGATTGCCGTTAGCATCGCGGCCTGTTGTGCCCATAATCCCGATTTGGTCTCCTTGAGCTACCGTCTGCCCGACCGGGATCGAAGGAGCTTGTTTGAGGTGCAAATATCGCGTCGAGAAGCCGCTTGCGTGCTGCAGGACGATGTAGTAGCCATTCGGGTGGCTTAGTCCGCCTGCGTTTTCTGCCACTGTCCCGCTTGCAGCAGCAAGCACCGGAATGTCGTCGGTTTGTGCGTATACCTGACTGAGATTCGACGTGCTGATATTTTTCCACGAGAAGTCGATTGAGAAGTAGTCGCTGCCCGCATGAGCGTCGTCTTTTTCGCCCTTTATGCCTCCCTTGCAATCCCATCCGCCGGGTTCAGTTGTCACCAGCCATGCAATATTCCCCGGCAACGGCATCTTGAATGCAGGCGTCGACACAGGCTGGGTAAACGTCAGCTTAAGGAGCGGCCGTTCGGCGCGGTTGAGAAATACCCTTGAACTTCGGAATACGTTGAAGCGGTTATCGTTGGCGAGCGGATACATCATGATGCCGTTGTTCGTCGGTCCGCTCTGTCCCGCTTGGTACTGGCTTGTGATGTCGAAGATCCACCAGTAGTTCTCCGGGCCAGAGTTGAAGTTCATACATGTTCCAAGCCCTGGCTGTGTGCTCCATACCATGCTTGGGTCCCATGATCCTGCGATTTTGCAAAATGCGAATGGTGTGAGCGTTGAGCCATCGCTACGCGGATAGTCTTTAAGCCAGAGTTCTGCCTTCGTCACCACAGGTAATCCTGTGAGATCAAATTTAATATATGAATGATAAATATCACCCCATCCGCCGACCTGCAATTTGTCGTCGCGTTGAAATTTTTTGTCGTAGAAGATGTTCGTGATCCAGCCGTCCACGATATGATGGATGGAGGAGTCGAGGCTGTCGGGGTATGGAGTGGGTTGGTACGAGGCGGTAATCTGAGCATTGGCAACAGCGATACTCGACAAGAGTACAATGATGCTAAGAGTAAGAAATTTCGGTTTCATCTTTCCTCCTTCGGCTTACAAACCAGCAGCCTCGCTCCTTTGGGCGCACCTTCTCCAGTAAGAGCGTAAGGGCTTTCAGAAATAGACCCACCTAAAGGCCCCTCCTCCGATCACCTCTTCCCCTACAGGTAAGAGCGCAAACGGAAGACAAAAAGCTTCAGCAGGACGGAAAGAGATGAATGGCTATGAAAGGAAGTAGTCGAGAGGCTGGCCGTAGAGGCTGGCAAGCTTAAAGATCTCAGTAGGATCAATCCGCCGCTCCCCAAGCTCGATCTTGGAGATGCACTTCTAGTAGACCCCGAGGAAGGAGGCGGTCTGGCTCATGCCGGACTCCTGGCACGCCTCTCTAAGTCGCGAGAGGAGTTGACGATAGCGCTCGGGTGCCGCGATGCCATAGGCACACGGTCTATCTCCCCTTGAAGTCTTAGACGAACTTAGTCTAAAGTTGTGCCGTCTCACTCAGGCGCTCCTCCTCCGACGGCACCTCTTCCCCAGCCGGGCCGTCAACCACAAGGAGGAACCCTGTATGCAGCAGCGCGTCCGATCCGCAGTCGCAGTCCTCGTCCTGTCCGTCGTGTGCCTTGCCTGTGGCGGAGGCGGGCACGGGGGAGGCCCTACCGAGCCCTCGGGCCAGCGTCTTCAGGTTACTCTCATTGCAGTACCCGTAGGTGGCAACCTCCTGGAGGCGGCGGTCTCCTTCGATGGCCGTGAAGTCTCCCGGGTCGATTGGAGCCGGACGGGCGGTTCATGTGCCCTCTTTTGCGGGCTTGCCGTGGACGTAGCCGGGATCTCAGCCGGTGAGCACACCATCAGGTTTACGGTCGTTCGCCAGACTCGGGCCACGGTGGACTATTTCGTCAACTATGGCGGCGTCCTCACCGATCCGGCAACCGGCCGGCAAGATCCCGTCAACTCGCCACAGCAGAGTGTCAGGCTTCAGGCCGGGCAGAGCGCTTCGTTCACCTTGCGGGTGTAAGGAGGAGCCACCAGGACCTCGGTCTGCGGAGCATGGTGGCGAGGGTGTGGGTGGGTAGGCGGGCGGAGCAAGGGAGCGGGTCACTCCCGCTCCCTGATACTTCCGCATGCCCATTTGCGCTTATCTCTTCAGAGGACCTTGTGCCCGGTATACTTTTTTAGCAGACGAAGGAGCAGCCCCCATGACACAGGATTCGGGCCGTGCGGGCCTCGACGAGATCTTCGAGGAATGCCATACGGAGATAAAACGGCGCATCCACCTTGCCCTGCGCCGCGAATCAAACCCCACGCTCCAGACCACTGACATAGTGCACGAGCTGTACCTACGGCTCGCTCAAAGCGCGGATCTCTCCTTCGACGACAGGCGCGCGGTGCTCAATCTCATCGCGCTAAAGACGCGCGAGTACCTCGTCGATGTGGCGCGCCGGAGGAAGGCCCAGATACGCGGCGGCAAATACAGCTTTGTCTCCCTCACGTTCGCATCCCACGTCGGGTACGGGCAACCCGTCGATGCTCTGCTCTTGGACGATGCGCTCGAGAAGCTGGCGGCCGTGTCGCCCATTGCCGCGGAGATCGCCCATCTGCGCCTCATCCTCGGCCTCACGGAGCGCGAGATCATGTCGGTTACCGGACGCAGCCGATCGACCGTAGGGCGCTGGTGGGAATTCGGCAAAGTCTGGCTCATCGATGCCATGCGCTTGTCCTCTCCCCGAGAGAGCGAGGAGACGCAGCATGCCTGATGAGACGTCGCTTTCCAGGCTTGCAGATATCGTGCTTCGCGCTCGCTCGCTTCCACCCGAAGAGCGGGAGACGTTTCTTGCCGCCGCATGCGACGACGCCGAGCTCCTCGCCGCAGCATCGCGCCTTGCCTCCATTCCGACTGCCGACGTAGACCGCTTGGAGCATTTCAACCCGTTCGGCTCCTCCGCCGTGCGCCCCGAGCTTGATCCGGGAGCAATCTTCGGCAAGTACCGGATCATCGAGAAGATCGCAGATGGCGGCATGAGCACCGTCTACCGCGCCGAGCATACCCGCCACCGCTCGTCCGTTGCTGTGAAGTTCCTCAATCCTCTCGGGCTGCGGTTCTCCGCCCGCGAGCACGAGATCTTGGGCGAATTGAGCCACGACAACATCGCCCGGCTCTTCGACAGCGACACGACCGACGAGGGCGTTCCCTATCTCGTCATGGAGTACGTGGACGGCCAGCCCCTGTCCGAGTACTGCGAATCCCGCGCCCTCCCCCTGGACGATCGGCTCAAGCTCTTCATCTCAATCTGCACAGGAGTCCAGCACGCGCACGCCGCTCCCATCGTCCACCGCGACCTCAAGCCGGGCAACATCATCGTCACTACCGGCGGCGTACCGAAGATCGTTGATTTCGGCATCGCCCGCGTCCTCCCACCCGGCAGCCGGACGATGACGCTCACGGGAGCCGACATGCTGCCCAAGACGCTTGCCTTCGCAAGCCCCGAACAGATCGTCCCAGGTCAGCGGACCGGCATTGCGTCCGATATCTACTCACTTGGCGTCATCCTGTGCGTCTTGCTGACCGGCCGGCTGCCGTACCGCGTCCGCACCTTCGGCGATCTCTATGCCGCGATCCCGACCCAGGAGCCGACCCGCCCGAGCGAACTGCTTGAAGCGCCCCACGGTGACGTGCCTGCCGGAGCGCCTCACTACCCCTACCTCGGGCCGCAGCCGCCCGGCGGCGACATGCGCCGGCTCAGGCGGCACATCGGGAGCGACCTCGATGCGATCGTGCTCAAGGCCATACGCAAGGAGCCGGAGAAACGCTACCAGACCGTGGGTGAGCTTGCAGAGGACCTCCGCCGCTTCCTTGCTGATAAGCCGGTCTCCGCCGTCAAGGGGAGCACGCGGTACAGGATGCGGAAGTTCGTCCGGCGGCACGCCGGATGGGTTGCCGGGGCCGCGCTTGCCGCCGCCGTCATTCTCGTACTCCTCGTCGGCCTCCTTTTGCAACAACGGGAGACGGTACGGCAACGCGACATAGCGCTTGCAGAGAAGCAGCGAGCCGAAACCGTCTCGAAATTCCTCGTCGATATGTTCGCGATACCGCGTCCTTGGGCAAAAGTTGGTCATCAAGCGACGGTTAAGGAGGTTCTCGACCGCGCAGTTGTCGGTATCACCGCGTCTCCTCCCCGATCCGCGGCCACTCGCGGCACGCTCCTCCATGCCTTGGGGCAGATTCATCTCAACCTCGGTATGTACACCCCTGCCGAGGCCCTCCTGACGCCCGCCTTGAGAGACCTCCAGGCAACGCAGGGTGCAGACCGCACCGTAATCACGAGTACCTTGCTTGACCTTGCACACCTGCACTACTACCACGGGCGATATGACCTCGCGGAGCAATACGGAAGGCGTATCCTGGCGGCTTCGCCCGCACCAGACAGCCGCGTGCGCAGGGAAACCCTCTCGCTTCTCGGTCACATCGAATTCGCGCGCAGCGCTTATGAGCAGGCCGAGCGGTCCTTCGCGGAGCCAGCATCGTCTCACGCCGCCGCGGCGCTCAATGACCTCGGATGCTCGCTCCACAAGCAGGGACGAGTGACGGAAGCGGAATCGCTCTATCGCCAGTCCATAGCAGAGCAGCGGGAGTTCGGCGAAGGGTATGTTGACGTGGTGCGGGCGCGGCACAATCTTGCCTGCGCGTTTGAGGACGAAGGCCGCCTCCAGGAGGCGGCATCGCTGTTTCGGGATCTCTACGACCACATCAAAGAACTCAATCCCTCCGACTCTACTATCCCCCTGGTCTATTGCAGTTTCGGAGCCTTCCTGCTCAATCGGGGCAGGCTCGTGGAGGCGGAAGATACTCTGACCGAGTGCCTCGGCTGGCGGCGCAACGTCCTCCCTGATACCCATCCCGACATTGCCCGGGTTATGGCTGAGTTGGGCCGCGCCGCGCATCGTCGCGGACACTCTTCCGAGGCCGAGCGGTTCTATCGCGAGAGCGCGCGCCGGCTGCGCCAGGCGCTCGGTCAGCGTCATCCAGACATCCTTCCCGTCCTTAACAACCTTGCGGCGCTTCTCTCAGAGTGCGGCAGGCTCGATGAGGCGGGCGCGCTGTGGAAGGAGATAGCGAGCGATAGAGTCGCCGCCCTCGCGCCGATGTCTGTGCGCTCCGTGATCGGAAGGAACCAAGAGGCATTTCGGCATACTGGAGTCCAGCGCGGCGTCGGTTCTCCATACGTTCTCCTGCCGATGCGGGAGGTGGGGTTGTCCGAGCCCGCCTTGGGCGACAGCCCCGCTCCTGCGCAGCGGCGCGCCGATACGTTGTCGCAGTTAACCAGAGTCATTTTCTCGGATGACTTCGGCGGCGACCATCCCGATCCGTCCAAATGGGACTACGGCGGCAACACGGTCGTCGAGCGCGACGGATTGCTTCGGATCGTTACCACGGTCACCGATGCAGGCGGATGGGCTCGGACCGCTCCCATTCCCTTCGACCGAAGCCGCCTCATCATCATCAGCCGCAGGGTGCGAATTCATGCTGCCAACAAGTACTTCGACGGCGCTATGAACGTGAAATTCACCGGGTACCCTGAGAATCGCTTCGGCGTGAGCTACGCCAATTACTACTACACGGAGAGTAAAGGCGAGGCGGTGACTGTCGGGTTCTCGCTTACCCGCCGATACTCTAACTCCCACGTCTACCAGGACAGAGCCCTTAATGCCTCGCCCTTAATCGCTCCTGTCTGGGACCGCTGGCTTGACGAAAAGCTCGTCTATGACCCACAGACGGGAGACGTGCGTTACTTCCTCGACGGCACGCTGCGCTTGGAGTACAACGTAGACCCCGCCCCTCCGCAGGCAACGACGATCGCCATAGAGTTCGGCATATGGGGATGGTACACGGGGCATTATCAGTATATGGACTCCGTTGCCGTGTCACAGTAGTGACGTCGGACAAGCAAGCTCTGCTGAACCTTTCTGCTCTCCCTTTGCGCTTTTACCTGTGGGAGCGGGAGAAGATCGGCTCGCTAAAAGAAGTTGACAGAGATGCAACTCCTTTACGGATCAATGATCACAAAATAGATATATTGGTCGGGAAGGGCTTAATTTTATCACTAGGCCCAAATTAATCCAACCATGTCAAAGACCAAATATCATTGATGAAGAGCAGGCAAAGCCCTAAACTTCAGGAAGGTACTTACCCAAGAAGGAGTGGTAGATGATGGACAATCCGACAGGAGAAGCGCGTCTCGTTAAAATGAACCATGTTCTGCTAGCAGCAATCCTGTTTATTGCAGGGTTGGCAGTGAAATTGCTTTCGGAATATCAAGTCGGCACACTGTGGGAAATCGCGGGCGAATTAGGGACCTTCTTGGCGGCGGTAACCTCTGTGCATTTGCTTCATGAATTTTTCACAAGAGATCATGAACAGCGGCTATTCGATACGGCCTTGCATTCCGGGCTGAAGGAAGAGTTGGGTATTTTTAAAGACTCTGCGCTGACAGAGGTTGTAGCTCCCCTTCAAAAGGCAGTCGAAAATCTCTCGCTTAACGTGGATTACATGAAGATTGGCGAAAATTACCATGGCACTATCGTCACCGAAGAACTACTTTACTCTCGAGCAATCAAGGAAATCAGGAATGCTCGGATAGGTGTCGATATTTTTACTTCCTACCTTCTGGAAATCGATAGCGAGATTCCTGCCGTAATTGAGGAAAGGAAGAAATATTTTCAACTACTCCTTTCGTTGCCAGAAATGGAACCTGCCGTAAGCTACCGCCGCCTCATCCAAGTAGACGAGAAAAAGGAACTCGAGGAGTTCTACAAAAAGGCAACTATCTATCAAAATCACATAAAGGAGATGGCTGAAAAAGAAGAAGAGGGAAAAACTCCTACATACATTCGTCACATCAATCGCCGCCGCCCAACCACCTATGCCATCATCGACCGCAAGGTTCTCCTATGGCAAATCAACCAAGTGGGCGAGAACGACGATATGAAAATTTACGGCATGTACATAATCAAGGACCCAGGAGCAATTTTCATAGAACATTTCTCGAAAGAATTCAATGATTACTGGAACCATCGTGGAACTAAGCCGCTAAAAGTTCGAGTTAGCATAACTTGATGAGGCTAGTCATCGCCGAGCGTAAGAATGGAGAAATTTCAGAGACGAGCCGTGCTATTGAGACCTTCCTGCAATGTTTTCTAAAAGGGAGACCATGGCGACCGTTCCTATGAAGATTTTTAGATCGTAGCAACATACGCCTTCTTGAAATTGCGCCCTGTTCCTCATGCGCTTGTGCTGCTAACATCAGTTGCTGCTTATAAAAGCGTCCTCGCGCTAAACCCCCTGCCCACCTCCCCACATATCATCAACCGCAGGTAGATGTGCCAGTTCGGCAGTGACACCAGATCCTCCGCCCCAAACGTCGGCTCAAACACCCGCGCCACGGTGGACGCATCCAGCGCTCCCACACGGAACGAGACGAACGTCCCCGCGTTCCCCCACACCGCATCCCGCACCTCAGGCGTTAGCTGCGAGAGATACTGGTGCGCGAGCACCAGGGACACCCGGTACTTCCGCAGCTCCGAGAGCATGTTCGCCAGAGACAGCGTGGCGAAGGTATGGAACTCATCGAGGTACACGTAGAAGTCGCGGCGGCTCTCCTGTGGCACGTCCGCCCTGCCAAAGGCCGCAAGCCCTATCGACGACACCAGCAAGCTCCCCAGAAGCGCCGCCGGCCCCTCGCCCAGCTTCCCCTTGGCGAGGTTCACGATGAGCACCTTTCCCTCGTCCATGATCCGGCGCAGATCAAAGGAGCTCCGTGCTCCCGTGAGGATGGACTTCAGCGTGGGGTCAGTGAGGAAGGCGGCAACCTTGTTGAGGAGGGGCGCCGTCACCACGGCGCGGAAGGCCGGGCTGTACCGCTCGTACTCGTCCCTCCAGAAGGAGCGCACCTCGTCATTGGTGACGCGGGAGACGACCCCCCTTCTCCACTCCCGATCCGCCAAGAGCTGGGGAATCTCGCCCAGGGAGCTCCCTGGAGTCTCGAGGAGGGTGAAGACGACGTTCCGCAGGAGGTGTTCCAGCCGCGGGCCCCACTCGTCGCTCCAGAGCTTCTTGAAGACCTCGACCAGCGAGGCGGCGGCTAGGGCGTGCCGCTCCCGGGGAATGCCTCCGAGCGGGTTGAAGTGCCAAGCCCGCGAGCGATCCGGAACATTGAGGTAGATGAGGTCGCCGCGGCGGGAGGCGGGCACCAGGGACACGACCTCCTCGGCAAGGTCGCCGTGTGGGTCAAAGAGGGCCAGGCCCTCGCCCTTCCACAGATCCTGCGAGATGAGGGTCTTGAGGAGCGTTGACTTGCCGGTGCCGGTTGCGCCGATGACGTACATGTGGGAGCGGCGGTCTGCTCTTCGGATGCCGAAGCGCCGATGCACGCCCCGGTGGTCCGTGCGGGCGAAGTATGTGATGTCGTGGGAGGGCATGGTGCCATGGTGCGCGGCCCAGGGGGAGTGCGAAAGGAGGAGGAAGGTGCCTCGGCGGTACAAAAAGCCCCCGGCCAGAGCCAGGAGCGAAAGAACAAGAAAGAACAGATAAAGAACCCATATGCGACTTGCCGCAGGAGGAGCAGCCTAATTGCAGCTTGTGCTACGATTCTTTTGCCAAGCGGCTCCGCTGGCAAGAAGGAGGTTCCACGCCATGAAGATTTCGAGTTGTTGCCTCGCTCTACTATCCCTCATCGCCGTTTCCGCTCCGTCTCCGGCGCAAGAGGCGAACACTTCGCCACTGCCGCCAGCTTCGATACGGCCTTTGGTTGCGGCTTCGTCCTCGTGCTCCGCAGGCGCGCCGCAGTTTTTCGCCCCGACGGCACAGGGCCTGCCGCCCGAACCGGCCGCGATTGGGCCTTTTCCTCGGCCGAAGTGTGGCCCATGCAGCACATGGGATTGCGTGGGAGTTAATCTGCTCGCGCAATGCCAGAACGGACAGCCCTACTCAGGGGTTGTTTGCGTTGACATCGCAGTCTGCACTGCGGACGGATCGTTGCAGTGCGACTGCCGACCGCCGCAGTGACATCGGCATGCTGACGTTCCTTCGCCCTCCGGCCCTCGGTCGGGGGGTCTCCTCATCGCGCCTCCCGCCTTGCACAAAAAACTCCCACGCGTCAGGCGTGAGAGCGAAAGAACAGGAAAGAACAACTAACCATCGTCGGCGGAGATCATCTTCAGCACCCCCATCTCCTCCAGCACCTCGGCCACAAGAGCCATGGCATCGTCGAGGGCTGCGGGGTCCTGGGGATCGGCGTTCCAGGCGTGAACGGCCTTGAGTGCCGCAACCGAGAGCGATACCCCCGGCCTGCGAATCGTTGCCGTGTCCTCGCCACTCTCCGCGCATAGGATGGTCGCACGGGCTGTGACGTGAATCTCCCGAAGGTGCTCCAGAAGCTCCTCAGGCGTGCCGGTGAGCACGAGGAGCTCGCCGAGAGCGAACCCTGCGGCAGTCGTGAAGCTCGACACCGCACGGCTCGCCATGTCAGTACTCCTCCGGCAGCAGCAGGCAGGTCGACGAGCGATCCGCCTCCGTGATCACCCAGAGCTTCGTGCCCGTGGACGTCCAGTACGAGGAGAGGATGCGCTCGCCAGAAACAAGGGCCAGGGTGTTAGCCGCCGCGTCTTCGGGAGGGAGTTCTCGCAACCCCCCGCCTACAAGCGGGGGGTTGGTCGTACCAGTTCGATTAGGCCCTGTTGAGCGCGCACAATAGCACGTTAATGGACGGTGCACAAACGAGACCACGCCGGCACATTTCGCTCCCTGCCATGCGTCGGGATCTCATCCGCCTGGAGAAGATGCTGACACCTGAACAGGAGGCAGACATCGAGTTCTGCTATCGTGAGTTACGCGAGAGAAACATACTACAACGAACGTCTCTATAGAAAACTATTTGCGCTGAAGGAAGCTTGAACCTTTCTTAACCCCACCTCCGGGCACCATTAGATAGATGATTATGCCAGGAAGGAATATTAAATGGTGTCTTTCCGTCAGAACATAATTCAGTGTTGTAGAATACTAATCTTACACCGAATCCCTAAAGCATGCTTAGACAGCCCAAGTACCCCAGAAATTAGGATTTCTACACAATAAAAGTGGTACTGAATCGCTTCTAATAACAACTTAATCTCTCAAAGGGTGACTTGTCCCGTTTACTGCTCGTGAAAGTACCTTGATGCTGAGGGTGAATGGTATCGGGGAGGTACCCACATGTTCTCCAAACACAAGAGCCTAACCTCTGTAGTTCTGGCGACAACCATTGCGCTTGTTGAATTCGAACACATTGTGGACTTCTTCTGGGAGAAGAGTCCTCCATGGGTACACACGCTTATAGTAAGCGGATACTCAAAGATCTTGACTGCTTTGATCGGCTTCCTGTTGGGACTTCTTTACTGTCTAATCTTTCCCCGTACTCTAGAGGCTATTCGTCGGACCCTTAGCCGAAGGCTTGCCGGAGGTGGATCTGATGGGGATGGAATCTAAACCTAATTCGAGAACAACAGATACTATGTTGGCCAACCATCTTAGATCCCTCTACTGGGGGCTTGTATACCTACGAAGACCACAGAGTTTCATCTTTCCCATAAACCCAACTTCCTCTTCTTCTTTTTACCTCTCCTCCATTCGTCCACTTGATACACAACCTCCGTAATCGTTACGAGGACAAATACAAAGAGATAGGCGACGGCATACCAGAGCACCATGCGTGAGAACCATGAACCGAGATAGCTCTCATGTGCCCCCACTATTAAGCAAGAGAGTATGAAAAGGATTATAAGCGACACGCCAAGCACGAGCCCCAAGCGTCCGCGCTCCTGTACTGTTCTCTTGGAGGATAGATACCGTGTTAGCACGTACAGACCGCTGCACTCATGGACTAACGCAATAAATATTGTAACTGCAGGTGCCCAGAGCCGAATCATCTCCGCAAAACAACCACTACCCCTTGGAACAAGACTGTCTGCAATTGTGCAGACTGCCACTACACCGCAACTGAAAGCAAAGGCGATGCGAAGTACCCGCTTATCCTCAGGTGAGGATTCCGGATTGTCCACCACTTCCTCAAGATAGCCGAAGCGAACGCGTACTTCGCTGGTCTTGCCCCTGCCAGCAATCCACTCACGAAGAAGAACAAGCGATTGGATGAGCGTGAGCACTATACCGAAGACAGCTAAAGCATCTCTCCAGTTATTCGAGAGGAATCCATCCATGGTTTACTCCTCAATCCCCAGGTTCGCCCGTCTGCGCAGTTAGAGTGGAACATTATGAGCGAACTAGAGCACACTACCCAAACTTGAATGTCATCGGCTTCAGCTCCGGCCCTATTGAAACTTAAAGCCTAGAGCGACCGACCAGCTCAAACTCTACCAGTTGATCAACTAGGCCCACCTGCGCGGACTCAAATGGAACACTATTGAGTCTACCATATTGCTCTGGAGTGAGGTATTTGCGCTGTCTATGGCACCTAATTTCCATGGACACACCCCTCAGCTATAAACCGAGCATGGGCCTAACCTCTTTACTCCTGAACTGTCCATATCATTTTGCAGGCTCTAGCTAATCCTCTGTAGGTATAATCAATGCATTCACCTGATCCCAGGCCCTTAGGGCTACTACTCGAACTGCACGAGGAGCCAGGGACTGTCCTCTACTAGCCCACCACTTCAAATCCTCCTGTGCTTCAAGCTCATCCAGGTTTTCTGCCAATACGCGGTAGATTACCGACTCGTTCGGAATTCGCATGTTCCGCGGGATCAAGATATCGGCGGCCCGGGCAGCAGCATTGATTGTTCGTCTACCGCACGTAGAGCCGGTTTCGGGGGACTCACGAAGCCGAAACATCCCTGTTCAAGCGCCTGACGCTGCGTCTTCTTGAGTGCCATCCGGGCGTGAACCAAGATACAGGGGGTAGGCCAAGCGTTAACGGTGCCGATGCGGGAGGCTTGATCGCTTGCCTCGGGGCAGAGAAGATTTCTGATCTTGCTAATCACGGCAAACGAGATCGGTTCTATGGTATAGGGAGCTATCAGCTCCGGCAAGAATCCTCCGTCTCCAGCAATCAACTCCATCAGCCGCTCTTCGGGGTCATTCTCCTCCTCCGCGATGTGCGTCCGGCGAAATTTAAGTCTGCTTTGTGGAGTAAGCGTGAGGAGATGGGCCAGCTCGTGCCATTTCGAATAGTAGGAGCGATAGGCTTTTGACCCGCGGCAGTCGATCACCGAGACGAAAGGGCGCTCCCACGGCTGGGGCACCAACAGCTTGATGGTAATCGCAAATACATCGTCACAGAGTTCCTCCTGAAGCAACGCGAATCCGAACTCGCGCCGACTAATGTACTCTGCTGTGACACGTGCGACATCTTCGTCTGACCTTACTTCTATGAATCGCGTGCCCAAGCGATCCGCGGCGATCATTAAAAAATCCGCGAGACTGTTTGTCGGGTATTCTGCTAGAAAGTCAAGAAGCCGCCGTCGTGCGTATTGCCGAACCACCTCTACTGGGCCGGACGAAGCACGAAGTCCAAGATCGGCAGCAAGACGATGGATCTGCAAGGCTGCGTTAAGTTTCTGGCTCATCTCGGTATACGCTCTTGATTGCCTTATGAAGTTGCTTCCAGTCGTTCAATGTGAGAGGAACAGAGCCTTTCAAGCGCCGACGCGCAATAATAGCATCGTGAGCATCTAGCAGCATCAGTGTCTCAGCATAAGTCAAGTTCAGTTCTTGGGCAGCAGCCGAGAGTTCCGCCGGAATTCGGACCGGAGAACGTTCTGTGTCGCGCTGAGTAGCTTCCCCACGTACGAGATAGTCGAGCGATACTCCGAGGGTATTAGCTATCTTAAGAATATACTCAGAGCTCACGTTCCGCTTGTCGTTCTCCAAGTCGCTCAGAAAGCCCTTGCTGATGCCTGCACTCTGGGCGAGCCTCTCTTGTGTCCATCCCCGTGCCTCTCGGCACTCCCGGATTCGGTCTCCGACCGTTGCCATGCCGCCTCCTTTCTGGTGCCTCTACTGAGAATACCATACCGGTTTTGCGAACTGATGCCCTGAATGGCTTGACATCCAGTCGGCAGGTTCGCTATTGTCGAATAAGGTTCGCAGTAGGCGTGCACTGGTACCAGGTTCCAGACACCGCCGAAGGCGTAAGTGGCTATTTTTTAATCATTTCGGCCCACAGAAGGAGGGGCAACTCATGGCTCTCTACAAGTACTCGCAGTTCCTGGTCCAGACCAATGACGCAGCCTTCGACCAGCTCCAAGGACCCGGCGCAAGCACACCCCACTCCGGTATCTACCGTTGCGAGGGCTGCGGTAAGGAGATCTCGGCAAATCAAGGGAATCCGCTTCCTCCTCAGAATCACCACCAGCACGGCTCCGGGCAGGGAACTATCCGTTGGCGACTCATCGTCTACGCGCAGTAGCAATCTCAGGTGCGGACGACCAAGGGCGAGGACGGTGCCACGTCTACCCCAGGAATGTCCGAGGTAGCGAGAAGGACGGGGGCCGGCTCACCCGGCCGGGCCGGCCATCTGGGTTTGTGCTGCCCGCAGTATTGGAGATCTTCTCTCGGACGCGGATCGTTATCAGCACTCACCGGAGACTACTGCTAACAGAATATGCTACCCTATTGCCAGTACTGGAGGTGCACACAATGGGGAACAAGCCCGAGGCAAAGAAGGGGTCGGATCACACAACGCCGCGGCCGATTATCGATCCTGTCATGGGTGGCGGTGGCCCTTTAGTAGACACGGTACCAGAGCCCGAGATGTGGCTCGTCACGCTGGAAGACGTGACTGAGTACAGCCGGCAGCTCCGTGTTGGCACGGCGGTACGAGCCTCGTGGAACTCTCCACGGTTTGCGGTCTTTGCCGGGGAGGGCTTGGTCGGCTACGTGCCTGCTGCGGATGCTGCTGCCATTCGCCGCGCCCAGAGGCGCAGTGGTGGCGTGCTCCTCGGAAGCGTGGCGCGTATTGATCGCGCTATGGGCGTGCAGGTGGTGCTACGACTGGAGGCTGCCTGAAATGGTGCAGTCCGAGCCGTTCCTCGACCCTGAGGGCCAGTACCTCCTTCGGCTCTCCTCGCCCCCTTGCGCCGGCTGCCGCTACGGCCAGGACGGCAGGTGCTCCGGGCCGCAAACCGTAGAATCCCTGCTGCCGAATCAAGGAAACCTTCTGAGCTGCTTTGATACCGGACGGACTATGGCGGTGCGTGCGAGCATGGAGAGCCGACGCTCCACGGAGCCAGTGCCGTTCCCGACTATTCTTGGACTACCGCCGGGTATTCCGGTACTCTGCTCGGGAATCCCCAAGGGCACCCGGCTGAACCCCAATCGCCTCTACGGCATCAGCCTGAGCGATCTTCTCGATGATTACGGTCATTTGAAGTACGGCTCCGGACCGGAGATGCGACGAGCGTTTCGCTTACCGCCCAATGCCCGGGTCTGCCTCCTCGCCTCCGTCCAAGATGATCGCCTTGAGGTGCTATGGGAGGAGTCGGACATCCGTGCGGTGTGGAAGCGGATTCGGCGGCTTGGCTTCGAGTTCACTACGGGCTTTACGCACAGCGTCTTCGAGCGCCACTCCCGAAGCGGCCAGCTCCTCAACCAAGACCGGAACCTCCTAACCGTGGAGCTACTGGCCCGGGAAGGCATTCCCGTCGTGCCGGTTGTCTGCGCAGTTGTCGAGGAGGATCTGCGCTTCGTCGCTCGCTGGCTCGACGAACACCCCTCGCTGTCGGTTGTTGCCGGCTGGGCTCAAGGCTGGAAGACGGATAGGGAGTTTAACCGGTTCCTTGGCCGGATGAAGTTTCTCAAGGAAGAACTCCACCGGCCGATCCGCTTCCTCATTGTTGGCTCCGGTGCCGCAGACAGAATCCGTACATTATACCGCGAATTGCAGGGCGTTACGGTGGCGAACACCAACTTCGTGCTGAGGGGAGTGCACGGCCAGGAGTGGGATCAACGCCAGCTCAGATTTGTCCCTGCTCCCCCTGAGGTGTCAACGACAAGTCTCGTGCCAGCGAACTCGGAAGACCTGTACGAGCTATGCGCGCAGTGCGCGCAGGAAGTGGCGGGAGCGGCGTAGCTCCGAGTCAAAAATAGGCCGACGGTAAACCTCGGCAGGAGTCTCTATTTGGGACTAGAGTTCAGGGAGAATCTTTAATGGCCTACTTTGAAGAGCGTTATGCTGACGTGCGCTTTCCGCTCGCAACGGCTACAACTCAAGGTTTTAGGAATGCCCAAATTGGAGCCACGTTTGCCATCGTATCGCACTTTACTCTTCGGACTGAGCCAGCTCTCGTCGTCATGCCGACAGGATCTGGGAAAACAGCAGTTCTCATTCTTTCTGCCTTTCTGCTCCGGGCCCAGAGGGTACTTGTCATCACTCCGAGTGTCTTGGTGCGCGATCAAATCGAGGAAGAATTTCGCACGCTGAAGACGCTTATCCGCCTAGGTACCCTCCCGAAGGACATCCTTGGGCCAAAAGTAAAGACAGTGACCAGTCGGCTCACAACACCTGAGTCATGGGAAACTTTGCGCGTATTCGACGTGGTTGTTGCCACTCCAAATTCAGCGAGCCCCGGCCATGAGGATATACCTCAACCTTCAGGCGACCTATTCGATCTGATATTAATAGATGAGGCGCACCATAGCCCCGCCCGGACCTGGTCCGAATTGTTTTTGTCATTTCCCTCCGCTAAAAGGGTATTATTTACCGCTACGCCATTTAGGCGTGACAGGCGCGAAGTCGCAGGACGATTTGTGTACACCTACTCTCTCCGGCGAGCTTATGAAGATGGCGTATTTGGAAAGATTCGCTACATTCCGATCGTAGCTAGCGACACCTTGGACACCGATGCCGCGGTCGCAGTTGCAGCCCAAGAGGAATTAAGACGCGACCAAGAGGCCGGCTACTCCCATCGTCTGATGGTTCGCACAGACACGAGAACAAAGGCTGACGAGCTTAAGAACACGTACCGCAGGCACACAGACCTGAAGTTGCAAGTCGTGCACAGCGGGTATTCGTACAAACATGTTAAAGAGACGATAAAAAAACTAAGAGAGGGAACTCTAGATGGAATTATTTGTGTCGCAATGCTCGGGGAAGGATTTGACTTGCCAGAATTGAAAATCGCCGCAGTTCACGCCCCGCATAAGTCCCTAGAAGTCACACTCCAGTTTATAGGCCGTTTTGCCAGAACCTCTAAAGAACGCTTAGGAGAAGCTAAATTCTTAGCTGCGCCGAATGACATTAGGATAGAGGCAGAACGCCTTTACGAGGAAGATGCCGCCTGGCAAGAGATCGTGGCAAATCTGAGTGCCTCCCGGATCGAAGCTGAAGCCAGGACTAGAGATGATCTTGAGACCTTTGAAGTCGGGAAATTAAGGGAAGGAGGATTGGCCGACCTGTCGTTGTACTCCTTGTCTCCATATGTGCACGTCAAAATCTACTCTGTAGAGTCAGTTGACTTCGGAACTCCTTTCAAGTTGCCACCGGGATTTTCGGTTGTATTCAGCTCCATATCTGAATCGCTGTCAACGGGCGTTTTCATAACCCAGGAAATCAAGCAGCCAAAATGGACAGAGCACGAACGTTTCCAGCGCTTAGAGTACGACCTATTTGTGCTGTACTATGACAGAGACGCTGGCCTTCTCTTCATAAATTCCTCGCGGCGGCGGCTCAGCCTATATGAACTGATAGGCGGCAGTATTTCGGGGTACACTCACAAAATTCTCCCGATATTTAAAATTAATAGAGTGCTGCGACATCTTTCTTCTTTGGAGTGCTTCAGCGTAGGTATGCGCAACAGGGCGCGTGGAGCCAGCATGGAAAGCTACCGGATGATCGCAGGATCTCAAGCCCATAAAGCAATCAGCCCGACAGCTGGGCGCCTGTTCCATCGAGGCCATATTTTTGCGAGGACCGGCGACATTACCATCGGTTATAGTAGCGGTTCAAAGGTATGGAGCAATATATATCTTAAAATCCCGGCGCTGGTACAGTGGTGCCGTGAGTTGGCACTGAAAATTGTAGACGATAGTTCTTTCATCACCAATTCAGAGCTCGACAACCTTCCGATCAGCAGGGCTGTGGAAGAGTTACCTGAAGTAGTGCTGGCCGTCGATTGGGACGAAGACGCTTATGTCAAGCCATTTCGACTCGTCTACAAGCGCGATGGCAAGGTCGTTCATGAATGCGCTGCCCTTGACTGTGATCTCGTCTTAGACGAGACCGCCAGCATAGTGCGCATTTCTAACTCAGTGTTCCAGTATCCGGTGAGATTCCGCCTTGGAGCTGGTCGATTCTTTGAACCAGCCATTGAATCTGAGGAGGAGCTCAATGTCGTCTTAGCTGAGGATGAGGTGAATATCGTGGCGTATCTCAACAACAAGCCGCTATCCTTTTTCACACCTGATTTTTCGAGAGTTCGTGGCGAGGAAATCTTCCCTGGCTGGGAAGAAGTCGAGTCTTATCCTCGTGATCAGATTATCGCTTGGGACTGGCCAGCGCTAGGGGTAGATATAAGCAAAGAGTTCGGTCCTCAATCGATCCACGAGTACTTGAAAGCAGAGTTGATGGAAAAATCGTCAATCCTGGTCTACGATCACGGATCAGGAGAAACGGCGGATTTTGTTTTGGTCAAGGAGGAGGGGGATGTTTTCACTATAGCTCTCTATCATTGTAAGTCTTCGGGGGGGAGCTCTCCAGGAGAGCGCGTTGGAGACATCTATGAAGTATGCGGGCAGGTAGTGAAATCAACGATGTGGCTAGCTCGGCTTGAACGGCTAACTCAGCGATTGGAGAAGCGCGTCGAAGGTCCATCACAGCTCCTGAAAGGCACTCCGAGAGCGATGAAGAAGATGCTCGAGCGAGCAGCTAAAGCGGAGGTACGGTACGAAATCGTTTTGGTACAGCCGGGCATAGCAGTGTCGCGTTCCACTGAGAAGACGTTGAGCGTTATCGCTGCTGCAAGTGAGTTTGTCAAAATGGCAGGACCTATTCAAATGAAGGTGATTGGCTCTGCATAGCGCCCCCCCTCAAAACGGTGTTCGGTTAGAGCGGTGCTCTGTGCAGCTCGGCGCTCCAGACTTCTCGCCTCATGTCACGAATTCGTTGCACGGAGCCTTCTCTCCCTCATTCTGAATCTCAGGGTGTAAGGAGCCGATCAGCGCCAGAGGAGGAGAAGTTCCGTGCCATTAAGACGCTTATGCTAATCCTCAATCCCCAAATACGCCCGCAGCGCCCGCCGGATGATCTCCGACTTCGACACCCGCTCCTTCTTCGCCCTGGCGGAGAGGGCCTGCGACTCGTCCGGATGCACGTACCCGATCTCCCGCACGAGGTTCGTGCCCGCGAAGGTCTTGCGCTCCGGCGCCTCGTTCTTGTTCATCCTGTCCTCCAAGGATACCGCACGTGCTGGCTCAGACTAGATCCAGGCTAGACATATCATAGATACAGGTCTAGAATCGCGTACTGGCGCAACTTGGGCGGCCCGACCGCCTAGGTTCACGGAACTGGCGTTGAAGCGGGAGACGCGCACTCTGCCCGAAAGCGTCTCCCCAGAGAGATATGGAAGCGGCCCCGAGCGCAGCCGGTAACTGCACCCGGAGCCTAGCCACGCAGGAAGGAGGTCTTCCATGCATGACCGCGACGAGTCTACCCCAGCCCCTATACCCCGGATCGACCCTGAAGCCTTTGAGGAGAGTGAGGGATTCCGCGAGACCCTCCTCTTCCGGTACACCGAGCCCCAGGCGAACGAGACGCTGCGACGCCTCGGCGGGCTCCTCTTCGACCTGTCCCTCACCCATGCTGAGGACTGGCCGCATCATCCTAAGGGAGAGACCCGGGCGGAGCTGTCGGCCGCCCTGGCGGACCTGCGCCACGTGGAAGGATTCCTTGCTGCGGTGGGACGGGAGCACGAAATTTCGTCCCTCTCCGAAGAGGATGACGCGCTCTCGATCCTGGCCGGAGAGCAGGCCGGCGAGCTCGCCAGGATCGCAAATGAGATCCAGCGGGCGCTTGGAGAGAGGGAGTAGTGGGGGGAAGCCAGCGTGTTAGCATCTTCGGGCCGCATGGCATTTCACGAAGGAGACAGTACGTGAAGAAACAGACCGGATCAAAGAAGCTCATCCTCTCCAAGGAAACCCTGACCCAGATGGCGCAGGTATACGGCGGGCTACAGCTCAACGACACCGTCTACCGTCCTGCTCCGTCGGATTATTGCACCTATACCTGCACGAGCTGCGGGATAGCGTAACCCTCGCATAAAGATGAGGTAGCAGGGACAGGCAGCCCTGCTGCCTCATGCCCTCTGCCTTGCCTCTCCCCCATGCTCCTCCACTCCCGCATCCCGCCCAAGCACCTCTGGCCCGAGATCGAGCGGGAGCTGCGCCGTACGGGCTGCTGCACGCACGAAGCGCTCCCTCGAAGGCTCTTCTGTGGAGAGGTTGCGGTGTCCGTAACCGAGAGCGGCCCGCGGTGCCTGGAGCACCTAGTCCCGAATTATGTGATCGAGCGACAGCGATGACAACGTGCTTGGAATGCAGATCTCACGCGGCCGTGTGCCAGGCCTTTCAACCCCAAATACCGCCCTGGGACAACCTCTTATTCAGGTGAACTCCACCACGGGTCTCCAAGCTGGCCGGCAACGGCCCTCGCCGCAGTCAATGGTTCCTAGCATAAAAGCCTGTGCGGCATTTCAAGTCTTCTGGTTCAGCCTCTTTTTAAGCGAGGTAGCGTAACTTGTGGCCTCATCTCTTTGACGCTCGTTAAGCGCTTCGGTAAATATCCCTGATGCAATATAATATGCCCTCTTCATCTGGTCTTTGTCCTCACTTAAATCACATACTGCCCTGCAGTAGGTCAACATACCTTCGAAATAGGGGGTAGGTAAGTTTTGTTGACTGAATTCTCTTAATTCTTCAGCTCTGCCAAGTAAAATCTCTCTGTGCTCCGGCTTGCCTAATTCGCAGCCATAGAAAACAAGATTGTTGAGAGCCATATACTGCGACTTGCTTCCAATCTCCCTAAGAATTTCGTAAGCCCTGGTCGAAAACTGTACGGATTCTCCCAAGAGGCCATAATTCGCCGGCAGTGAATCTCGGGCCGAACCTATAATCCCGAAACTTAGGCCAAGGTGTGCAGCTGTTTTACCTTCTAGTTCTTTTCTTTGGACATCGATCTGCCCTTGAATGGAAGCCCTAACGTCATCTGCGATAATTTTCCTGAATAGATCATATCCGAAGAATGCGACTAGACCGATTATTACTGAGTACGCAAACAGGGCGACTGAGGACGCTCCGAACAAAAGGGATTCGAAGTCTACTGACTCAGCTACTGACCTAACGGGTGGAATTGGCCCTTTAAGAACAGATACAAAGATCCAGAGCGACACGGACCAAAGGAAGGCTGCAAAGCCGCCTAAAATAAGAATCCTATACTGCCAACGCAGCAGCTTTGCCCAGGTCGGTTCGACCAGCACGGATTGTGGCTTGTTCATATACCCGTCCTATCATGACCTTCCCGAGCAAAGCAATAGAGAAATCGTATGATCACGGATTCACGCGGAACACGAACGCCGTGCCGCTCTGCCCCACCACGGCGGTATCGCCGGCAACCGCCGAACTCACCCCGAAGCTGTCGTTGTCGCTCTGCCACAGCGCCACGGCACCCCATGTGTTCGGCCCGCCAAGGTTGCGCGAGAAGAGACAGGCAGATCCCTTCTGGAACTCCGCCGGAGACCCGGCGACGATCACGTCCCCGGAGATGGCGACCGAGCTGCCGAAGTACCGGAAGCGGTACGCGTCCGGCGAGAAGAGCTTCTTAATGAGGCCCCACGCGGCCGGGCCGCCTTGGTTCCTCCCGTACACGAACACGCAGCCAGCCGCCCCAGTGTCGATCCCCGGGCCGTAGATGGGCGTGCACCGCGGCGCGCCTAAGGCAACCGTCAGGCCGGAGACGGCGACGACAGAGCCGAACTCGCTGCCGCCGGAATCAGGAGCGGTGAAGGTCTTCACGAGGCCCCACTGATTGGCTCCGCCCTGGTTGCGGTTGAAGAGGTAGGCGGCTTTCGCGTCGGTGCCCACTACGGCCAAGTCGCCGGAGACGCCGACCGAGATGCCGAAGAAGCTATTGGAAGGTCCCTCGAGCTTCTTCACCACGCCCCACTGGTTCTTCCCGCCCTTGTTGCGGGAGAGGACATACGCGGCGTCGAGGATGCTCGTCCCCACGACCAAGGTATCCCCTGAGAGCGCGACCGACTCTCCGAATCCGCCCAGAAGTGAGGGATCGGGCGCGGGGATACGCTTTACTTGGCCCCACTTGCCCGCGCCGCCCTTATTGCGCTCGAAGATGTACACCACACCCTCACCGATGTTGCCCCCGAAGTTCTCACCTACGGCGATGGTGTCGCCGGCGATCGCCACCGACCACCCGAACCTGTCGTCGTTGGGAGTGACGGGGGCGAGCTTGCGCGTCTGCCCCCAGCGGTTTGTCCCGCCCTGGTTGCGCTCGTACACGTACGCGGCAGGGCCGTACGGTGCCCCGACCACGACCGTACTCGCAGTGGCGGCGACCGCCCACGGACCGCCCGGAGGCGAGAGCGTGGCCGCAAGCGTTGCGGAGGTCTTCTCCGGCGCCTGGGCGTGGAGGCTGGCGGGGATCACGGCGAGGGACAGGAGCAGGGAGATACCGGGAAGTGTACGCTTCATCGCTCCTCCTTTCAGAGCCCGAGGGGAGCCGCCGCAGAGGGACTGCTCGGCAGCGGAAAGAAGATGCTCTAGACGGAAACAGTCTAGACTAAGTTGGTCTGGACCAACAAGGGGGGAGATCGTCGCCTCATGGCGACACGGCACCCCGAGCGCTACCGCACGCTCCTTGAGCGGCTGCGGGAGGCGAGGAAGGAAGCGGGCCTCTCCCAGGAGGCGGCCGCTGCGGCGCTCGGGCTCTACCAGAAGTACATCTCGAAGGTGGAGACGGGAGAGCGCAGGTTAGATCCCATAGAGCTCCAGGAGCTGGCGGAGCTGTATGGGAAGGAGATGGGGTGGTTTTTGGAGTGAGGCCATACAGCCAGAGCACCTGAGAGCGCGAGCAGTTCCACGCGCCAATACTCGAGACTAGACCCGAGGAAGCCCAGAGAGATCTTCTGGCTGCCGTCTACCTGTGCTCTTGAGGCTGGTCGACGACATTGCCTGCATAACGCCTTGACACTAGGATGTATTTTGCATCATGATCTCATCCGGATTCAGGTGGAATGAACCACCTGAGACTTGAGAGACCGAGGCGCTCCTTCGTGCTGGGAAGCCCGAGAGAGCTACATCGGGGATCTCGGAAAGGAGGCACCGATGTGTGGGCTGGTTCGCTAGAGCCAGTTTAAGGAACCCCCTAGTCTCTAAGAGCTGGCTACCTCCACGTCTTCTAACCAACAAGAGCGGAAGGACTAAGGGCTTCAGTTCGGGTGGTCGGCAAAACCGCTCCAGGAGCGAAACTCCAATGGGGCAAAAGTCAAAGCGTCTTAAGACCGGGAACAAGGGAAAGCAAAACTTTCAGAAGCTTCAAAAGGAGGTCGACGGCCTAGTTCCTAAGTATCCACTGCCAGACTTTCATGAGAGCGTCTCCCGGAAGCGCAACACGCCAAAGGGGCGCACGATAGAGATTACAGCCTACACCGCGGCGGCTCTTCTGGTGGGTGTCTGCTTCTATGCGGCGATCATCCATGACCGGGCGCTTCTCCTGGATCTGGCGTACATCGCAGTCACGCTGTTAACCGGGGCAGCCCTTGGCAAGTCGGCCTCAACGTGGCTGAGGGACAAGAAACGAGATGGCACAGATGAAGAAGGTGACTGAAGAAAAAAAGATCCGGCTGACGCTTGACGTCACGCCGGAGTTTTACGAGCGCTTGGAGGCGCTGGAGCAGAAGACCGATGCCGGCAGTAAGGCAAACCTGATCCGGCAAGCCCTCCAGGTTTACGAGTACTTCGTCATTCGCACGATCGACGAAGGGAAGGAGATCATCATCCGGACTCCTCCGGAGGAGGATCGAGAGAGGCGGGTGGAGCTTTTCCCGCAGTTCCACACGGCGGTGCGGTAACCAAACCTACGGCGAGTAGTTGGCGGGACAACTCGCCGGACACCACGACAGCTCCAGGGGCACGTTTCCTGGAGCTGTCTTCATTCTCTTCCTTCCCTTAAGAATCGACCCACTGCTTCCTTCAGCCGCCCGTTCGTGACCTCCCCTCCTGTCTCTAGAAGAGACACCATGGCCTGCGTCGTGCTGAGGTGCCGGGCGAGCTGGTGCTGCGTAAGCCCCCGGCGCTGGCGCTCGGCGCGGAGCCGCTCGCCCAGGCTCACCGCCGCCGGGAACGGGTCGTAGCCCAGGAAGGCGATGATCCGTGGCAAGTAGGAGACCTTGGGTTGAGCCCTCCCAATCTCCCAGCCCACCACCGTGTTGACCTCCACCCCGAGCGCTTCGGCGACCTCCTTCTGCAACAGCCCCCGATCCAGCCGGGCCTTGCGCAGGTGGTCCCCGATGGCGCGCAGCTCCTTCGGGTAGTCAGGCGGTGGGGGCTTGGGTACCGAGAGCGTGAGGTGGCAAAAACCCGCCGCAGCTATCGTTGTCGGGATGGGTCATGACCAGGGCGTCGAGCCGGGTCACCCCCTCCCCCAGCAGCGCCGGCAGGAGCACCCGGCCGCCGATGTCGCCGCCTCGCGAGCCGCCGCCGTCCACCAGAATGGCGCGGTCGCCGTCGCGGAGGAGAATCGAATCGCCCTGGCCGACGTCGAGCATGGCCAGCTCGGGATCGGGGCGGTGGGCAGGCCCGACACGGACGCAACGGACGGAAAGGACGACAAGGACGACAAGGACAGAAAAGACGATGCGAGGACGCCTGAGAGGGAGGAGCAGGAGAGCGGTGACTCCCGCCGCGAGCAGCCAGGCCCAGACCGGCGCGAGGGCCAGCGGCACCGGCAGCCAGACTTCCGGCGGGGTCCTGGAAGGCCAGGAGAAGGGGGTTGCCAGGAGATCGAGCGCCGGGAGCAGTCTGCCGGCGAGGGTTGGAGCGGCCAGCGCCACCGCCGTCCAGGCGAGCGAGGCGATCAGCGCGAGACCCGTCCAGGGCACCGCCGGCAGGTTGAGCAGCGGCGCGAGCGGCGAGAGCATGTGGAACCGGGGGAGTGCCCAGGGAAGGGTCGCGAGTTGGGCACCCACGCTGGCGGCGACCGCTTCCGTGAGCTGGGGAGGAATCCAGCGCCTCTGCCAGCGCCGGGCGAGCCGCGGCGCCAGCAGCAGGAGCCCCGCCGTCGCCGACACGGTGAGCTGGAAGGCCGGCGAGAGCGCCACGTCCGGCTGGTCGAGCAGCAGCAGGATCACCGCCCAGCCCAGGGCGTTGGCGGCGGCCGGCGGACGCTCGGCCAGGAGCGCCAGCGCGGCCAGCCCGCCCATCACCGCCGACCGCACCAGCGCGGGGAGCGGCCCTACCAGCAGCAGGTAGAGAACGATCGCCGCCAGCATCAGCAGCAGGCGGAGCGGCCGCGGCAGCCAGCCGCCGAGCAGCCAGACCAGTCCCGCCACCAGCGCCACGTGCACGCCGGAGACGGACATCAGATGATAGACGCCGGTCACCCGCAGCCCCCGCTTCCAGGCCAGCGGGAGGCCGGAGACGTCGCCTAGCACCATCGCCCGGGCCAGCGCCTTCCCCTCCCCCTTCCCCGGCCCGGTGGCGCGGTAGGCGAGCTCCACCCGCTCCCGGATGGCTCCAGAGAGTCGCGCCACGGGTCCCGGCGGGCTCTCGATCTCCACGAGCTGACGGCTCTTGACGCGCAGCCGCCAGGGTCCGGGCGGCGAGGGGATGCGGTTGCCGAGCGCCGGCGAGCGGACGAGATAGCCCTTGGCGCGCAGGGTCGTGCCGAACGGCGGCGGGAGATCCTCGGGATCGGGCAGATGGAGGATCACCTCGATCGGCGGCGCCGTCAGCCGGTCCCCCTGCCGGAGCTGGACGACCCGCGCCGGTGCGGACCACCCCTCGTCGTCCGGAATCCAGTGCCCCGACACCCTGAGGACCGCTTCCACCGGACGATCCCGGACCAGGGATGCGGTGGGGTCGCCCGGCAGGCCGAGCCGCACCGCGGCGGCGAGGAGGCCACAGGCGAAGAAGGCGAGGCAGATTCCGGAACGGCGCCTGAGCGCCAGTCCCGCTAAGGCCAGGGCCACCAGCGGCGCGAGGGGCAGGTATGAGACTTGAAAGGCCAACAGGGTGCCGGCCGCGAACGCCGCGGACGGAAGGAGCATGGGTGCGTTACGGAGGTCAAAATCGCGGAATTCCATGCCAGATAAGACGTAAAAAATGGCCTCCGCTGACAAACCCTTTCACTCCAGAGACTTAGGAGGCCAAAAATGCCCGAGCTGATCTACGAGCACACGGTGCGGGTGGAGGACGGCGAAGGCGGGATCTACGTCCCGAGGAGCTACGGCCAGGAGAGGGGGGATGGCACCTGGATCGGCTGGATCGAGTTCCACCCCCTGGACGGCGAAGGCGTGTTCCTGCGCACCAGCCAGGAGACCAGCCAGCCGAACCGCGCCGCCCTGGCCTACTGGGCGTCCGGGCTGGAGCCCGTCTACTTCGAGGGTGCCTTCAACCGCGCGGGGGAGCTCACCGAGCGGTGAGGCTTCAGGAGGCCGCCGCCTCCGGCGAGAACAGCGACAGCACCGGCAGGCTCAAGCGCCGGCGGAGGATCTGACGGGCGAGCCGCTCGCGGGAGCCCTCCAGCTCCGCGGCCGGCAGCCGCCCGCCGAGAGAGGCGAGGGTCTTCTCCACCGCCGATTCGATCTCGGAGCGCATCTCGCCGTCCAGTCCCGCCGCGGCCCGGTCGAGCATCTCGCGGTCGATCGCGGAGAGATGCTCCTCGACCTCCTGGGGATCTCCCGCCAGGGCGCCGAGGCGCGCGGCGAGGGCCTCGCGGCCGGGGAGGCCCGCCGGCAGGGCGGCGGCGAGGGCGGCGAGGCGGGGCGCCACCTCGAAGGCGGGCGCCTCCACCCGGTGCGCCGGAGCGGTCAGCTCCTTGAGGTCGGCCCAGGCGGCCTCGACGGCGGGCACGCAGTAACGCAGGCTCGAGATCTTCCCCTTCGAGCCCCGCTCCTTGCGGCGGGCGAAGACCTCCCCGAGCGTGCTGCGCACCAGATCGAGGGGGATGCCCTCCTGATGCCACCGGCGGGCCACCTGCCAGTCCGCCGGCGAGAGCAGCAGCGGCGCCCCCCGCAACTCGACGAAGATCTCCTCGATGGCCTGGAAGTAGGAGTGGTCGGGGTCCCCGGCCTCGGCTGTATCCGTCAACACCGGGTGAGGGTAGTACAGACCCCGAGCGGCGTTCAATCCGCGACGGCGTTCCCCTTCCCGCCCCTCATTCCGGCGGAGGCTCGTCGCCGAGCTTGACGGAGGGCTTCAGGACGGCAAACCGGTTCCCTCTCGCCTTGGCTGAGTTGGCGACCTCGCCTCCACTCATCAACTCGAGGACCCAGGCTTGGGCGGCGAGAGGATCCGACGGTGGATTGTTGCCGGCCGCCGCGACCGCGGTCCTCAGATCGAGGAACATCCATCCGAAATTGAAGGGGACGGGCAGGCTTCCGCCAGCGACCGGAACCCTCTGGGTCTCGGCGGGGAACGGAATGATCCCCTGCTGAGGCGGCTGGGGAGAGACCGGGAAAGTCGCCGGAACCACCGGATGCTCCTCCTCATCGAAGATCACGATGGCCTCCTGGCCCAAGGGGAACCACGGCGGACGGACGCCGGCTGCGGCCGGGCAGGGGAAAGCCGCCTGATTGACCTTGGAGTCGCGCCAGACGATGAGATCGGTGCCGCCGTTGAAGACTCCACCGTCGATGTAGCGGGAGGCGAACTTCATCGGGAGCGGCTCGCGGTTGTCGGCGGCGTTCCAGCTCACGTAGCGGCCATAGAAAGTGTACTGGCCGGGAACCGAAGTGGCGGGGGTGGTCGCACTGGCCTCGATATGCACCAGGGGCTCGCCGCCGGCAAGGCCCGCGGTATCGAGGAGGAAAAAATCCCCCCAGAGCGCGTTCTGGTCGGTCGCATCGCCGGTACCGCCCGGCCCAAAGTAGCCCGGGTCCCCCGGAAAGCGCAGGGTGCAGTTGTTGACGGTGTCGACCGTCACGTAGCCGCGGGCATGGTTGTCGCCAAGGTCGCGGCCGGCGCAGAGGTTGCCGAGAACCGGCGAGGACTTGCCGGTCAGCGACCGTTGCAGGTGCTGGATGAACGAAGCCGGCAGGACCGGCGGCGGCAGCAGGCCGGAGCAGCTCGCGAAGTTGATGTCCTGCGAGAAAAAACCCTGCGGGCTGATGGTGTCGCTCGGATCCTGGCCGTCGGAAGCGGTCCGCGGCAGCACGCCGTTGACCAGGAGGTCGCGCAGGTTGAGGGTCTGCACGTCATAGCCGGTCAGGTAGATGTTGAAGTCGAGGACGGGGACGGAGAGGTCTGACCAGACCACGACGTGGGCCAGGACGGCGGTGGGTGAGGCATTGTTGACCGAGAACAGGGTGTTGACTCCGTTCGGATCGCCGAGGTCCACCTCGAAGTACGGCAGCAGCAGGGTTGCCGCGGGCACGGCGTCGATGGTGCCGATCACGGCGGCGGCCGGACGGGCCAGCATCAGTGGAACGGCCAGAACGAAGAGCGCGGCTCGGAGCGTTCGCATCCTGAACCTCCTCGCAAGCTCTCACGGCGGGATCGCCTGAGAGATTTTGTATCCTTTGGTAAAAGGCTACCACAAAGGTGAGCCGCGCCGTCCTGTAGAATCAACAGTAATCCGGACCCTGATCCCGGGAGAAAGGCTTTCGCGTGTTCCTGGCTCTCGTCGACGCCACCGGCAACCCGTCCGTGCTGCTCGCGGCGGGGCGCACCTATTCGGTGGGACGCGCCGTGACCTGCGATCTGGCGATTCAGGACCCGACGGTATCCCGCAACCATGCCGAGCTGGAGCTCGTGGCGGCCGGCGTGCGGGTGCGCGACCTCGGAACCACCAATGGCACGTTCCTCAACGGCGAACGGATCCTGGACGCGGTGGCCACCCCGGGCTCCCGGGTGGCTTTCGGCAAGGTGAGCTTCGCGGTGCGCGACGAGACCGAGACCCCCTCCGAGTCCCAGGCGGAGCTCGCGGGCGAGGCTCCCCTCGACGCCACCATCCTGCGCCAGGTGAAGGTGCGCGGGCCGGCGGACATCGCGGCCCAGCTCTCCGACCTCCCCCAGGGAGCCTCGCTGCTGCGGATCGGCGGGTCCTCCCGGGAGGACCGCCAGGCGAGGAAGCTGGCGCTGCTGCTCGACGTCGGCAAGGAGCTGTCGCAGCAGCCGGAGATCGACCGGCTGCTCGACAAGGTGGTGGGCCTCACCTTCCAGGTGATGAACGTCGACCGGGTGACCATCCTGATGACGGGCGAGGGGGACGAGCTGGTGCCGCGGATCTGGCGCAGCCGGGTCGACGTCCCGTCCGGGAACTGGCGGGTGCCGCGCTCGATCACCCGCAAGGTGGTGAGCGAGCGGGTGGCGCTGCTGATCGACAACGCGGCGTCCGACCACCGTTTCCAGGGCGGCTCGGTGCTCCTGCAACGAGTGCAGAGCGCCCTCTGCGCGCCGCTCCTCGGCAAGCAGGGAGCGGTGCTCGGCGTTCTCTATGTCGACAACCTGGGGGCGACCCACTCCTTCTCCGAGGAGGATCTGGAGTTCCTGACCGCCTTCTCCGGCATGGCGGCGGTGGCGCTCGAGAACAGCCAGTTGATCGAGCGCGTGCGCCGCGAGGCGGTGGTGCTGTCGAACTTCCAGCGCTACTTCGCGCCCGATCTGGCGCACCAGATCGCCGGCCATGAGGAGGAGATCCAGCTCGGCGGCGCCAAACGGCGGGTGGTCGTCCTCTTCTCCGACATCCGCGGCTTCACCTCGATCTCGGAGCGGATGAGCCCGGAGGAGATCGCGAGCCTGCTCAACCGTTACTTCACGGAGATGGTGGAGATCGTCTTCGAGCACGGCGGCACACTCGACAAGTTCATCGGCGACGCGGTGATGGCGCTCTGGGGGGCGCCGATGGCCCGCGAGGACGATGCCGACCGCGCCACCCGGGCGGGGGTCGAGATGCAGCGGGCGCTCGCCCGGTTGAATCAGGAGTGGAAGCTGGACGGCCGCCAGGAGCTCGCCATCGGCATCGGCATCAACGTCGGCGAGGTGTTCGCCGGCAACATCGGCAGCAACCGGCGGCTGGAGTACACGGTGATCGGCGACGCCGTCAACACGGCGTCGCGCCTCTGCTCCGAGGCTGGTCCGGGGGAGATCCTCATCTCCGCGCCGCTGTACGCCGCCCTCGGATCACCGCCGCCGGTCTCCTCCCTGTCGCCCATGCCGCTCAAGGGCAAGGCCCAACCAGTCCCCGTCTACCGCGTCGAATGGGGCCCGGAAGCGCCTTGAGCTCCCCCACCGAACCGCCCGACCCCTCCTCGCAGCCGACTGTCGTCAGCGGCGGCGGGCGGACCGCGGATGAGGGCACGGTCGTCTGGTCGGCTCCCCCGCCGCCGTCCCGGTTCCCTCCGGGACTGCTCCTGGCCGGCCGTTTCACCATCGTCGGGTTCCTCGGCCAGGGCGGGATGGGGGACGTCTACGAGGCCGAGGACCAAGAGCTGCGGGAGCGCGTCGCCCTGAAGACGGTCCGCCCCGCGGTCCTCCGCGTTCCCGGGGTGATCGAGCGCTTCCGGCGCGAGGTGCAGCTCGCCCGCAAGGTCACTCATCCCAACGTCTGCCGGCTGTTCGACGTCTTCCACCACCGCCCCGAGGCGGAGGCTGGGGAGGAGGTCGCCTTCTTCACCATGGAGCTGCTGGCGGGCGAGACGCTCGACAAGCGGCTGCGCCGGGACGGTCCGATGGACGAAGCGGAAGCGCTGCCGATCGTCCGCCAGATGGCGGACGGGCTGGCGGCGGCCCATCGCGTCGGGGTGGTCCACCGGGACTTCAAGAGCGCCAACGTCATGCTGGTGCCGGAGGACGGCGGCGTGCGGGCGGTGGTGACCGACTTCGGTCTCGCCCATGGGGCCGAGGCCCTGTCCGGTGGCCTCACCCTGCACGGGGATGTGCTCGGCACGCCGGAGTACATGGCGCCCGAGCAGGTCACCGGCGGCGAGATCACTCCGAAGACGGATGTCTATGCCCTGGGTATCGTGCTCTACGAGATGGCGACCGGCAGCCTTCCGTTTCTGGGAGAGTCGGCCCTCGCTACGGCAGCCAAACGCCTGCGGGAGGATCCGCCGCCCCCCCGGCTCAAGAGGCCCGGCCTCGCACCCGCTTGGGAGGCAGCGATCCTGCGCTGCCTCGCCCGCGAGCCGGTGGACCGCTTCGCCACCGTCCGCGAGGCCGTCACGGCTCTGGAGACCAGCGCGATGCCGGCGGCCCCGGCATTACCGAAGCCGGCGAAACAAAGGCGCTGGCTGCTCTCGGTGGCCATGTTGGTGATCCTTCTCGGCATCGCAGGCGGCTGGTGGAGCTGGCATCGATCGAGGGCGGTAAATCCGGGGACCGACAAGCTACCCTTCGAGCTGGCGTCGCCCGAGTCCCTGCCCAGAAGCCTGGCGGCCCGGGACTTCTATACAAAAGGGCGCAAAGCCCTGGCGAGTTTCCATGCCGAGGAGGCGAAGGGCTTTTTCAAAAGCGCTATCCAGGCCGAGCCCGGCTTCCCCCTCGCCTACTCGGCCCTGGCTGAAGCCTGGGCTCAACTCGGGTACAAGGCTGAAGCCGGCAAGCAGGCGCAACAAGCCGAGAAGCTCGCAGTCCACCTGCCACGCGAAGACCAGCTATTGGTGGAGGCGCGCTCGTTTCAGCTCAACGGTAAACTGGACAAGGCCATCGCCTCCTATCAGGCTCTCTTTGCCTTCCACCCGGAAAACGTGGAATTCGGTCTCGCCCTCGCCGATGCGCAGATCGGAGCGAATCAAGGGAAGGCCGCGCTGGAGACCCTGGAGGGGATGCGGCTCCATGGCACGACGAAGCCGGACCCACGCCTCGACCTCGCCGAGGCCAGGGCGGCCGGGAAGATCTCCGACTTCGCCCGCCAGAAGAAGGCGGCCGACCAGGCTCTCGCCCGGGGAGAGCAGGAGGGCTCCAGTCTGTTGATGGCCCGCGCCCTGGTGTTTCGAGGAATGGCGCGGTTCGATCTTGGCGACCCGTCGGCGGCCAACACCGACTTCGAACGAGCCAAGGAGCTGTACACCAAGGGCGCCGACAAGCGAGGGATGGCCGAAGTCCTCTACACCACCGCCTACGCTATGTACCACCAGGGAAAGATGGAGGAGGCTCGGAAATATTACCAGGAAGCGCGCGACACATACCACGACTTGGGAGACCGCGCAGGCGAGAGCGCCATGCTGTTCAACCTGGCCAGCGTGGCCGGCGAAGAGGGAAAGCTGGACGCGGCCCGGAAAGGCTTCGAGGAGATGCTGACACTTAGCCGGGAGATCGGTGACCGCCAACAGGAGGCCACGGCGTTGGGCAACATTGGAAAACTCTTCTACGATCAGGGAAAGCTGCTCGAAGCTACCCAGCCGATCGCCAACTCGCGAGCCATCTACCAGGAGCTGGGTAATCGGCAAATGCAGGCCGCCCAGCTCCGTACCCTTGCGGACGTGCTCGCCGACCAGCTGGATCTCGCCCAGGCGGAGGTTCATTATCAAGAGGCGCTCGAGCTGGCCACCGCCATCGGCGACCAGAGCCGGATCGCGGATGTGAACCTGGCCCTCGGCGAACTGCTCGCGATCCGGGGCGATCTCGCCGCGGCCGAGGCGCATTACAAGCAGGCTCTCACCCTGTTC
>Ga0247765_1000433_pt1 | contig 33153 bp, 26 predicted proteins | sample UWRJL106311C6_FD_179949 | JGI IMG/M metagenome (GOLD analysis project Ga0247765, IMG submission 179949) | Plant litter microbial communities from Arlington Agricultural Research Station in Wisconsin, United States - UWRJ-L106-311C-6 | ecosystem: Environmental > Terrestrial > Plant litter >...
TGTGCGGGGGGGCGGGCGGGGGAGGCGTCCCGTGGTCCCGGGAGCAGTTATTGGGGAATGTAAATCCATTATTGGCGGGATTGCTTTTTTTTTTTCTTTCCGGTCGGTGGGCTGATAACGGCCGCTTGGCACACATGGCCAATTGAGCATATAGATGACAGGTGAGGAATTAGTCGTATTCAGTGATTGAAGCTTTGCCAAACATGAACATGTCTCAAGCGCCTCTAGATTAATGTTGCTTCAGAATACACCGCCGCCAGAGACCTGCCGCCGCTACGTCATAGGGTGGGCTGCTCATCTAGCAATCGGTATTACATCAGACCATGGAGTGATGGAGTCTGCTGTCGGGCAGCCAGCGGTCTCCAAGTTGGGGTCTAATACAACGGGACTTGAATATGTGCCTCTAAAGTTGTCTGCCACGGAGTTGTCAAGATTGGTGAGAGCCTACGATGATTGGCAAAGGCAGAGTTGAGACGGCACCATTAACTGTAGATAACCACACACGGATTTGGGGTTAACCAACTTGGATTAGAAGTCATAGGTGAAATCCTGATGCAAACACTGCGAGATCTCCCTGAACCTGTGTCCCTGGTGAACTTCTCAATGGCCCTTTTCCCCTTTTCCCCTTTCCCCCCTTTCCCCTTTTCCCCTTTTCCCCTTTTTTCCCCTTCCCTCCCCACCCTCCCCCCCTTTCTCTTTCTTTCTTCTTTTTTCTTTTTTTGTTTTTCCCCCTTGGCTCGGTCAACACCCCTTTCCTCATGTATGACTTATCCACTCCACGCACCCGCTCTTTGAGACCGGACACGATCATGGCCATTTCTCTTTATGTTTTAATAGATATCCATCCAAAGCTTCCCAAACACGAGCCACATACAGGTCCCACGAGGTCTAAAGCCAACTGGCGTGGAAACATTTCCTCGTCGACGGGAAAGTAGATTCACTATGAACTGGCACTGTTAGTCGATATGATGACCATGGTTAAAAAAAATTAAAAAATTATGATCATGGCGACGAATGTGTGTACTGGGCCTACCTCCTTCCCCCAAGTTGCATTTGAGCCACCCCTCGCGTGCATCAGCCAGCAGCCGAAGAATGAGATATATCACATCATCGATGTGCACCTAGGATGCGCAATTGGCGCCAGACCAGCCATTAGAAGCCATAACCCTCCCTCATCTAATCTAGTCCATAATCTAGTCTACAATCTACTGGCGTTTACAGAGTTTGGCCCCCACGGCACCACAAACCCCAGACGAAAGGAGGCGACCCAAAATCTGCAACCGACGATGGCCTTGTCAGACATGGCGAGCATAATCTAGCAAGGTGGAACCCATGAATGGCAGGGTGACTCGCCTCAACGCATCAGACCCGTGCATGTAGTGAAACAGGGTACCTCTCAGCAACAATAATTCGGAATAGTCACTTTGGCGGAGTGGTTAACGCGCTGCCCTGCTATGTCCTCGATAAGCTTAGGCAGTTCCTTCGGGAGCGTAGGTTCGAGTCCTACAGGTGACGAGAGATCAAGCACTGAACCAAGCATTGCGCTTGCTTTTATTTGTTATTTTTGTTTGCCGGTTATCGTGTTGAGCTGGCTACCTACCTATGCTTTTATTTTATTTATTTTTTCCAGTTTTCAGAGCAAGCAGAATCTATGAGTCAGCAGCCGTGTCGGGGCCTGGACGCTGCATGTACCGCACCACCGACAGTTCCTAGCCCGATTATATAGACTCCCGCCCGCGATGCGGCCTTCGTAGGTAGAATGGAGAGGAGGTTAATGCGCCGGGTATTGCAGGCGATGGCGTAGACAGTGGGCATGATAGTGTATTCGTTCGTCGAATCGGCGCTGGTTCCGTGCTTATGGGATATGACTTTTTTTTCTTTCCCTTCCTTTCCTTCCTTTGATTCCTTTGCTTGTTACCCCGTCGGGGGAATCATAGACATTGGCAATGACAGTAATATCTCACTTCGCAAGGCGTGTGAAATAATGTCGGTCTGCCCTGGCCCTTGACCATGACGGAACAAATTAACTCCAGAAGAAAAAGACCTTAGCGTTACACCAATGCTGGTAAATGGTGAGGGAGATATTGAATGCGAGGCCTTCTTGGTACCGTTTTGGTCAGAGAACTTTTCATGGCGGTAGACAGGCGATAGGGTTGGGGTTGACTGTGGTGAATGTGATCCATAGGGAGTAGTAGATTATCCGGATCCCTTTGTGAGTTTCCTGTGTGAATGGGTGAAGATTAGAAGAGCAGCGGGGGTATTTCTAACTCGTCAGGCCAATGACAGTAAGTGTCTCGTAACTGTAGGACTGGCCACGAAAAGTTGGGTAATACTGTAATGTACTCACTGTGTTAAAGGTACTTGACCTGTAATAGAGCAGTTCAATAGCAGAGGGGTTACAGAAGTGAAATGGCCTTGAGCCTAATACCCTGAAGTACAAGGGTTGTTCTAAACAAGAACTCGAGTTCATTGTTATAAGTTGTGTACCCAGTACCTCATGTAAGCTGCTTGAACATCGGCGTTCCAAAGTACTAAAGACATAGAGACTCAACCATAACTAGAACAATGCCATTATTGCCAACCAAGCTATCATGTACTATTACTCTAGTGGTTATCCAGCACATCAACACTAATATTCAGGCTTCATTTCGCGATAAAAAGGATGCAGTATACCAGGTTGGGTCCGAATCCCTTCATCACCTTTATTCACACTCTCACACCCACCACAGCAAGCCCAGCACCGAAAAGAAAAACTCTTCTCTGCTAACTCTTAGGCCCTGCTAACCCCCCAGAAAACTCTCATCGAGAAATCACCAAAATGGTCGTCGGAGGATTCTACTGCTGCCAATGCGGAGGCTGCGTCTTCAACACCGAAACCTGCCCCGAGTGTGCTCACCCGAAATGCGAGAGATGCCCCAACTTTGAGTACGATGAGGCCTTGGGCCGTCCGTACCACTGCTGCCAATGCAACATCTGTATTCCCGGCGGCTGGGGCTGTGGATCTTGCGATCACGAGTTCTGTCCTTACTGCCGGACTCTGTCGACGGATATCCCCGTTTTTATCCCACCTCCTCAGGGTCGGGTCGGCACTTTGTTTCTGAGCCCGGCTGTCCCTCAGGCTCAGCATCTAGCTCAAGTTCAAGTCCAGGCTAATCTTGTTGTCCAAACGCAAGCCGCGGCTCTCCTGGCCCAGGCTCGCTCTCGATCCCGCGGTGAGACTCCGGCTCCCGTACAGATTGGTAGTATGGAAGTTATTCTTGGAAATCCCACTCTCGCTCAAGCCCAAGCTCTTCGGGAGCAGGCCCAAGCTATGGCTCGGCACCAAGATCCCGCTCCTGTCCAGGTTGGGTTCCGTGGCTTCCGAGTCACTCTCTCCCCGCTCCCCGCTGGCCAGGCTTTCCCGAACTGTCCCATCTGTGGTAACCCTATTGACGAGACCTACGGTCTGCGAAATGATACGCACGGAGAATGCCAGGCGGCGTTGGGTATGGCACTGTTGCGCTTGACTTCAGCAGAGCACCCTGCTCCTCCTCCTTCTCCAGCTTCCCCTCCTCAGGAGTAAATTCCCTACCAAAATTTCTCATCTTCTCATCTTTTCCTCTCATGAGATTGGAGTTGGAGTTGTGATTTGACTACACGAATAAAACATGGGGAATAGATTGATACAGGTAAGTCCACAGTAAAGTAGACGGCCTCCCCTCAGTAGTCATTGATCTTGATCTTTTAGATACACGGAAAAGAACACAAAAAATAAATACCCAAAAAAATTGTCCTAAACTTGGTCTTGATTTACAATGGTTTTGTGAAAAATGTGATAAAATCCAGCTGCAGCTTGTGAAATTGGTAAGATATGAGGAGGTACCTAGGTACCTAAGCTGACTGATTCCTTTGCACTGCTAGTAGCGGCTACCACACTACCTTGGTAACTCGTGTTATATGGCCCTAAAATCGACGAACGCCCGTGCTCATTACCACGTGACTCTTCGTCATGTTTGATCAGTCAAGATCAGCTCCGGCTCAGCTTCGGCTAATATCTGCCCATTGAACAGCACACAGCCTTCTGAGAAGGTGCAGTTTTAGCCGAAAGGCCTTATTGCTTCCCTGTCGAGTCTGGGGCTGCAGACTTTGGGCGTCGTGCCATATCTTTGGCCGGCGTGCGGGCTATTGTTGCTCGAGCCTTGTTTGCCATTTTTTTGGTCGCCCACGATCGTCATGTGTTAGTATTGGTAGCATCTTCTTGAGTCAGAGAGAAAATGTCACCCCGCCTGCGTTTCCGTGGGGATTTTTGATCCCTGACGCGCAAAGCGCTCCGGGGTACCATGCATATTTCAGCGCCACGCCAGCATCTCAAGCCCTGCAATTCATGTTGACAAGGGCCAGAGCTCATGAGAGTGACTCACACACCGGGTTCTACCTACACCGATGAACATATTCGGTGTTTTTTTACGGAGTACCCCCTCAGTTCTGCTCTGCCGACTGCTTACTTTTACTTTACTTTAGACGAATAGTTTCAACCACATACTTGCCCTGGTCCACCTCTTGCATGACTTCCCCTGCCATGAGTCCAGAAACATGGGCCTCGCCCACCAAGACCATATGTCCGCCATCATCGTCCGCCTTGCGCATGACCAAGGGCACGCTGCAGCCCTGGACTACCACGACCCGATCGCCCAGCCGGGTGTTGGCCGGACCCAGCCCCATTCGCCCTGCCCGAGTCACGAAGAACCGTCTCTTCATCCCAATCTTCAAAACCGCCTCGACATAATGCTTCATGAGTGGTTCTTTCACTCCGCTCATGAAATTATCAAAGCACCGCTCTATCCACGGGCTGTCCGGCTCGCTGGATATCATGATTGCGGCATGAGTGGTGATAATTGCCCGCGGAAACGAGGACCGGGCTTCCTCGGGACCCAGCTTCTCCTGCGCGATGGAATACCAACGCCGGACGGTGGCCGCACACTCGTTGCCGCCCGCGAACTCTAGTGTGTCGCCCACGTGGTCGACGCGATCGGCAATGATGCCGTCTGTGAGCAGGATGGAGGTGCTGTCCTTTTCGAAGGCTACCGACGCTCGGGTCTCACCCGAAGCCCGGAGACGAAGGTTGCCAGAGTTCCCCCAAGCCATGAGCGGGGTGAGAAGCGGATCTAGAGCACCACGCCAGTCAGGCATCCAAGTTGGCTGGCCATCGGCAGCAGGACGGCCCCCCAAGGCAAGTATATCTAACGAGGGCGAGGAGCTCGAGGCCAGAAAACGAACGAGGTCGCGATAGACATCTTCGGGCGACTTAAAATAGTCCGGAGCCACCAGAGAGGCAGCTCCGGGCGTCGACGAGGGCGCGAGCACGTCCGAGGCTATGCCAAGCAGCGCGTACAGCCTGTCCCTCGGATTCGACGCCCCAAAGTAGTAGGTGCTGTGCAATAGGGAGATGAGCGACAGCGACCCCCGCTGCTTCCGGAAGCCGGCCAGGGTGGAGAAGTTTTCATATGTTTTCTCGTCTTTCAGTTTGAGATCGCGACAGAGGTGATCCACAAAGGACCATGGGATGGTGATACCCTCAGGGAAGAAAAAGACAACCTCCCTCGCGGCGACGACCTCTTGGATGATCCAGACGCGCCTCCACCACGGCCGGTTGAGGAGGCGGCAGAACCTGGCGAGACTCTCTGTGGAGAATTCGGATACCAAGCTTGGCTCGAATTCGTAGCCTGTTTCCCAGTACCGGCGCCGGAACGGCAGGACGAGGTTTCTCACGGTGGCAACGTCGCTATCGGTATCTTCGCCTAGCCAGACAACCACCGACGAAGCCTGCGAGTAAATGTCGTGCATCATAGCGACCTGGAGGTTCTTTTCGGCGGTGTCGTCCTGGTTGATGCAGATGGAATCGGCCCAGATGACCCGCTCCTCTCGAGGCGCCCTGAACGCGGAGAGCGCGGCGAAGAGGTTTGGGGTGACGGGGAGGAAGTAGCCGACGTCGTCGTCGCCTCCGTCGCCGCCTCCGTCGCCGTTGTCGTCTTCTAGGTCAATTTGCAACGTCTTTTCCTGTCCTCCCCACGTGTAGGAGAGGGCATCATACTGGGCAACATGGGCTGCATAGGCGGATCGTTGGCAAGCGTAGTGCAACGGCCTCCCTGAGGACCTGCCTACCGACGGGGACGTGGCCGACCTAGAACAGATCAGACGGGTTAGACAGCGTGCAACGTGGGTTGTCATGTTTCTTCCCTTGACTGACTCAAAAGACCACGTCCAAACCTGGTCAGGGTCGGGGGTTTCCTCTCCAGACTCTTCTGTCGGCACTCTAGGGACTCTAATGTGCCGCATCCGACCCCGGAGGCTGTCTCGCCCCGAGCCCGGCAAGAGTACCAAGACACGAATCTCGTCCTTGTCTATGAGCGGGTGATATCGGAAGGGTGTGAGGGAAACGGGAGTAGTGCGACGGGTTGGTTGGAATAACTGGCGAACTCTGTGTACAAGCTTGGATTTCCAGCCCTTGACGGGGGTCTTGGAAGAATCGCCGATTGCGCTCATAGTTTTCGAGTACCTATGAGGACAAGAGTTGGAATAAGTGGTGCTAGTGAGAAACTCCGAGCTCGATGTTGTTGGGATTGCAGCGTCTGTTCGTGGTTGTAGGATCTTTGCCAGGATCGCTGCCCACTTTCGCTCGCTTTGGTCCCTGGCCCTGGGGACTTTTCTTTCCGGCTCTGGCGCCTCTTATGGTAACTCAAGAGCTCTAACTCGGAGGTCCTGGTGTGCTACGTTGAGATCCTCCCGGCTAGCCATCCCTCAGGATGTGAGTCCCGAAGGCGCTTCAACGACGTTGGGCTGCAACGACGTTGGGCCGCAACGACGCAGACATCCCATCTGCCAGCCCCCACCCTGTTCCTTCGTGTGCCCTGCGACCTGCGATTCTATTGAATGGCATTTGCCTCCCTTTGATCCAAGGAATTTCCCAGCCGATGCCGGATGTCAGATGTCGCTTGTCTCAGTAGGTAGATATGGAAAGGGTGAGGTCAAATTCGGCCTGGGTGGCAGGCGTCGATATCATGCACTGAACCCGCTCACAGGCTATTCTGACAGTTGTCATGAGGCGGAGGCCTACGTCCATGGTGGAGCCGGACGCCATTGTGCGAATGACGAAGGGCATTAATTGCCCTTTCTCTCGCTAGCAATCTGTGCTGGACTTCCATTACTTCCTACAGCGTTCGAGATTTCCCTAAGCTTTGGGCCATTGCCGCATTTCCCCTGCGAGTCATGTAGCTGCATTGATGTTGGGTTCAAGTTGGGCGCTGCAACTCCGATCCGCCAACATCACCATTTTCACCAACACCTTGTCGACGATCTTGATCACAATGCCCAGCGCTGCTGCGGTGTGCTATTTGGCCTCTTCAGCTCTTTGTTCAGCTCTTTGCTGTGTGGTTCGATTGCCTTCTTTAATGCACCAGTTGAGAACCGCACAAATGATGTTCTTGTCGCTGTCTTGGCACCTCTTCTCCCCCTTCATCCTTGGGGTCGCATGCTATAAGGCCCGCGCTACGCTTGTGGTGGTAATTAAGACTTTTCACACACTTCTTTGGTGGAAATGGGTTCTCCGCCGGCCGAGATTCAGATGGCAAGACCCATTCACACAGACGCAATTGTGCCAGGACTGTAAAGCTATCATCCGCCGATCTGGGCTCCTGTTTGGCAGTATCGGATTATTCACAAAGGCAAACGAATTTTACCAGTACGGCATTGGGCCCGAGTCCGGATAACACTTAGAGAAACCCATTTAATAACTTTTGTGCCATCTTTGTCATGTCCTTGGAGGCGAGTACGATAGAATCGTCCTGGAGGCGCATCGGTCAAAAGAGGGGCATGGAACGCTTTCGCCCAATCTCCTGGACTTGGAAACCGCAGAGGTGGTAATCAAGCCCAGCAATGGGAGATGGTTTCCAAGCTGGCTCGAAAAAGATTCCCAGGAGCCATAATGTTTTCTTGAAGTATGCTTGAGAAGAGGAGGCGACCCGTTTTCAAGACGGCTGAGAATCCAAGATTTGCCACCATCTCCTTTGGAAGAGCGGAGCTTCAGTTCCATTGGTTCAGCTGAGGTGACCGAGACGGCAAAAAAGTGGCTGCAATCCTGTTCAGAACACCAAGCCTGCCGAAATTCGGTCAGCCCGAAATTCGTCCCTACGAGACTGCTCCTCATCCGCCAATTTTGGCAACAAGCCCAGCTGCCGGTTGGTCTACCAGAATTATCTTGGTGGAAAACCAGCCAAATACTTCGCGCTGAGCCACCGCTGGGGAAATATCGTCGAGACCGTGCTCACGGTCAAGAGCTACGAGCACATGAAGCAAGGAGTCCCCTTCGCAACGCTATCGAAAAATTTCCAAGATGCGATAACCGCAACAAGAGCGCTGGGCGTCCGGTACTTGTGGGTCGATTGCCTGTGCATCATTCAAGACTCGGCCAATGAGGAGGACTGGAACCGGGAATCAGTCCTGATGATGAACGTTTTCGCGAACGCAGCATGCACCATCTCGGCCACTGCCTCTCATAAGGGGTGTTTCCAGAACCGCGTCAGCGCCCAGTCATCTTGCAAGCTTGTCACCTCGGCAACCTCGGAACTGAGCATCAAGATGCCGAACGATCGAACCATTGGCGAGCTCTTTTTCAGCCGAGTCGAGTCCGCCCCCCTCATTACGAGCGGCTGGGTGTTCCAGGAACGTCTCCTCTCACGCCGCATTATCCATTTCTGTTCTGATATGATCCTCTTTGAGTGCAATACACTCCAAGCCTCGGAGGAGGATTCGTTGGGGTCAAGGTACAAGAAGGAACGCTATGTTCTTGTCCGCGGCCGCATCCCATCTGAAGGCTCATGCCTGAGCATACAAGCGGCCAGTATCGCACACAGTCAACCTGTGCGCGTGAAGGTGGACGTGCAGTTGGGCCTGGATGTACAGTCACTGGAGACCCAGCATATTCAAGATGTTCAGTATGTCCGAGAACAAATCGCGGCGGGCGACTACGAAGATCCCTCGGCAACAAGGGGTATCCGCGGAGCTCTCGATATTCTTCTCTCTATCGATGCGTCTGCGGAACTGATACTCGATGAGATGCTGGCCTTTAACCAACGGTGGTATGAGCTTGTCTAGTCGTACTCCCGATGTGACCTTACCAAACATACGGATAAGTTGATCGCCATCGCTGGCATCACGGGTCTTGTCGAAAGAACCTCGCATGCCCAGTACGCCGCTGGCCTTTAGAGCAACGTTGCACCGGAGTTTAGCCTCCTATGGCGTCTCGTGAGTTCCCGCCACTGAGAGGAATGCCATCTTCATCGCACCAACGTGGTCTTAGGCGAGCCTCAACAGCCAGGTCCACTCCCCCCCCTATTTCGAGGTCAAAAGTTCGAAACATATGCTGTATTCTCGAGCCTTAGAGACAACTCTTTCGCTTCACGCTGGGGCTGGCAGCCAGCTAACTGGCGGGGAGATCCTCATCAAAGGAACAACAGCAACATGTGGCATCGCAATCAGCTCCTCCCGCTCCTAGACGCTGAAGTTCAAGTTCCCAAGGACGTACAGGACCAAAGGGGTAACATGGAGATTTTAGCCTGATTTAGGTGACAACTTTGCTGTCCCGGGACATCCACTGATCGCCGTGTTGGTCACATGTTCCAGGATTATAAGTCCCTTAAACACAGGATTAATCTTCTCGGGTCTGGTCTTGCAGGTGGCCGGTAGAGGCAACAGTGAGGGCTCTATTGCTGAGGAACAAGGGTTGGGATGTTCGAGGCGCGTGGTTTGAACCCCCTTGACGGAGGACCTGAGTCGTTTGAGAAGCTTTAGGAAACACGCCAACTCAAGATCGTGTGAGGGAGATTTCGCAACAGGAGCCTTGATATCGTAGGACGCCCGGTCAGAAGTCTCATCGTGGTAGTGGGACTTCAAGGAGGCGAATACGGAGACATCGAGAGGTTGTAAGAGGTGTGTAGAGTAGTTAGGGAGGTAGAGAAGGACCACATTGTTGACCCAGGCCTTATACATGAAGTCCTTGCCGATGTGAGTACTGTGCTAATCGATAATTAGGAGTCTCCAGGCCCCCCTATCCTCAGGGGCTGTCTCCGGCAAATAGACCTCCCTAAGCAAACACAGGGCAATACCATTATTGCTCCAGCCGTTTAGGGAGTGGTCGTACTTCCAGTCAGGTATAGCATCAGGGGACCACTGAACCTGAAGGCTAGCACCAGTGTAGATGACGACTGGGGTTAGTCTCCGGCCTGATGCGGTGATACTCTCGATGATGGTGACCTAGGTGGAGGCATCAGAAGCGGCCTTGTAAGTACGACCAGTCAGGGCTGTCCCCAGAACACGCCCCTGAACAGTTTCGCCTTCCTGGAGTCCATTCTTGTCCATGTTGGCGATGTTTGCCGTGATGATGTTCTTCTCACGGACGTGGCGCTCCAGAAGCTCGAAGAAGTTGACGACGGTGCCCTTAGTGGTGTATTTTGCTCTGGCACTACTTAGAGGCTTGCCGACCTTTTGTCTTAATACGTGGATTGCGTTTAAGGAAGTGGTCAATCCAACGTTTTCCAGTGCAGTGTGAATTGCCTCCAGCAGCCAGGATCTTGGTGGCAAAGCGACGAGCTTGGGCCTTCGAAGGCGTGCGACCGCAGCTTTCTTCGTGTTCAATCTAGTCACAAAGGTAACCTTCTTGCCAGGAGGAAAGGCGTTGATTGGCCTCTTTGGCGTGGTGGATTAACAGGGTGCCTGAGAGACGACCCCTGAGAGTCGAGGAAGGAAGGGCCCAATCGCGAGATGCAGTGGCAAAACTGACCCCTTTTTTGGACCGCAGCGAGCGCCTGGGTAATTCGATACTCTCTATCGGTACTCATCGTTGCAGAACTGAAGAGAGAATGCAAAAAGGTGCATTTTTGGCGGAGAAATGGCTTTTTTGGTAAAGGGGTTGCATGATGCTGTGGCTTCATCTATGACGCGCTGTGTTGAGGGACTAGCGGAGTTCCGATCAAGGAGTCTAGCGGAAAGAATTACTTAAGGTTAAGGTTACAGGGCATATACTGGTATATTCTAAGAACATCTCATCGGTACTATCCTAAGTTTCAGGCTAGGGTATCGTATACCATCCCCGCTGCACCACCGCTGTGACCCCTGCCAGAACGAGAAAAGAGGAAGATGGTTGTGATTGTGCCTCTAATTTCTGGATGGCCGAGGGCCATTTTTTGTGTGCTCAAGTGCATGAACCGGATCCTGATCGACGGTTTGATCATTGGCATTGCCGCAGTGCCACCAGCCACTTCGTGGCTGGCACCCTCCTTTCTGACAAGAACCACAAAAGATGGCCTTCTGGCTTCGCTAGAGAGCCAGAGGATCAAACAATTACAACTCCCTTCTTTCTGATCGCTCTCGCAGTGATCACAGCAGTGGTGCAGCGTTTCTGATAGGAGGCTGGACGAATTGTCCATGAAGTTCTAGGTGGTAGGGTTATTGTCAGAAACGCTGCACCGCCGCTTTGATCACTACTAGAGCGATCAGAAAGTAGAGGGTTGTAATTGCCAGCCAGGGCCACGATTCCCTCCTTGGATCGTACCCTCCATTTTGACAGTTCTTGCGGGTGTAAAGGGTCCAGAACTGATGAGATGAGTCGCGCGACCGGCCTTACGTCGGGTGAGCGAAACCAAGCCAGGCAGTTATGCAGCAAAGATGGTGTGGTCTTCCTGCAAGCAGAGCATTGAAACCACCACCTCATTGGTAGGGCAATATCCCGCAAGCGATGACTCAGGGTCTGTGCCGCGCTGAGCTTGCACCTTGAACGCGAGGGTGGCCGGCGACATCAAAGGGCAGAGTCACGTGCTGCCGCACATTTTCTAGATGGCCTTTCAAGAGCATCTGCCATCGATCAAGTTCTGCATGGCTTTGAGTGGCGGTTGAGACCATCAGAGTATATGATGTACTATTGCTGCTATTGCTGCTACGTCCTCATAACCTGCTGGTGTCGGGTCTTTGACGGCTCGGAGGCGCGAAAAGTGGTCGAGCTGCGACTGATCCAGGTGCTGGCGCGAATCTTCCGTCGTGGGCGGGATGGGCCAGGTCAGGGCCAGGTGCAGGCGTGCCAGTAAGACTGATAAGGCGATAGGACTATCTGATAAGCTCTTTCTCATACTGCCAATTCTCACCGCCCCTTGTGGATGGAGGGGCCTGGAGTTAGACCGAATGTGTGTTAAGCTCCCCAATGTGCGCACCTTCTCCTGTTCCCTTCGTTACAGAGACGGCTTCGGCCATTCAGAACGATTAACACAGGCGACAACCAGTCAGAAGTGGTTCCTCGCAAAACATGGCACCCCTTTACTGGTCCTGCCCCCCTCGCAGTAACCACCGACATGGACGCGACACTTGCTGCGTTCAAGAAGGCGCCCGTACTACCCGCTTATGGCTGCTACCTTGCAGGCGGCAGATTTCCTTACTGGAGGCAGGTAAATAGAAACTCACCCTCTGACGACCGCCCTACCCTCCTCAGGTGACGTCACCAACCCACGCGACATCGCTGCCGTCATGGCCGCCGAGTCCTCCGCACCCCGGTGAAGGGTACCCTCCCTCCGTACCAGCACCAGGCCCGTCCCTTCACCCCTGGCCCCGACGGCATCGCATTTATGGTTGGTGCCGCGGGGCTCATAGGTTGAGGAATCGTGGGTCGCGAGCGGCCGTTGCCAGAGTTGTGGGCTAGAGATCAGGATCAGTCGAGTGTCGGAAATCTTGGTGCCGCGGGGCTCGTGGGTCGCAATTTCGAAGACGAGAGAGTCGCGATCCGAGAAGAGGAGAGCAATCGAGAGCGTCGCAAATCTTGGTCTGGTGGCCACGAGAATTACATTGTCGTCACGGTGATCAGGATCTTGAGAGGCCGCAGCCGCCGGGCCTTTGTTGTGGACCAACCTCACAACTGGAGGCGCCGCCGCTTAGGCTCTCGGACTGCTGAAGGCTTGGCTCGGCATCTACTGGTTAGAGCTCGTTGGTGCTCTCGTCGCACGGCAGCGTGAGTGTACGGGCCCGGCTCTCCACCACTTGCGGCGGCACAACAGGACACGCTCCACTCTGCTCTCCCCTGTCGTCTAGAGCAGGATGATGGCGTTCTGGGTTGCCCGTCCGATCGCTGTCACCGCCGTAGTTATGGCGCAGAAAGCGGGGCATACAACCCGTTGCCGGATTTGAGGAGTTTATGGACATATTTCGATCTGTTGACCTTCAGTCAGACCCTTTTCCTCAACGATCGATGCTTGAGAAGTGGCAAAGTCATATTTGTCATCATCAAGTCCTGTAGCAAAAACAAAGCAGTATAAAGCAAACCGTTCTCCCAGGCCCTTCAAATGAGCAGAGGTATCAAAAAATATGGTATGCTTGTTCACTACTCCGTACTTTAGTCAGAAGAGAGGTGTAAGAATGTCACTCCCCCAGACTTGTGTCCCAGAACCAACGAGTGCTTGTATACCGATACGCATTCTGCGCGATAATCGGGAGGAAGCCACATAACTTTTTTTCCATCTTCAGTGATCCACTCACCATCGATTGAAAAGAGAGTGCCGGACAGCTTGGTAGAAGTGCCCAAAACGTCTGAACAGCCGGAAACGCCTGAAGCAGTTGAGGCGTTCAAGACGTCCACTCTAGGGTTGATCTTAACGATACCCCTGTTTGTCTCGAGGTACTGGCCATTCGCTGAAAATGATAGAGTCAAAATAGCATCGTATCCTTCAAGCGTCTGCTCGTGCGCGCCCGTTGCCGCATCCCAGAGCCGGATTGTGTGATCGTATGAACCCGACACGACCGTCCTGCCGTCCGGTGAGAAGGCTACGGCGCGGACCGAACCGCTATGCCCCTTAAGCGTCTTCTGGTGTGTATTCGTCGCCGCATCCCAGAGCCGGATTGTGTGATCGTATGAACCCGACGCGACCGTCTTGCCGTCCGGCGAGAAGGCTACGGCGCGGACCCAGCGGCTATGCCCCTTGAGCGTCTTCTGGTGCGTGCCTGTCGCTGTATCCCAGAGCCGGATTGTGAGATCGTCCGAGCCCGATGCGACCGTCTTACCGTCCGGTGAGAAGGCTACGGCGTTGATCGAACCGTTATGCCCCTCAAGCGTCTTCTGGTGCGAGCCCGTTACCGTATCCCAGAACCGGATTGTGTGATCGTATGAGCCCGACACGACCGTCCTGCCGTCCGGTGAGAAGGCTACGGCCAAGACCCAACCGCTATGCCCCTTAAGCGTCTGCTGGTGCGAGCCCGTCACCGCATCCCAGAGCCGGATTGTGTGATCGAACGAACCCGACGCGACCGTCTTGCCGTCCGGTGAGAAGGCTACGGCGCGGACCCAATTGTTATGCCTTTTGAGCGTCTGCTGGTACGAGCCCGTCGCCGCATCCCAGAGCCGGATTGTGTGATCGGACGAACCCGACGCGACCGTCCTGCCGTCCGGTGAGAAGGCTACGGCTATAACTGAACTATTATGCCCCTTAAACGTCTGCTGGTACGTGCCCGTCGCCGTATCCCAGAGCCGGATTGTGTCATCGTAAGAACCCGACGCGACCGTCCTGCCGTTCGGTGAGAAGGCTACGGCGTAGATTGAACCGCTATGCCCCTTAAGCGTCTTCTGGTACGTATTCGTCGCCGCATCCCAGAGCCGGATTATATTATCGGAAGAACCCGACGCGACCGTTTTGCTGTCCGGTGAGAAGGCTACGGCGTTAACCGGGCCGTTATGTCCCTTAAGCGTCTGTTGGTGCGAGCCCGTTGCGGCATCCCAGAGCCGGATTATACTATCGGAAGAACCCGACGCGACCGTCTTGCCGTCCGGTGAGAAGGCTACGGCGCGGACCGAACCGCTATGCCCCTTAAGCGTCTTCTGGTACGAGCCCGTCACCGCATCCCAGAGCCGGATTGTGTAATCAAACGAACCCGACGCAACCGTCTTGCCGTCCGGTGAGAAGGCTACGGCTATAATTGAACTGCTATGCCCCTTAAGCGTTTGTTGGTGCGTGCCTGCCGTATCCCAGAGCCGGATTGTGTCATCGTAAGAACCCGACGCGACCGTCCTGCCGTCTGGTGAGAAGGCTACGGCGTTGATCGAACCGTTATGCCCTTCAAGCGTCTGCTGGTACGAGCCCGTCGCGGCATCCCAGAGCCGGATTGTACCATCGGAAGAACCCGACGCGACCGTCTTGCCGTCCGGTGAGAAGGCTACGGCGTTGACCGAACCGTTATGCCCCTCAAGCGTCTGCTGGTGCGCGCCCCATCCCTCCCTGACACCTGCGACCGACCTGATAAATGAAAGCCTTTCCTTCCAAGACTGCTCTCTAACCTCGCTTAGCGTCGGACTGAACACAAGCGCAGAGCCATATATCTGTAATGGAGCCAGCTCTATAATCGAACCATGGCTGAGAACAAACTTCTCTACGTCTTTTAAAAACCTTATCAAACCAGGCGTGGTATCCTCTCGCAGCTAATTTAAATTAATTAGGAGCTGTATGTTTACTTCGCTATAGTTGGAATTGACATACCTTAACAGCAAGCAGAAGCTTTCTAATCGATGTCACCCCATCAGAGAGCTTCCCCATCAGAGACAAAGCCTCGAGCCAATGGAGCAGGTGTTCTCTCAGAAACTTCGATACCTCCCCGTTCACCGCCAGCCCTCTCGAGCACTCGGGGTTCTCGCTGTTTATAAAACAGAGATGATCGGCCCAGAACTCGCAAGAGTAGCGTATTGAAGCCAGCGGATCTGGATGGGGAGGCTTCATATCACTTGGTTTGAAGCCAAAGTCGAGGCTGTATATATTCCGCCTTAGCAGCAAAGACATGGCGTCGATTGAGAGCCTGCCGATAGCCGCATGGCCTTGGGCAATTCCAGCCGGCTGAAGTTTTGATGCGAAATTCTTATCCAGGTAGCCCTTGAGCGATAGGCGCATCAGATGAACCTCTCCATTCTTAGTTATATGTAAGAAGCCACATTTTTCGACGACGGATATAGGGTCAATGTTGAGCGGTAAACCGGCGGCCCCTGTAAGTTCGGGTACGAAAAGTGGCCGGCGTGCCAGGTAAACAGCCAACAGAACGTTTTTGCAGTGTTCGGGATCCGGCATCTGTTTCTTCTCAATGGTCGTCATCATGTGGTCGTATAACTCTGAGACCCCGTTCTCGCAGCTTCCCTCCATTTCTCGAAATCTCTGTTCTGCTGCATCGTGCAGTTTCACGTCTCGTAGAATCTGCGCTGCGTTCCGTAATTTGATCGCGTTGGCCAACTGGACTGCACCATCTTCATCCGGATGCGCATCTCCTCCAGTCTTTATCGCTGATGCATATTCTTCGTCTAGCGAGTTGTTCGGAGAAGCTTCCCAGGCCCAAACAAGCAGAAAGTCCTTCGAGAACGACGTCGTATATTCTGGTCCATCTGTTTCACTTTCAGGCTCTGCATTGTCCGGAGGAGTGACGGATATCAAAACGATAGAAAAGTAATCCTTGTGTGGCCTGATAATCGTAGGCTTTGATGCTCCATGTAGAAGGCAGACTATGTCATCGGCGTAAACTGATTTGGCGGATGGTTGGAGAGTCCATTCCCTCGAAAGATCCGACGTCCGTGAGGTGATACACATTCGTTGTCCTTTCACCGATGCAACCTTGCCCAGGACATATCCCTTGCCTTTGATGACCGCTATCTCCCGATCGGGGCAGGCGTGCACAGATACCAGCCCACCGAGGAAGAACTGGACAAGCCGTTTCAGGAGATCCCTCCACGAGAGTCCATAGTCGGGTAGCAGGCCAGCATTTTTAATGGCGTCGGGGTCGTCTGAGCTCATGCCCAGCAAGGCAAATACTTTGTCATGGCGCACCGTGGCCTCGTAATCGTGGTACATGTCAATCAGCTCAATGAGAGGGCGAATGCCCAAGGAGAACTCCGCGGAATGACCGAGTTTATATTCGGGTCGGAACACGGACTGCTTCATCAAGTAGGCCATTGGACGTATCGGATTGGGTAGGTCCGGACGAGCTTCCAGTCCCAAGCAGAGGGCGTATCCTTCAACTTCCATGGATCCACACATGATCCGGACGTGACGAGCTGCGGCCACTTCCTGAAGCACCTGCAGCGGGTTGGTTAGCAACTCCGGTTGAGTAGGTTGAAGGCATTGCACGCCATACCCAGATGCGCCGAAACCACGGTCGAGCAAAGAGCGCGAGAATGCCGGAGGAACTCTTGGACTCGTCACACGGAGCACATATCGCCTTCAGCGTGTCATGGTCCTCCGCTTCAGCTTCCCCCAGCCAGACAATAACACGGCTCGCTTTGAAGTAGATCTCTGCCATAGACCGGACTTGCTGTGCCTGCTCTTCTTTGTCTTCTTGATTGATGCAGACAGCATCGATCCATATGACCCGTCCAATGAGGCGATGTCGAAGTCGTAATAGTGCCGCGTGGAGGTTTGCTGTGATGGGCAAGTAACACTCGCCTATAGAGATAGAACAGGGCTTGCCCGAGCCGCCCCAACAGTAGGACAAAGCCTCGTACAGGTCTGCTCTCTCCCAGGTCTCCTGAATAGGATATTCGAAGAGCTGGCAGTGTATAGGATCTCCGTCCCCGTCATATGGCATCAGATGAAGCAAGCGAATGTTGCGGGGTGGCAATGGCGAGTACTTATACTTCTTGCCCAGGCTGTCGCTATTCTCGGGAAATACGGGCTGTTGTTCTGTAGATTCGGTCGCCGCAAACTCGGTTCGACGGTCCACAGGCACAGATGGAGCCGAAGGTGGATGAACGGGGACTCTCGTAGCAATACCGGGTCGTGGCGGATTCGCATCAGCGATAGAGTAGTCGGGCGAAGCATGTGGCCCCGGAGTGATGACGGAAGACATCTCGGCCTCGCCTATTGGAACGGTCGGGATTTGCTGGAATTGTAAGTTTCTGGGTTGCTTGCAATTTGCGTCTAGCTCCAACATACCTGCGTGTTGTGTGGTAGATGGATCCCGCAAGGTAGTCACCTGAATGCTCCTTGGTGTCTTCTGCAACGGCTCGCGGATTTCGAGGGCGTGATTCTGGGCTGATTGCTGTCAGCAACGGGAGTGATGTTAAGAAACTGATGTCCGCGTTGTTCGAGGAATCGCTGAGCGGAGTGCTAAGTGTGCTGCCGCCTTGCTCAGCTGTTGGTGCCCAACGAAGCCGTGGTAGCGCTAATCAACGATTGGCTAGAAGCCCGTCCTCTGCTACGAGATCATGGTGTGAAGTCCTCGGGAGGGGTGCATGTATGGTCCAACTTGGAGGTACCGACCATGTAAACCCCTGATCCGATGGAAGGACCATATGCACGCAATACGCAAATAACGCGAGCGCGTCAAACTTTCGGCGCACAATTCGCGGTCGTCGTCTATGCGCCGTCCGGCAAATGCCGATAAGGGAGTGGATCGAATACCCCGCGATGGGCGGTCGGAAACCGACGCGGTACGGGGCGCGCCGCACTTGGACAGATTCGTTATCCGCCCAGGCCCCTAGTGCTGATGAGGCGCGGGGTAGGGGCGCGGGGTGCGGCAGGTCTTCGCCTCACCAGCCACAGGAAGAGGAGCGAAAAATACGTTCCACAACCTAAACACTGCAAGGAGTCGCGAATCAATCACAAACCCGGCAAGTCGCGTCGCGCCGTCACGCCGTCGTGCGCGAATGGCGCCGGGATGTGCCCATGTCGAGGTCTTACATTCCCGCGGTCCACCAAGCATTAAGTCCTGCGTTCTCTAGTGCTAGCGTCCACCCAGATCTAGCCCGCTTCAGCCTTCTCCTCCACGCCCTGCCGCTTCCCGATATGCGAGTAGAAGGCTGTGATCTTCCTGTCGGGTCGGGTCCCACTGCGTGACATGCCGTGTCGAGCCTCCAACAGACCCATGCAGTGCGGGCCAACTGGTCCGCTGTGTGGTGATGAAAAGGGGATGCAAGGTGGAGTGTGTGTGAGCAAGGCGGCGCTTTCTCCAACGCTTATTTGGCCTTGGAGCGGTGGAGGAAGCCTGCGAGAGAAGCTGTTTGGGGGGATAGCTCCCGTGGTGTGAGCAGGGAGAACTGCTGAGATGAGGGACACATTCAGACCAATGATTCGTGTTCCCATTATTCAGCCTGTCTATACCCTCCCCTCTTCCCCCTCCCTTCTGCGCCCCTCCTGGAAGGGCGACTTATTGTCGATTGCGTTGCTGAGGAAGAAAAGAGGAAGAAATTGGAAAGTTACCGGAGGGCAAGAAGTAGGAAAACCGGAGCCCCGCTGTTTTTTTTCGGCCGGCGCTCATGCAGCGGGCTGGTGTCCAACACCGGCCCCACTTCGGGATTTTTTGGCGCGCACCAGGAGGGAGAGAGCACGCAAGATGCAACTCCACGACTTGGCCCGCAACAATCGCGACTTGGAGCACGACCAGGAGGTTGAGGCCGCCCCGCCAGCCACACTCACGGCCAGCGCTGCCCTTGCGCGAATTCGGCGATTGCAGGAAATGTTCGCCTCAATTGGCTCTATCCAGACATGTGCTCTTTTCCCGGATTACTGGTGGTATGGACGAGAAGGCAAGAGACTCCAACCACTAGACTCTGTTACTGTATGTGCTCTGCCATCCGATCAAGTTCTTGTGACGATGTGAATTATCAGTTCTGTTTGGCGGGAGAAGTACCAACAGGTCTCTGCGGCGCCGCCCGCCGTCAAGTCCTTCCGCACCCCGTCAACCTCGGCTTGACCACATGACTCTAGCACAGGGTTTTAACTAGACTAATTCTACCCTTTGCAATTAATTACCTTGGGCTTAAAAGTACCTAGGTAACTAATAAGGGATTGGCTTGTGAACTTGATAAAGGTAGACTCATATACTTGGAAAATACCAGATCCTAGCACGGCAAAGAAACTATTCCTTCCGATTATCTCTTCTTCTCTTTCTCTCTCTATCTCTTCCTCTCTCCTCTGCTATTGATGGCACCTGAAACCAAACGCTAATTTGATATATAAAAGCCAGCCAGCGCGTTTCAGATTCTTTGTTTCCAACCCTGCCATGCCATGTCGCAAACCAGCTATTCTACGTGCGATTCGAGGTAATACCGGTAGGTAATCAGTTGCAAAACTGCTCGCTGCATTGAATCACTGCCATAACCGAGTCAATATATTCCTATATAAAAAGATAAACTGGATGAGGCTAGAACACTTACCACAGCTTTGAAGAGAAAAAAAAAGTTAGGTAGGTAAGTAGTTAGCCGTCGTTCTAACTTTTGTGGATACCTAAAGGTATAGATAGGGTGGAGTGAGAAGGAAAAAAAAACTTACTCCATATATTCCCAAGAGAATATATCGCTAATAAGCACGCACGCAGCCAAGCAGGCACTACAGGCAACGGGATCGGCTCTGGCTTGTATAGGTTTAGGTGCATGTAGTTTGGCATCCCGGCCGGTCAGGGCGACAGCCGCCGTTGGTTGGATAGTTGCGCCTAGTACAACGGCAGACAGTGAGGCCAGAGCCACGGTGGCATATTTGGCGTGATGCATTGTTCTGGTTTGGATTTTTCGACAGAAGTGTCCAGTGGTGAATTTATAGCGGAGAGTATTGATTTAATCGGGATGACCGAGGTAACATTTCTTCCCTCTGGAGGGAAGTCTGGTCTGGTTTAAATACAAGAGGCACGCCAACGATATCCATAGGGACTCACATCAAGCACATAGAGGTGGTTTTTTTTAGGCAGATGATACTTCTCACTTGGCACACTAAAGTCAGGCCGCTCGTATAAATTAGTCACGACACCGACAGTGTGAGAGCTCAGCCTCGTGGGGTCGCAGTAACCAACAAAGCTCTTCTATGCAGAAATTACAAGACAGTGAATTAAATTTATAGTGTTACTGGTAGTGATGGGACTATCTACAGCTCTTTCTTACATCTGACACCCTGGTGCCTCTCTGGCTGCCGACATTAGTACATATTGGCGAGGCCAAGTCTTCCGCGCCGCAGCGCATGGATTTATCACATAGGAAGAAGCAAATCAATTCGTTAACTTTACTAGTTCACCAACTTTACGAGCAACATAGAGAACTTCTTGTCCTAGGTATGAAGACATCAATAACTGGCGGTTGCCTTGGCTCACGTATCTAAAATTGTCTGATTCAACTCGACTGGGGCCACCCTTTCCAGTATTGGACCTTTTAACCAAATGGTTGGGGGGGGAGCTATCATGTTCTAGAGGTACCTAATCCTCAGAGGAGTATATAAACCAGGAGGAGTATTCTCTTCCTCGTTACCCAGCCCTCAGCCTTTACCCCTCACCATTCGCATCTACCAGGTGTTTTTGTCCTCGCCTAGCACTATAAACTTTTATAAATTATCCCAAGCAAGATGATTTTTCAGGCCAAAATTCTCACCCTCTTATCGGTACTCGCCGGGGCTACCAACGCAGTCCCCCTCGCCGAATGTGTCGTTCGGCATACCCGCGTGGTCGGCAACATCTACGCCGTACACGTAACCAACGTCGACCAGGGTTCACTGTCTTCCATCTGCGGCAGCTACGATACGCATCTGCGTAACGCGGTACGGAATGATAAAGGACAGGTCAAATATCTTAATAATTTCTGCCATACCGACGCCAAGAACCGTATCATGAACTCGGTCGTCGAACTGGACAAGCAGAGCCCGACTTACCAGGCTAATCTGGTTCGGCTGGCGCTGTTTGCGGGATTTGGCGCATCGGGCCTGTCGTTTTCGTCTTGCGATGTGTCGCGTATCCCTGCTTAAATATTTTTGATCGCGAAGGTGTCAACCCAGGCCTGGTGATGGATGAGAGCAAGGCCCTAGTTTGATTAGAATGAGTCCAGTGGTTGGAAGTAGGATGTGGACTGGTTGGGCGAAAGAATTGACAAACAAACAAATATTCCATACACTGCGAATCTGTGAATTGACTTGGATACTTGCTTAGATACTTAGGTACACAGGTGTTTGTTTTCTGCATTGAAAGTTAAAAGATACAACGAATGGATAAACTGAAAGAAAAAAAAGGAATCATGAAAAACACAACCGAGAGCCACAGTCTACCCGTCAAAGCCACTCCTGCCCTTCATACTCGGCTAACATCACTGCCTTCCCCCGTAGCAATGAATGCGTGGGGTTGATCCATAAGAGTCCTTCATCCACTATTCATTGCACTTGACCTTTCGTTGAACCCAGGTACTTACGTACGATGAGAAAAGACTTGGCGCGATTCATCAGCCTTTGGCGGAGACAGGAATTGACACTTGACATGAGAGGCCACATGCCCCGGGGCTGTGTGAAATAGATACCTACCTAGATTGATGTACAAGCCAGCAATAGATGGTGTGGCGGATCAGGCAAACAGAATAGTTCATCACATTCAACTTGAATCTCCAATTGAGATTGGGTGATTTTGATCCCAGTGCGGCCGCTGCGGGTTGCCGTCGAGCCAGTTGAGGTTTTGGAGATGAGAGGCTGAGAAAGTTGAACTTGGCTGAACTTGGCTAAGCTGAGCTTTGACTGGAGCCAGCCAAAACGGGGACACTAACCATCACAAGCCGAGTAGTGAAAAAGGGGTCAGTGTGATTTTGGAAGAGAGAAGGTACGATTACAAATAAAAGTCAGGAGGAGTTTTTTTTTGTTACCATGACACTTTGAACTGTTACATCTCACATTGCGCAGAGCATTGAACCTACGCCCAACCAACAACACCTCCTGACTCAACTCCATCGCCAACTTCAACCATTGACAGCTACCACTATGACTCTTCACAACAACCCATCTTCTCCTTTGGCTCACCGCCCTCCTGCAAATCACCTCTGTGCCTGTCATTGTCATGGCCGACAGTTGAGTATCCCCCCTTCAAACTCCACGCGAAATGCGACGTGACCTATAGCCCCGCCGCCAGCGACGCATGCAAATATCTCGGCACTTGGGCCAACTACAACGATCACCGAACATCCATTTGCAAGGCCAACGGGTGTCGACTAGGCGTTAATCGCGACGAAGGGTATAGCTGCGCCGGCACTCCGACTTGTGCGGATCCGAATTTGGCAGATACGGTTATCTGTAAACCGAAACTGACCAACTGTGTCTGCGACGCTGGATACAAGATGATACGGGATGAATGTGAGAAGAAGGTCTGCGGGGAATATGCCGCCGGCGAGAATTGGTCGGAGACTATTATACGTGGTACGAATTGGAAATACTGTGGAAGCGATGGGAAGATCAGTTGTGAGATTGATTGCGGACCGGTGCTTATTTCGGATAATGCAGTGGCGCCTTGCCTCGCTAAGGGTTGCTATCCATTTGTCCCATGAGATTAGGTATCTAATCTGCCAGGTAGGGAGGTGGTGGGCCACATGTCGTGAGAGGGAAGAGGAAGAGGCATAACTTGGTTTTCAAAGTTGAGAGTTCGCAGGTCGGCACCAACGATATCACAGTAGGAGAAAATGATATAAGGCTGAATCCTCTTATCGTTTCAAGCTCCCAATAGCTGAGTACCATTCAAGGAGTGCTAGTAGCCAGATTTACCTCGTAGTGCGTGTAAATGGCACACATCAAACAGGACAAATTCAGAGCCCTTCAGCATTCCATAGCCCATTCAAGTTATGTCTTACATGTGCCCTCCCATCGAATGGACAATAAGAAACAATCTCTAATCTCACCCTAGAGCGCCGCACCTTCTTTCACGACTACTACCGCCGCCTTTTCGCCTCAAGATGCTTCAAGGGTGCTGCTCCCTACGGTTCGACCCCTTCTATTGACCTCCCCCCTCAATAAACATGACACCCCAACCCCCCTGTTAATATCCTCCACCCAGCAGCCATGGGTACAGATTAACCCTATAAACGCACCTGCCTCTCTCTCTCTTTACACTAAAGAACAACGGGATGCCTAGTCAGATTGAGTGCGAATCTCCGGGTCGGCACCTGCTTCCAGCGGCAGCTAACTGCATGATGATTTTGGAGCCATTATTTGTCGCCTCAGCGAAGGGGTGGTCCCCACCGGTCTGGTGATATATGGTTGACATCTGCACCATGCCCGACCGGGTAGGTATTTTTAACCTTGCATCAGATCCGGTTCGAACACACCTCTTGGATCATCAACTGGCTGTTACCTCCGTCTGCGAGTCGCTCTCTCTACTCCCCAATCTCCTCCAATGGATATTTTTCCATCATCTTCTTCAATGAGGTCCGAATTCGGAAGGACAACATGAAACAAGGCTATTTATTTTTCAAGGTGGTGGGCGAGCGAGGTGTCGTCCAAACTTTGTCGGCCGAGACATTTGCCGGATATCGTGGGCCTACCATTTGGTCCGAGATTCGAAGAACATTTTCGTCACAGCCGCCATTAATCTCTTTGTGTTCCTCGAGGCGCAAACAATAACAGGCGGGCCATGCAGGCACTACTCGGCTGCACAGTGCGGAGGCACTGTAGCAATTCCCGAGAATACACGGACTGACGGACGAGTGACTGAGGTGGACATTGACCCGACCTTTACCCGCCAAAATCCCAAGAGCGTGGCATTGCCTTGTTCATTCCTCAATCTTCCTTCCCGTTGCCTTCCTGCAGGTGTCCATAGCACAGACAGTATAAGTCGCCGCTGGGCCTCAATTGCTTCGAACCACATGCAAGTCGTGCCCAACTCCAAAAGTTCCGAAATGAGGGTCCCTGCAGCACAAGTACCCTGGGAAGCTCGTGCCGCGGCCAAAAGAGCGAGCACGTTGGCGCAGATACCGCAGGCATGGCGACTCGACCCCGCACAACTCGACGAGGCCAAGGGACAACGCGATCTCACTGGTGCTTTTATTCGCCGTTTTCCTCAACCTCGAGACATTGAAATCATCTCCCAAGACTCCCTCGAGCTGACGCGAGCTATCAGCAGTGCGAAGCTGAGCGCAGTGCAAGTCACAACAGCTTTTTGCAAAACTGCCGCTGTCGCTCACCAGATTAATAACTGCCTCCACGAGATTTTCTTCGGCCAGGCACTTGAGCGAGCCAAACAGCTCGACGCTTATTTCGCCGAGAATGGCGGCAAGACCGTCGGGCCGTTGCATGGCCTCCCTATCAGCCTCAAGGATCAGTTCCACGTCAAGGGTGTTGACACTACCATGGGGTATGTCGGTTGGATCGGCTCCAATTTGGGCATCAAGGATCCCAGCCAGGCCCATCAAGTCGAGAGTCAAATCACCGCAGAGCTCCTTTCTCTTGGCGCTGTCTTGTACTGCAAAACCAGCCTCCCACAGACTCTTTTGTTCGGCGAGACCAAGAACAATATTATCGGCCAGACGTTGAACCCTCATAACCAAAACTTGTCTTGTGGAGGCTCTTCTGGCGGAGAGGGCGCACTGCAAGCTCTCGGTGGCAGTACTCTTGGCGTTGGGACAGACATTGGTGGTTCCGGTACGTTAATAATTAATATTGTCCCTGTGTTTTGTTTTGCTGACACCTGTATCTATTGCCCAGTGCGTATTCCAGCCGCATTCAATGGCATCTTCTCTCTAAAGCCAACTCCTGAGCGGCTTTCGTATCGCCAGGTCTCCAACACGAATCCGGGTCAAAACACATATCGCTCAACCGTTGGCTTCCTCAGTACCTCAGTCGGTGGACTAAAACTTGCGCTGCGCTCGACATTATCAACAAAGCCGTGGATCAGAGACCCAGCTATCGTGCCGATTCCCTTCCGGGAAGACGAGCTCGACTGGGAACCTCCCCTTCAAACGACAGCCAAGCGAGTGCACGTGCCCTTCCTCCTCGCCGATGGGGCCCATGACGTGCATAGCCACCTTGATCTCTCGGGAGAGCCCCTGATCCCCGATCTCCAGGAATCATTTCAGCTGCAACCCCCTCTTGGCCTCCTCGAAACCCAAGATCTCACTCTCCAAGGCCTCGAGTACGAAGCGGCTTACTCTGACTACTGGAATTCTACTTCCAATGACAGCGACGGGCAGATTGTCGACGCCGTGATTATGCCGGTGGCACCCCACGCTGCCGTGATTCCAGGGAAATTCTACCACACCGGTACGTCTCGTACACCCACCAATATGTCCTTGCTTTTATGTTCGCTGGAAAAGAAAAACTGGCTGACATATTATGCCCAGCATACACCGAGGTTATTAACCTCTTAAACTACAGTGTTGTCGTCATCCCCGTCACCAAGGCAAACAAGGATATTAACGTGGTCGATCCTTGCTATGAACCATTGAACGACCTGGGCAAGAAGAACTGGGAGACAAATGATGCAGAAATGTATGACGGGGCGCCAGTTGGCTTGCAGCTTGTCGCTAGGAAATTTGAGGAGGAGAAGATCCTTGGTATTGCACAGATTGTCACTGCAGCTCTGAAAGCACACGCACACATAGATACCTAGCTAAGGCAACTAGATGCCGTCAGCCACACCTAGATAGTAATCTCTCTGGGAGCCTGGCAACGGCCCGAGTCATCCTCATCACTGCTATTGACCTAGCCGTCAACCGACATTTGACCCCTTTGCGCGCTCATGCCCATTGACCTCAAATTATCTTAATATCACCTATCTTCTCCCGTCCAGCCTCTACTATATACCTTAGGCACCTCCCTAGGTACCTAGGTGGGTGGTACAGTTCAAACTTCTCCCCCCCCCCTAATAACATCCCCCCGGTCCCCCCGGCCCCGTCGGCACCGCAATACAGGCCCCCCCACACGGTGTGCCTGGATGACAGGTCATGGTCGGGGTACATGTACTTCCCCTCGAACAAGGGCGATTATTCCCCACGGTACAAATGGTCGAGACCGGGGGTGTGGGCGTCGCAATACAGGCGCCACTGCAGGGTTTTCCCGTAATGCACGTCATGGTCGGCGTGCAGGTGCTGTGTTTTCCACAGGGTCGGTCGTGACCCACGATACAAGGCGTCGGTGTTGTCGGTGGAGTGGGTGTTGCGATGCAGGCTCCGCCGCAGGGAGTTCCCGGAGTACAAGTCATTGTTGGGGTACAAGTGCTTCCCTGAGAACAAGGCGCGTTGTTGCCAACAGTGCAGATGGTTGTCGGCGTCGGAGCAGAGATGCATTGGCCGCCCCAGGGCACGCTGGGTGTAGAAATCATAGTGGGCGTGCATGTGCTTCCGGACGGACAAGGTGCGTTGTTTCCGACAGTACAGGGGATTACCGGAGGAAGAGTAGGTGTTGTGAAGCATACGCCATGACAGGGCGTGCCGGTTTGGCACGGCTCAGTCTGCGTGCAGAACCACGAGGTCGGACAGGGTGCGTTGTTGCCCACGGTGCAGGGGATGGTGAACTGTGGGGCGTTGGTCGTTGAAGTGGCGGCGAGGGCGATGCCCGTTAGCCCGAGGAGGGAGAGTGTGTGCATCATGTCTTGGTAAAAAGAGGTTAACTTTGGGATTTGTAAGTGTGATAGTTGGGTTCAAGTTGGTTGAGTAATGAAACTTCAAATTGGCATTACTGAATGTCCCATATATAAATCGTGGAATCTGCCCACAGCCCTACTTCGGGGAAGTGGTGATAACGTGGCGCCGAGCTGAAATGCGTCGTGGTTGCTTGCCGGCCAATCGCGGAGCCCAAAGCTCAACTGGTGACGACGGCATGGCTGTGGCATGACTGTTTTTTGCCACCTCTGATTGGTTACCCGGCTCTGAGTCCTCCTTTGCCATTTCTCGTATTCTGAAAAGCATGGCTTTGTTCTCCACGGATCATTTCCTGTCTGGGAATTTCACCTGCGAATGAAACTTGAGGGTTTGCCCACCCTCGGTGTGACCCAGCCCCGTCTTATGTTGTCGCCGTTGTGAGATGGCATTGGATGCATGTCCACTGGGCAAAACCAGGTCTGCGACACTCGCTTGGGGAGCTGGAAACTACCGGCGGGCGATCCCGAAAGCCGCTTTAACGAATTAGAACTACCCAGTAACCCGCAGGACTGGAGTTTGGGCAGTTTCAGTTTACCAAGCGCGACTCAAACTCGGAAAAAAAAGACTGCAGTAAACGGGAACTCTAAGAATGCTCGACTATTATCTGAATATCGCATACTGCATCTAATACACACTGGTGAACTGGGATCTAGTGTTGCCCCTGATTACACGGCTTGCTGCATTAATCACATGTATGCGCACCCAACCCGGTAGTTTACCCCCGTTTTATCACACAGCCTCCCATTTCCCATTCTCGTGACTAGACCGTATTGACGCGTCCCAGTTGACCCTGTTCGGGATCTCGGACGAGCTGTAGCGGTAAGGTCTCCAACCGCGGCGATGTCCTACTCTGTGTTCCTCTTGACCGTTTTCTTTCCGTCACGTTCACCTCCCACCAATTTTTGACTTTTTGTACCACCTTTTGTCCCTCTGGTGTTTCCCGCAGTGCCGTAATCACCAACCCTGCAAGCCCTCCAACTGCCGTCGCTATTTGGTCCAGCTCCCAAAGACTGACTCCCGTGTCGGGCACAATAAACACGGAGAGCATATCTGGCATGTACTGCAGAAGCTGGAACGCTATTGCCGCTATCATGACAAAGCCCACCAGACCTGCGAATTCGCCGTGGGCCAGTGACGTGATTGCGAAGTAGGGAAGGGCGCACCCCCCAATGGCAATAACCACGAGACCATAAAGAACCACAACCTGCCCAACCAAGATGAGGAAGAAGTAGGGTATGACGAACGAACCCACTCCGCCCACAGCGATGAGGATAAGCATGGCAAGACAGCTCCACCAATACACGGCGAACCAGAGCCACCCCGCCGGACCTGTATGTCGCCACCACCTCCCGCGACACCAGAGCCAGGCCACAGATTTTAGCGACCCGTCTCGTAAACAGACTGCCGTCAACAAGGTTGCCGATACAAACAAAAAGTTTTGCAGCACTCGTACGGGTCCCTCCACGGCAATGGCATGCTGAACTGCCTCGATCGAGGGGGGTGTTGCCGCCGCCGTCGCGCCATGTGCACCCCACGAGGAGAACTTGGCGTTGTTGTTGTTGTTCTGACCATCTGCACCTGTTGCAGGAGAAGAAGGAGGGGGAGCTCCAGTGGAAAGGACCATGTCAATGAGCATGACCATGAGTTTTTCGCGTTCTTGTTGTTGAACGGGAAACCTTTTCAGGAGAACTAGTAAATGTCCCCCGGCAATGGCGGGATATAATAGCGTCGCAAAAAAATCCGGGGAGAATCGAATATTCCCACTACTCCTTCCTTGGAGGCGGAGACGATGGCGGTGGGGATTGTCGACGTCCATGATGAATTTAATCAAAAAAGAAATACAGATAAAATACCACGAGAGAATCACGCCCGGGCCGTAAAACGAGGAGGCCAAGATGTAGGGGGAGGGTTCTTCGTTTCCGTTTCCGTTTTCGACACTCCCCTGAGAAGCGGCAGAAAGGATCCAGGACCAGTATTCGGGTCGTCGCATTTTTATCTACCGGAGAAAAGATCACGAGTGACGGCAAGTTAGAGATTGCATTTGGACGATGAAGTTGGAAAGTCGGGAACAATTCAGCTCAGCCGCATCAATTCTGGGTCCCTGTCTGTCTGTGCTGGCATCAAAGCGCGACGCGGAACACACGGCAGGGATATTCGGGAGATCCCAACGAATCAAGAGATCTCGATCAAGCCACACGGGATGACCCGATCCGCCGACACGACAGGGGATACGTTAGAGAGTATGATATTTTATTCTCTGAACCTAAACCTGAACCTAAGGAATAGAAGATGCCAGTAAAAGAGATGACAGAGAAAGAAAAAGAAAAAGAAAAGACAAGACGAAAAAAAAAAGAAAATGGAATTTTTTGCCCGAACCGCAATGCACAATCCGTCCCTTCTTCGTCAAGTCAACACATATCAACACTGCCTCCACTGCAACGCCACCCGCACGGTAAGCTTGCTGCTGATCTTGTCGACCTATTTGACACACATCATTAGCACTTGACACTTGATCCAAGGGAGGGATAGATAAAACATACCGCAATCAAAGCCCGCTTCTCCGGAGGCGAGATCCAGCACTGGGTGTTCAAATTCATGATGGCCGTAGATCCACCGCACGGCGACCAGGCGAGGGCATCGGCTCTGCTCGACATGGTAAACGGTCCCTCTCCTCCCTCCAGCGTCAAGTCATATTCGACTTCGCCTTTTTCTCCCGTGAAATCCACCGTGTTTAGACACCGACCCTGTACGCCCGAGGGGATGATGGCGTAGCCACGCATATCGGTGTTGAGGGTGGTGAATTGGAACCCTTCGTCAAATTGCAGGTTAAGCGTAAGCTTGCAGTTCTTGCGCCAGTCGGACGCCGCGGTATTAGGTCCGCTCCGCACCACATATTCGGAAAGACGAATGTCGAAAATGGTGTTGGACGAATCGGCTCTGACGTCGGCGGATCCGTAGGGACACCCCGACCCGAGTACGGAAACGCCGACAACTCGGAGGTTTTTGGGTGCTGCGCGAGGTGCGAGGGATGATGAAGGTGGCGCAGCGAGGGCCATTGGGAGAATAAGGAAGGTGGTGATGCTACTTGGGAGCTTCATTTTGGTCTGGTGGCGACTGCAGGAAAAAAAAAAAAAAGTTTGGTTCAAGGACCTGATCCTGGGTTTTCCCAACTACCCTGTGGATGGATAGGCTTGAGAGTAAGTAGGTAAGGAAGGGACTAGATAGGCAAGTAAGACGGGAACTAATGGTTCAGCTGGATGGGATTTAAATAGGCCAAGTTTTCCGCCTCTCTCCATTAAAAATCGAGGTCATCATGGATTCTTCCTTCTCAAAAACCAGGCCAAGACTTGTGGGGTTTCCTTGACAATTGCTTTCGCGGCCCTTCACCGCCGAGAAATGTGACAATGAGTTTATGATGGGACACAAGCGAACATGGTCAATGTAACACTCCATGGTTGCGCTGAACCAGGCTTCCCAACTATCTAACGTACCCTCCGGAGGTGGCGATGGGAGTCCCAAAGATGTTGTGCAATGTGGTGTTGTGGCACGTCTTCTAGAAGAAAAGGAAGAAGAAAAAAAGGTCCTACGCTGTGGCTGCATGGAATGGAAAGTAAGCCCTGTTCCTCCGGAGGTGCATATTAGAATAGAAGGGGGTGACACCACCACCCTCCCTGTGACTGACTGTCGGGCAGTTAGTACCTTCTTGTTCCTGAACAGTGTCTCACTGTGTTTGTCCTGGGACCTGAATCCATGAGATTTCGCTACCAAGTATTTGTTTTCCGTGATGCAGTTTTTGTGTTTTGTTTTGTTTTGCGCAACGACATAACACGGTCAATACCCATTCCCCGGTTTGTTGAACCCGTTCACGGCTTCCCTGATACGATACCGCCCGGACCGAACACTCGGCAAACCTGTCGCTCTCTCGCTCGGTAAAACGCACCAGAGGAAACAATTTGCACACAGATTGAAAGGGCATACCAAAAATAGCTTTCATAAAAAAGCTTTGGCGAACTCGCCTGCCTGGGTCCAATTGCACAGATAATTACTGGTCAAACCTGGTAATGGTAAGTAATCCTGAGAAAATTTACATTTTGATGAGTCAAGAAACGAGATGCAGTCAGTCAGTCCCTTTGTTTGAAGGCTCCACACGTCGTCTATAGCAGCACTTTGAGCTTCCTGCAGTCGGGGGGCCTAGTTCGCCTGAGCAGGACGAGATGGGGCAATTTGTAAAGATACGACGGAGCTGCAGGCTATTAAATTGTGGGAGACCCCAGCTGGTTAATATACAAAGGTGGCTCCCCCCCCCCTCCCCCTCCTCTCGGTTTCTAAATTCGAACCACATCACATCACTTAGCTAGCAAATGTCGGAGATCACTTTAATTGAACTAACAACTTAAGGTAGGCAGGTAAGCTCCAGTGTCCAGCCAGGCGGATGGATGCATGCATGTGAGTGGTTTAGGTGGTTCGTCGGATTTACCCGACTACCACCCCAATTTTGCAAGGACGTTGCAGCGCGTTGCAGGGCGTCGGGCATGCCCGCTGATGGAGGAAAATGAAAAAAAGGGAAATAAAAGGGCCCCAATTTCCAGGTCTGTGACCTTTTTTATTCTTTTTTGATGAAAGGTTGACTTTTTGGCTTTCTTGGAAAGTGTTTCCGGTCTGGTCGGTGGGACTCGGAGGAATCCCCCATGCAGACTGCCGAAGGTAACCAAGCCCTGAAATCTAAGGTAGGTAGGTATCAAGGTGGTACTCAGCCCCAAATCAAACAAGTGTCCTTCTTTTCTGTCGGAAGATAATGTCGGAAGTTGTGGTCGTGTCTCCGACATGACATGAATCCTCCTCCGACAAAGACCACCGACGCCGGTGCGCAGTTGTACTGTCGACAGGACACACAATCAAGATTGTATAGGTGGCCATTTCCACGGCATGTAGTTCCGGTAAGTAATTGGGGAATAGAAGTAAAGCAAGACAACTCAGAGTCTAGGTGTTAGGTGTTACACTCAACTCAGATCAACCCTCCTCCCTCACCCTTCCCATCACCGTCCTCCCTAACCAGCACCCCCAGTCTCTCCCTCAACCTCCCCAACTCCCCCCTCAACTCTGTAACCCCTTCTCCTTCGAGTCTCTCTGTATAGACTATAGCAACTTCAATCAGCAAAGCCGCACTCTGCTGTCCATAAAGCCCCGCCTCCCTGCCTAGTAAAATCCCAATCGCCTGGACCAGTTTCCGCGCATGCACAATGGGGTGAGTCCGTTCTGGTAATTCCTCGGTCCCGGAAGAAACGGAATGTAAAGTCGTGTTGAGAACGAGCGAGACGGTCCAGAATAGGCTCATCCCGTGGACGCGCGCAATCTGGGTGGTTACGTCCATTTCCGTTCTATCACTCCCCCTTGGCCCTGGATCTGCAGATCTAGCTGTAGCTGTAGACCGAGATTTTGATCGACTTTGACTTGTACCGGGCAATGACCTAAGCAAGTTCAGCCACGAAAGAACCCTCGCATCCAGCTCCCAGCATTTTTTGACGATGCCCATCTGCAGCTTATCATATCTCGCCGGCTCGGCGCAGAGACGCAGGGTGTCAAGATCTTCCACAAGACAGGGTAAATCGACAAGAATGTCGACAAGAGTATCCTTGAGGTCTTTGGGAATAGTTCGCCAAGGAATAGTTTTCCATTCAGCATTGCCGAGAGTGAGTCGTTTCCGTTGGAGCAGGGCGGAGAGGGCCTGAAAGGGGGATTGTTAGTTGAGATACTACATAGGG
>Ga0247765_1000434_pt1 | contig 33117 bp, 19 predicted proteins | sample UWRJL106311C6_FD_179949 | JGI IMG/M metagenome (GOLD analysis project Ga0247765, IMG submission 179949) | Plant litter microbial communities from Arlington Agricultural Research Station in Wisconsin, United States - UWRJ-L106-311C-6 | ecosystem: Environmental > Terrestrial > Plant litter >...
TGGGGGGGGGGGGGGGGGTGGAATCTGGTTCTTCGCTTGAAACTTGTGCCGAAGCTGCCCACCTTCCCTGTTGGGCCATCTCGTCAGCTGCATTCAGCGGTGCGAACAGCCTATTTCTTGAGGGGCACGAATCCCAAGGCTAACGTTATCGTGGCTCTGTGTCGTGGTCATCGCCAAAGTTCCTTCCCGAGCCGCCAATGGGGCCATTGGTCATCATCCGACACCCTGAAAGAATTGGATCCCGATCCCGCTGAACCGGAGGAATTCCGACTGCCTGCCCCGGGTTTCCGTTCAGACGAGCCGGATCGGCCTGTGCCCTATACCTGCACATCGCATCGATCAGTGCGAACCGAGCCGAACGGCCTGCCGTGAGATCCGCAGCTGGTCATCGGGGCGCTACGACAAGGGGGCGCTATGGCAAAATATTTGCTGTCACGTTAACTACATCATCTTACCTACTCGACAGTCATATTACTAACCGTTATACCTCGATCGAGTAAGTCCACGGGTTGGCGTCTTGGGGTGGTGGGATTGGCAGAGCCACCTCCACGGCACAAGCACGGGGGGTCGGAATGGAAACGAACTGCTTGCTCACTTGGACCAAAATCCGACACGGTCTTGCTCGACAGCTCTGTAAAGTTTACGCGGGCACGAGTAGCGTAGTTGAACAGCTATTCTGTTGAGTCAATGTAGTGCTTGTCAACGGCTGATAACTAGCCATCGCCGTCGGATTCCGAGCTGGCAAATAAATCCACAGCTCGCATCCTCTTCCTTGGGGCTGTTTTGGCGGCCGACATTTGGAACCCAGCGATGGATTTGATATCTCGGCTATCAGCCGATGCGTCCACCCCCTCGAGTCCTTCGTTGAGTCCGCCCATGGCTGCATCACCCTGTTTCATGGTGCCTCTCACCAGTTCCAGGAAATCTTCATCAGGACGTCCGTCTAAATCTTCGTCCGAGAAAAGATCTTCGACGCCGGACGAGTACTGCATCTGGGGTGACTGCATATCATCCTCCGTGGTTCTAGTGCCCATCACGCTGTTGATATAGTCTTGTCCCTCCGTCTCCGGTGAGAGGTGATTCGGCGTGTTTCCCTCTGACACAGGGGCAAAGCCCCCACTCGTGTTTATGGACGAGTAACCTCCGTCAACAGCCGAGGTCTCGACTGGCTTCCAACGACCAGCTTCTCGCTTGGCCCTGTTGCTACTTTTCTCTGCAGCTTTTGGCGGCAGTGGCGGGTTCTCAAAACTCCTGACAAAGAAGGAATGCGATTCGACGGGGAATACACACCACCCCTCCCACAGGTTGAGGACGAGTCCTACACTACGCTTCCACTTGTCGGCGCGGAGGCGGCCCCAGTTCAGCTTGTCTGCCATGGAGCCAAGCAGCTCGAATGTCCTGCGGCTCCGCAGCGCCGTCTCAAAGAGCTGCCGGTAGCGCCAAGCGTGCCGGATGCCGCTTGTAGACGACGACGACAGAATGTCGCTGACTACGTAAAGCCCCAGCAGCCGTGCCGCGCTCATGTCAGTCGAGTCCACTGCTTTGTCGTCTGGCGTTGGCGAGGGGCCGCGAGATTCTTTGTCTTGGCCATCTTTATCTTTTGCCCGCGCTTTGTGGTCTGGGTTAGCCGAGGTGTAGGCAAACGGCAACTCAATGTTGGAAATGATCATGTCAACGATTTCATCGGCGCCTCGACTCGCGTGGGTAATGGCGAACGCCGTTATGCGTGCCGTATCACCCTTTCTAATCTTCGATAAGGCGGTTGGAAGTCGGGCTAGGAGGTGAGCTAGCTTTGCCTTGTCCAAGGGGTTGAGAAATGTGTCTTCTTGTTCGTTGATACCGCTTCCCCCTTCACAGTGTCGAACTTGGTCGTCGTCAATGTCGTCGTCGTCCGATGAGTTGTACTCCGAATCTGAGACGAACTCGTCAACATTGCTGGCATACTCGTAGGCGAGCGATTGTTCTGGTGCCTTCCAGGCATGGCTTCCTTCGAACAAAGGGATGTACCTGGGTCTTGATTGGGGTCCCGTGATAATCTCCCAGAGTCGCCAGCGATACCATATTCCGCCTTCACTCCTGGCGTCCCATATCCACGCCCATTTTTCGTCACGTTGGACATCCGGGCGAGACATCAGAAGAGCCTCGAACTCGGGCCCGTGCTCGATCACAGACTCTATTACTTTGTGAATCATACGAAGCTTCTTGATATCTTTAGGAGGTCGAATGGGAACATGTAGGAGGCCGCTTCTGTTCATCGAGCCGCCTAGCGGAGGACCGTACGATGAAGGCGGTGCGAAGCCACGGCTTTGGCCAAGTGACTGTGGCCCCTGGGGTCTCGGGGCATCCTTGACTGGCCTCGCGCCGAACGGGTGGGACACGGAGGCGGAAGTTGATATCGTTTCAAGCCCGGATGCGATTGCAGCGGAGGACAAGTGTCTATAAAGTGACAGAAAATAACCAAACCCAAGGTACCGGTTCTGTAAAGTGTTGACAGCGGCATCTATATCGGTCGCTGGTGTTTCTTTTGATAGTGTAACTATGGCAGCGATTGATTTGCGCTCGGTGGGAGCCGTGTTCGCTACGGGCACCACTTTGACATTCTCGACGCTGAGGCTCGGTGGTATTAAGGTCTTGATAAATGCGGATGATGTGCCAGGCGGGAGGTTTGCGAGACGCAGTGTAGGCTTAGATATAGCCTTTTCCTCAGCGCGATCGGTCGCTGGTGCAGCCATGTCCTCGTCGCTGGCGAACGCCTGCGAGAGCGAAGCAGGTTCATGGTCCTCGAAGCCTAGCCTCCCCCGAGACTCTTCTGTATCGCGCTGCTGTGCCCACTGGGATGCCTCGTATTGCCTCCTCTTCCCAAGCGATGTTGCTGATGGCCCCAAACTGCCAGGCCCGCTCTTCGGGGTCCCCAAGGGGATGCCAAAGTGTCGTTTGCCTGCGCCGCCGCCAAAAGGAGTTTGCCCGCCGAGTGCCGATCGTTCTGGCGGCCCAGAGCCAGATCTTGGGCCCTGACGTGTTCCAAATGGCAATTCTGTGTTGTTATGGTTGTCGTCATCGTCGTGATTGAAGCTCTTGACAAAGTCGTCGTAGACAGCCGCGGTCTCGGCAGCTTCTCGCTTGCGCTTTGCTTCAGCCTCCGCCTTCTGTCGCTCAAATGCCGACTGCTTGCTGGGTTTCTGGAGCTTCGCCTCCACATCGGGGAACTCGGCAATATTCTTGTTAGGAGACATATTGCTTGCGGAGATGTTGGCCCTGCATTTGTAGGTTATCCACAGACAGTATATTGTTGAGATGAAGCTTGGAAACAGACTAAATGGTCTGTGCGGTCGGAAGCTTTGCGCGGGCCGCACCACATGGAATTATCAAGTTACCACACAACTTCTGATGCTGTTATCAAAGCTTTCAGGTTCTTTCATGGGGTGCCTCAAGAACTCGCAAAAGCGTTGCAGGTGGGGGTAAATATGGAGTTTGAGGGCGAGTCGAAGTGGCGACGAAGATTATTCGCCTGTGGATTTTGAAGCTGATGCCTTACAGTCAACCCAGGAAGGATCGTTAGCATGGGACTTGGTGGATGCAAGGGTTCAAGGCAGATTATTTAGACCCCAGTTCTAAACTCAAGTTCAAGGCTTAAATAGGTAGTATTAAGCCGTTAACCAATTTTCTAATTAAGGTTTTATACGGATCCGTAAATCGAATTCATAGTCACGAGTGATGCTAGGACCTTTTCAAGCCCTTCGAAAATGCGTTCATCGCGCGGCACGCATCATCCACTCGCTTATATAACCAGCTTATAAGATACATTGTGTTGCTTCGCCATATAAGTGGATATTTCGCCATGTCATTCCGAACCACCTTTTGGAAATGAGAGCATTTCCCTTGCATATGAGTACATCTCGGGCTTGACGAATGGCGGCGGCTGGCGGTTGAACAACACATCGAGGAACCGTAACTAACAGGCGCCCTCCTCTTCTCTACCCTTTTCCATATCTACACATTCCTCTTCATCTTTGAAGGAAAAAAAAAGCGTACAAATCTTTCAATTATTTCTTATCCTCCTCCTTTCTCTGTTTGCCTCGTCCAAGCGCTTCGGGCTGCCGGGCTGATCCCTGGGCTGTGGCATTCCTCCTTCCCGCGCTGAAACAACACTCCAAAATCTGACGCAACGCCGCTGTCTGCGTGAATAGGCTCGCGCTGGCGGCGTCTCTGTTGCCGTCCAATCGACGCCTTGGGAATCGAGCACGCGCCGGCTCGCGATCCTGCACTCAAACCTTGTAGATGTTTGCTGCCTTGCCTTGCCGCCTCCCTCGCTTTGCAGTTCCCACTTTCGCCCCGCCGTAACATAAATCTCCATTCTTCAAATGGGTTCCCCTCCTTCCCTTATGCAACTCCCCTCGGAAACTCCCTCTTCCCTTCCGCAACAGTGCAGCTTCTCCCCCCCATCCTCGATTTTGATTGTCGGCTCTGGAGCGTTTGGCCTCAGTACTGCATGGGCTCTCGCCCGTCGCGATGCGTTCTCACAATGCTCCATCACCATCCTCGACAGGTCGGACCCATCCAAACCGGACGTGTTCCTTGCGCGCGATGCGGCCAGCATCGACACGAGCCGTATCATCCGTGCCGACTACTCTGACCCTGCCTATGCTGCGCTGGCTGTGGAAGCTCAATTAGAGTGGCGGAAGCAGGCAGAGCCGACCGATCTCGGCGCCCAGGGGCGATACAACGAGAGTGGATTGATCGTCGTTGCTGATCCCGTACCTGATACCGCCTTGCCCGCGAAGACGGGAATAGAGTATGTTCGTTCGAGCTAGATGAATGTGCTCGAACTCTCAACGGATAACTCCCCACGGATTGAGGAACTCACCAACCCCGAAGCCATCCGGGACAAGCTGGGCACGGGAGGGTCCTCTGGATCGTGGGGCTACTACAACGCGGGCAGTGGGTGGGCGGATGCTGAAGGTTCGATGACATGGCTTGTCAGCCGAGTTCAAGAGACTGGACGCGTCAAATTCATCAGCGGTAACGTCGTTTCTTTGCAACACAGCGACATTCGCGTTACTGGCGTCCAGTTGTCAAATGGAACTATCATTTCTGGAGATCTCGTCATCGTTGCGGCTGGAGCTTGGACCGGTGGTCTTGTCGACGTGTTTGGTCAGGCCACAGCCACAGGCCAAGTCCTTGGTTACCTGGAGCTTACAGAAGCTGAGCAAGAGGAGCTCGGAAAGATGCCAGTTGTCCTGAACCTGACGAGCGGCGTCTTCATTATTCCTCCGCGAAACCGCATCCTCAAAGTCGCACGTCACGCTTACGGCTATCTCAACCCGACTACGCTCTCACCACTTTCGTCGCCCAACGCCGCAACGACAGGGCCGGTCTCGTACCCATTAACCCAAGTCTCCGAACCAAATCTCAAGATTCCCCAGGAGGGGGCGAACGACCTGCGCCGAGCATTAGCAGAGATTGTACCGCTACCTGGTCTTGCTGAGCGTCGGTTTATGAGAACCAGGCTCTGTTGGTATTCCGATACCCCTACTGCGGACTTCCTCATCGACTACCACCCAACATGGCTTGGCTTGTTTGTCGCGACGGGGGACAGTGGGCACGCCTTCAAATTCCTCCCAGTCATAGGCGAGAAGATTGTGGATTGCATCATGCATAATTGCCCAGCAGAGTTCCTGGGCAAGTGGAATTGGAAATCTGCCGCTACTTCTATCGTCACCCAAGACGGGAGCAGAGGGGGGACAGCTGGCCTCGTTCTCAGCGACGAGTTGAGGGACGCCGCTGAATACTAGTGCGGTGGACGAAAGTGAACTGCGCACAAGATGAGTCCCGCAACTTATCACGTCACGTAACGAGCCAAGACAAAAAGTGTCAGATAATTGATGGCATTGGCAACTAAACGCAAGGCTTGCAAATTGCCCAAGGTCCAAAGACACACCGAAGGAAGTGTCTGTGGACAAGCAAGAGTCAATGTGCTGTTTAGTGTCAGGAGCCGCCATACTGTTCGCCGCAATGCGCAAGCATCATTCATCGGCTCGCTCTTTTTTCCTCACGCTCGTAACCTGCGAAGGTCTGCCACCGTCTGTGTTTCACGATACGAGACGAGTGAGCAGTCGCAGTCTGTCTGGGCCTTCGAGCCCCTTCGTCCCCATGCAAGCCACTCTCTCAAAGTGGCAGCGAATTAAAACGGCAATCGACCTGCGCACATTGCCGCCGTACGCATCTTGTCGACGATTCCATGCGCAATCTATGTAGGTATACGAGGCGATCCGTGCCTCAGTCAAGGATTCCCTTCCTTTAAGTCTCCCACCTGAACGCCGATGCAATGCTGAAGAAAGGACGCGATAATACAAGTCTGATGCGTCAGCACATGAGTGTTGTCGTCCAGAAAGCTTTTTTGTGGGTATGTTTGTCGTAAGTGTCGTGCGGGATGGTGTTGAGGGTACTGTACAAGTCGTCCGCAAATGAGGGCAAAATCTGCCCAGTGACCAACGGGTTTCTAGATCTTCCGGAAGTCTGTGATATTGCGTTAGTGAAGACCTTTGTAACCAGGCTAGGAATATGGCTTGACGAACCTTGCAACACGGGGTAGATCATTTCGAAAGCTTGGTAGATCTCCTCACGGATCTTTGCACCAGTGAGAACGATCTTACCACTGACGAAGATCAAAAGGACGATCTTGGGTTTGATCATGCGGTAGATGAGACCAGGGAACAACTCAGGTTCATAGGAGCTGAAATTGTGATGCTTCGAGGCGAGGCCCTCGAGTCGAATGGGGAACTTGATATCGCACGAGCCCACGATGTTTTGGATCTTAAAGTCGGTGAACTTCGCGTTGAAGCCGAGTTTCTGGATGATACGGGCGTACTTGCGCGACGCAAGCTTCGAGTCGTCCTCCGACTTGGCACCTGTGACAACCATCTTGCCGCTCGCGAAAATGAGGGCAGTCGTCTTCGGGTCGCGAATACGCATGATGACGGCGGCGAAACGCTTAGGATTGTACTGCTCAGGCAAGTTAGACCATGACCGCAATTAGTGGATCGAGTTGCCCCACGGACCTCAGCATTTCTGGCATGGAGCGCAATCGTCTTCAAGTCCAAGCGGCAATCGAGATTGACCGTGGCGACGATGTTCCTGGTCTGTGTCAGCCCACAACCCCCCGAATATCCCCAAGAGGTGATCATACTGGAGAGTGGGCGTCAAACCACTTGCGTTGGGTGCAGCGCCAGGCGTAGCGACGGGAGTCGCGGGAGTCACCCCAGTACCATTTGCGACTTGAGCTCCCTGCATCTGGTTGACCGCCGAACCCTTGTCATGGACGCTCGAGGGAGGAGTGAGCTCGCCAGCTGCGCCAGGAAAAGACAGAGAGCCTGGAGCAGTGAACGCCTTGGCCTGGGCGGCGTTGGAAGGGTGAGTCTGAATCGCATCCATGGTGATCAAGCTTGAAAAAGCGAAGATATGATGGAGACTCAAACAACCTGCGCAATGAAAAGGTCAGAGGCAGTCTGTGGCGAGCGAAAGAATTGCAAATGTGTGCGGTGGCGAGTGGAAAACATAGGCTGCGCGCAAGATCAAAGAACTGAGTGAATTGCGTTGCGCAATGTGGAGGAGGTGGTGGTGGAAAAGTGGGGCATCCGGAACGTCGTGGTTTGCAAACGCACTATTAGGCAGCAGGCGAGGGGAGGGCTTACCGGTCGCGGGAGATGAACAAACTAATGTCTCCCCCTCCGATGTTGTTTGGTGCTTATAGTTCCTTGGGACCGTCGAGATCTCTCGATCTGCGACCACGAAAGGAGACGAAATCGGCCGGGCTTGTCCGGGAACCGTGGACGGTGATCTCTGTCGTGCGCGCGTAGGCGACGACGAAAGTGCGCGACCAGGGAGGGATTGACGGATGCGGACACGTTCAGCTCACGGCAAGGAGACGTCTCTTCGTCCTGGAAAACTAGCAAGTCGCACTGTGTCCTGTGCAAATGGGTCTTTTATTGTCCTCGACGATTAAACGGTCGACGATGACGGAGGAGGTCGGGTGCTTTGGAGGAGAAAGGTGCCGCGATGACGAGTCGGGATCCTTTGTCCAGAAAGACGGTTGAACTCCTGTCCAATCGACGACAGATTAATCCTTAACCTAAATGAGAGTTGCGCCCACACAACGCAGTTCGGAAAAAGAGAAGACGTAAAATGCACGACAGCGACAGACAAGGCTGAGCTGTGGTGGTTGAAGACGATGCTTCGGTGAGAGGGATGAGGGGTGTGGTGGGGGAAATGAAAAATCGAGGCCGAACGTGGGTAACAGGTACGTAGGGCCGGTCGGGACTTCCGCGCAAGAGCTCGAAACAACTGGGTTGGAGGGAGCGTGGGCTTCTTATAATTTTTGCCCAGCTTGCCGTCCTTGGCCTGAGGCACCAACGCTAAATTTGTGGCGGCGGGTCCCTTGGTCTTTGATGTTTTGGGAGGCGCACTAAGGGTTGATGCACCCAATCAAAGCGAAGAAAACCGAGACTTTATCTAATCTAGACCACCCACCTCCTGCCTTTTGCTCGCCTCCTGAACCAAACATGCAGCTTTTTCAAGATGTACCAGTACATGATCGAAAATTTTCCATCCCTGCCCAACCAAGACCTACTCCTTCCCGACGAGCTCCAACGCACCAGCCTTCCAGCTTGACCGACACGCCACACCCCACCGCCTGAAACACTGATCTCCCCTTAGGTTCCCCTTGTTGCGAATTGATCACTCCAACATTTCCTCTTTATTACTTGAGCGACCGAGATACACACGATGCAACAACAACGCTTCTGACATCAGCCTCAACGAAATTGGTTTTTGTTGGTATCAATTCCGGGATGGTGATTGAAATGGAAACCACTTTGGTACGATACCTATCTTCCTCGCCAACCAGCCTGCTGGCTGCCTCTCATCGCAACAGTTCTCCTGCCCCTGTTCATGCGCTGCTGTCTGGTGGGTTCCTGATCGCCACCGTCTGGACAGGCACACGAGACCCGGAAACCCCAACAGCTGCTTGACCACAACAAGTACCGTTTGCTCTCCTGTTTGAAGCCCCCCACCTACGCAGTTCTCCTTGTTCACGCGCCATAAACCTCATATGAGGCTCCAACCCGAATATGGTGGCATCTCGATTTCCAACTAATTTCTCAGGTACGGCCCTGCTGTTTACGCGACGAGGCCTTGACGCCGTGAGAGCTGTATGAACTCTCCACTTCACGGAAAACCGCGCGTCCAAGGCGTCTTAGGTTTTTCACACGAGCAACGCCACCGGACTGGTCTGCTCACCATCAAGCTTACAGAGAGCGCGCGAAGCAATCGCGCTATTCCCCACCTGCCACGATTGCTTGACAATTGACACAAACCACAGGACTATGTTCTAGCCATGGAAAGATGCAACTTACACTGTATTTGACCATTGCTGACTTCTTTCAGGAGGTTCGTAGTGGGCGGGCGTTCTCTACCTTCACCCACTTCATTTCGGAGCATGCAACTCTCCCGCATCATTGTTGGCTTGCGGGGTCTCATCGCTTGAGACCATAACGTCGTTCCACCGCCAAATCTCGTACATACCGGCAGCAGATAAAGGCAGCAAGAGCAGAGCTTGCATGTCGTCTGGAATTGCGTTCCAACTTTGCAGCCCTGACCACATGACAAATGCACGCGGGTCATCTATCTGCTTTGCATTGCCCATGGGAGAGCGCGAAGGCGATGATACCTATGCCTGCTCAACATCGTTAGCAAGCTTAGCTCAAGGATGCAATATCAACATCATCTGGTCGACCTCTAAGCCTTCAAGATCAAACCTTTGCGACCAAGGTTTATAATTGAAGTGCGCATTCATTGGGCACGCTTTGCTGCCCTGTTTGTCAGGCGACAACTTTTCCCGCCGAAGGTACCTATACTTGGGGGGCCGAGATTGGTGTGCTCAAAGCGCACATCCCTGTCTTTTGCGTTTCCGGAGCACCAGCCTCAACTTCCCAGCTATGACTCATTTCCCACCTTGACCCAAAACTCAACTTTATGCCACACGGCAAAAGAAAAGCACCTCACCACAAGTGGGCAGCCTTTCTCTTTCAACGCATCATCATTATGGGCTTCGCGCAACTTTAACGAATACAACATGGCGCGAGTCGAAGAGGGTGGTCGGCGAAGGCGATGACGACGCGCGGATCCATGATGGGCTGAAGGGCAGAAGTCAACGGAATCCTTCGCGCAGACCAAAAAATGGATGGGCCTCCTGCGCCGGGCGTCGCTATCTACACGCCTTAGGACGTCCCCACACACCCCTCCCCACCAAAACCTTGTGTGTCCAGCCCCCCCAGCTGCGGGCCCCCAAAGTTGTGTGGTTCTCCGCCCAGGCTCTGCGGTCACTCTCACATGCAACAACATTGCCTTGCAGAGAAAAGCCGCCAGCTTTGCATAACTGCCGTTTGTCAATCTTTTTAGGGCTCTTTACGGCTCGTTGGCTGAGATGCAGCCCTTAAAACAGACTATTATGCCTATGCCTTGTCTTAGACGAACGGGCTGAAGAGGGCGAATCAAAATCGGGAAAGAGTACGGGATTGAGGCGATTGATTAGGCAGGCATGGTCCATGCTGTATTGTAAAGCCTTGTCGGCGACGAGATGGGACGGCTCCTCGGCTGTATTTGTTCGGCCGGTTAGTTGGTCTGCGTCGTGCAGTTGGGAATGACCCGGACAAGTTGCGATGAGAGTTCTGCCTTGCAGCCTCGTCCTTGTGCGCGGTGCAACTGAGTCGGGTGGTCGCGGCTCCTCAAACTCCATGTCTAACCAACGGGTCATGGCTTTGTTCTGGGCCGAGAGTGTGGGAGCCGAGGAAGAGAGTTCCCGCCACTTCGGATTGCCTGTCTCGGAATGACTTTTGCCCCCCTCGGAGGATGAGGCAAGAGACGATTTGTCTTTCTCTTGTTTAAGAATCCCGTTCTTCCTTTGATTTGGTCGCGCTCGGGCTCAGGTTTCCCGCAATTTTTACAATTACTCCCTCTTCCGGCGTCTATGCTCCCTTCCGCCGTCCATACCCACCCAACGTGACTGCAGTGGGCTGCTGGAAATGGATAAAAAAGACGCAAGCCGATTGGCCCAGAGGGTGTACCTAATTATTCGCCTCCCTTTTTGGGCGGCACAACGGAACCAGGAATGGAGGGAGAAAACTGGATCCTCAGGTTGAGAAGCCAGGGGGACGCGTCCAGGCGCGGTGTATACCTACCTCTGGACACTCGCAACGCGTCGCGCTTTGCGGCGCAACGAAGCGGTGGAACTCTACGAATATTCGTAGGTGCTCGACACATAGTTAGGCTAAGTTAGGGAACTCGCCATTGGAAGCGGTAGTACCCGTCTATGGATATCCGGAAACCAATCGGCCACCGTCGCAAGCCGCCGAGCCACAGAGCAGCGGCGTCGCTAGTAGGTACCCACGTTCCGTACGAATAAATACCCTGAACATCATCCGCATCAATGCTCTGTTGCTGTCAAGTCGGCCAATTCAATGACTACATGAGTGTACAGTGATTTGTACCTCTTCACGAGCTGTGCCTGTTCAGATGCGGGATCTGGTAGCGCGAGGCTCTGCCCTTTTTCACCGTGGCCCAAAAGTCATAACTTCGATCTTTCTCCTTCCTATCGAGCTCGGCTTTCCGCCGTCTTTTTTCCTCTGCTTTTTGTCTCTGCTTTTTTGCCTTGCTCGACTTGGGCTCCAGCTTTGCCAGATACGAAATAATTCCTAGCAAGCCCTTCTTAGTGTACTTGTAGGTCGACTTGACTAGCCACTGGGCTCGCCAGTTATAGGCTGCCACGAGTGCCAAAATGATCAAAAAGCCCGATGTAGGCAAACTTATGAGGCCAATCTCCTTCAGCGTCGGCATATTCTCTTCCTGCCACTCCGCAGCGTTCACGCCAAACAGCCCGGTGAAGAAGCTGAGCGGGAGGAAGATGACGGTGAACGTGGTGAAAATCATGACCGAGAGATTTTGACTCGATGCTAGTTCGGTTTGGACCCGAGACCAGCGGACTTCATCCACCTGCGCCTGGCGTTGCGCCATTTCGAGCATCTTCTCATACTGCTCAGTTGTCAGCGACTGAACTCGTCACCTGGTTCAATAGTCACGGCAGAGGCTTACATCTTTCCGCACTGTATCCACCCGTTTCATCATCTCCTTCGCCTGTTGTTTGTAATCATCTAGGTATTCTAGGGCCTCGTCCAGGTATGAATGCCCATTCGACGTGATATCGTTGAGATCCTTGCTGCTATAAATGGTTTTCATCTGCTTAATGAGCGATTCTTGGGTGTCGAACAGCTTCAGAAGCATGTTCATCTCGTCCTCCATATCCCGGAGTTCAAGCAGGGCCGACGTGTTCTCCCTGTTTTCCCGCTCTGCTCTCTCGAGCTCTCGTTTGTGGCGCCTCTTGATGGCTGCCGGACTATTTTCGTCGGGCTCGTCCTCCGAATCCGACTCGTCTTCCGACTCTTGGGGATCAAATGTCTGTAGCCGAAAATGTTTCATATTCTGCGTCATTCTCTCGGCCTGTTGTCAAGGATCAGATACCCAAAGTTGAAAGTACACATCCAGAGAGAACGCACCAGTAAACCAATGGCCTCTTCGAATATACGGAAGATCTCGAGATCGGGGTGAGAGGTCCTATCAAGAAAGACGGTCACGGCGTGGAATACTATAAACGCTGCGAGATCCAGGGCGTTCTCAGTTCTCCCAGTGAGGTCGCCATTCAGTTCGTTGTAGACACTGTTTCGAAGGTCTGCTTGTTGGAACAGCGTTCCCTCGCGAGGATTTGACTCTCTTTTGGGGAAGAAGGTCGCCAGCGTAGCTACCAGGATCAGTTACAGCCCACTCTGCCGGCTTCCCCCCCCAACCCCTAGGGCAAAACTTACATGTATCAATCGCCCACAACCACAGAGTGTCCACCATAAGCAGGTTGCCATCTCTCAAGTGGCCCTCTTCCTCGTAACACGTGTCATCACCTGAAGTGTACTCATCGTCTTCGTTTTCGTCATTTTCGTTCGAGCCTGCAGAATGCTGACTAGACCCTGTTGACCAAGCCTTTGTTGGTCGTATATCTGCGAATCGAAACGCCCCACTGAGCGGCCGAGCTGGCTCCCGCGAGGGATCCTTCTTTGTGAGTTTGTACAGCATCTGGTCATCGTCTCGCGCGTTTGTATCTTGGAGTGAAGGGTATCCAAACTGATCGAGTGTCCTCCGGCAGTTCAACGGCGGATCAAAGCCAATGTACTCCCACATTACACGCATCTCGAGCGACTCGAGGTCGGCAATCTGCTGCGGGACTGGCGCCGCCCTACCGTGGTTTATGCGGCGCTTGATGAGGTTTCGTCGCCGCACGATGCTCCGGTATGTGTCGAAGTTTAGATAAGGAAAATACAAGTACATGCAGTTGGGGCTAATTCCAGGCGTAGTCCGCCCGCTGGCCGTTTGTGGTACCCACGGGGATGCGGCTTGGTCTGCGGCCACCCACGAGCACGAGGGCTTGAGGTAGGATGGCTGCATTTGGGAATGGCTGCTATGAATGTGCTTGGACTCCCAATTGTCGTAGTTGAAGAGTTTTGAAAAACTATGGTTTTGTGTTTCGCTGAGCTTGTCGAATATGTTCTAGATTTCCGTCAGACAGCCCCATAGCGTGCACACTAGTTTTAGGATTGCTTCCTTACCCGGACCCAGATGGGGTTTGTGAACGGGGCGTGAATCCACATGAACTTCCTGAGATTTGGATCAGGCCGCGAAAATCCTGCCGCGGGATCGCGAATAACAAACCCAGCTTTGCTCAAAAACTCCTCACGCTGTCTGACCAATTCCAATTTATCCGAGGCTTCGGCTTTCGGGAAACTGGCAACATCGATGCTGCTGAGCTGCAATGCCGGTTCCGATACGGTGGAGGATGTGCTTCCCTCGCTCTCTGAACTGGGGGGCCGTGTCGCTGTGGTCGCTAGGACCGGAGCACTGGATCCATAGGGTCGCCGTGGGAGGTTCAGCGATGGTCGTGCCGATGCACTCGTCACAGTAATGTCTGGCGAGCCAGGACCCGTCTCGGTCGACTCCTGCATGTCAGTTTGCGACATCGCCAGTGTCTTCTGCACTCCATGCCTGACGCTGAGGCCGCCGCTGCCTTCCAGCATCCTCGACCCCAGTGCCTGCTGTGCGTTGTCGCTACCGAATGCAGCGTGGCGCCTGGACATTCTAGCCAGCCTTTCTGCCAAACATCGCTCCGGGCCCTGGTCAAGAAATTCGTTTAGGTGGTATCGAGTCGCATATAGCCGGATCGCCGATTCCATCTCGGCGTCAGGATCCTCGTAGAAGCCAATGACCTCAACCTTGACGGGTTCCTTCAACCTTAGGGGACTGTGCATGTAGGCACTCAACTTGCGCGCTTTCGAGATGGCGGCCGCAAAGTCTTCTAGAAAGGTGCGCATCGTGTTGACGTTGTCAGGCCCGAAGGAAGCAACGTGGGCATGGTCGCTTTCAACGGCGAAAACGTCCTCGTGTCGAAGGTCGAGAAGAGCCGACTTAATCGACACAAGCGGGGCACCAAACTGCACCTCGCTCGAGCGTCCTCCACCAGAACCGGACAGATCTGAGTCGATCGTCTCATAAAAGGTCCAGACGCGAAGCTCGCTGGCAATGTCCAAGAACTCATCTTGCATCTTCAACAGCTTTGCTTGACCAACCCGTATTTCATCGGATAGGGACTTGGGCAGGGGCCTTTGTAGGCCTAGCAGTTGCCGGATGCTATCTCTCATGTTTTTCATCGATAGATAACTGGAGCCTCGGTGTGGTGTTGCTATGTGCCATTAGTACAAAGTGAGAGGCAGAACAGAGTCGCGCATTATTCAATATTCTTACCGAAGAATACCACGCCGTGACAGTTCCACTTGATCTCACGGTACTCTGGAAGTTTGGTGGCCAGGAGGAGCGCGAGCTTCACAACCAAGCCGCCGATACTGTGCGCAATGAAGAACAGTGGACGAGACGGGCGCTGTAATGAATCAGAGGCAGTTTACTGGCGAGAGGGCGGGACGACCTACTGCTCCGTGACGCTGCTGAAGGACATTGTCCAGCAGATCTCTGGCCAGGCGATCGAGATTCAACCCTTCAGAGAGAGCCCTATGTCGGTACAGCATTACCCGTGCCGTGCTGGCCGATTTGCGGATGCTTCCCCTGACCCATATATGACCGGCCCTGGGCAGAGGCCGGTCAATAGCTGGGCTAAGAATGGCATCACTGGCGAGCCTTGCAACCGTCGGCCGGATGTCGCTGCCCGAAGGGAAGCCCACATAATCGTCGTGGCTGTATTCTGACGTCCAGGTTTGCACTGGATCTGCCCCGGGGCACGGCACAGCAATAACATCAACCTTGGTGTCGTTGTAGGTGCCGCCGATGTCACCGTCGATGTGGGCGAAGCCGGGTCCGGGATCATGTTGAGCCATCGCACTGGGAGCTTGCCCGACTTTGACCCCCTTTTCCGAACCCGGAACGGCCATGTCGATCACCGATATTTGGCTGCGAGACGCAGCTTGTGCTTGACTTTGGGGAAGCCCAGATTTGGTGTCCCTGGCCCGTGACGCTTCGGAGCTGATGGTGGCAGCCTTGCCAGCTCCAGCCCCCGACCCGCTGTCCATCGCTCCCCGCTTCTCGTTCCGACCAGTTCAGCCCGGTATCCCAAAGTCAAACAGGGCCTAGCAGCTGGGACTGGTGGGGTCACGGGAGAAGAAATTGCCATTCAAGATTGTCCTGAACGCGTGCATCGCGAAAAGGGTCGCGGAACCGGGGAGATGGGCCCTCATAAACGAGAAGGCCCGGATACTGCCAAGGCGACTGCCAAGGGCAACGCCCCCTAGACTGCAACCATGGGCGGGGATCGGCACGCGATGAATCGTCTTCAGTCTTCATTTGTGCATTTCCACCTGTTTTTACCTCCTGTGCAGTGCATATTCCCCCAATCCTGGTTGGCACACATTTGAGAACTGACCATACCTCCCATGGCAGTCACGACCAAAATCGCTGTCAGAAGATAGGTATGCAAGGTCTGCTCTTCCTTGTGAACCCATGGCCATGGTGCTTGAAAAAGAAAAGCACATCTTATGCTCCCCTGCATCCGATGTGCGTCAATTGAAATCACCTGGAAAGTTGCGCATTTCATCAAAATCAGAGTGACGAATCATGAATTTCCAGCTCGTTCCTGCAGTTGACGACTGGACATCGATGTTGAGACGCGAAGGAATAGTTAACACCTTCTGAGACGGATCTGGAATGTAGGTATGTCTGCCCCGGTTTCCAGGCAGCAAAGGTGCTGCTCAGGCACCGAGGCAGTCATGGAATGGCACAAGCACGGACCCAATCCTGGTCAGCCTAGCTTCTGCGACCCATTTCTTCCGTGAACCTCACACGTCGAAAAAAGCACATCGACCACGACCAACGCCTCGACATTGATTCCATCAACAAACTCGGAGACGTATCCGCTTTTTTGTCGCCAGCCTCCCAACCCACTCTACGCCGCCTTCGCAAAGCCTACTATCACCCGTCCCGTTTCATTCTTGAGCTTTGCGCCTACTCAACACCGCGAGAAGGAAGTGGCTCTGTCCGTCCGTGGATAGTAGCGTCGACTTTCCTTTCCCGCCGCAGTCCAGTAATCCATGGTCCCTCAACCCAGAACGGGTTCATTCTCGCCAAATCCAGCTGCGCAAACTATTTACACTGGCCTCGCCCAGTCTCCCCTTTCCTCCCTACCCGGAGCGCTGAGTGCCGGTGCCAGCCCCAGCACGAGCAGCCCCACTGGCAATACTCTCACCAAGATTGCCGTCGCCCAGGTCTACCTCCTGCTGAGCACCATCAAGGAGGACAAAGACGACCCTCACAAGTGGGACGCCCAGACTGAATCACTTCAGAAGGTATGCCGCCCGCTCCTGACCCCGCGCATCCTCCCCGCCCACGAGGCGCTGCCCCTCTCTGCCCGACGGCTGCTGATCGCGTTTCATTGCTCGCAGCTCATCGATGACCACGGTATGGATGTGTTTACGAGGTACTTTTCCCGGCTCGTCGCCACCAATGCTGCCCAGATCTTTCCGAGCCTCAACAGAGCGGTAGCCCCAAGTAACGCGAATAATTACCACCTGCTGGTAGCCGAGATGCGAAAGTTGTCCCACGACTTCAAGCAGGCCAGGCAGATTGCCGAGTCAATTGAGACTGGGACTGAGGATATTTTTCGCGACTTCGACCTCTCTACTTTCATGGAGCACTTTGGTCTTGATGCATTGGAGAAGACGTTGCTTTCACTCGCCTTCAAGCTTGGACCCCGGACCGACTTGAAAACCAAAGGTATACTCAGACTCAGTTGCTCGCTACGCGATTCCATCGGCTTTGCTAACCCTACTCCGTAGCCGATGCCATTTTGACAACAAACTTTCCAACCTTCATCAACATTCTCGGCCAGCCGGATAGCGACCATCCTAATCTCGACGCCGACTTTGTCGCCGAGCTTCTTGATCGTTTCATACAGGTGCACCCGCCGCATTTCAATGCTGCAGCTAAGAAGGAGCTAGAACACAAGGTGCAACTGCGATATGCCCAATCCCAAGACTCGAAGCCGCCTCCCTCACAGGTGCTCGCCGCTTTGGATCTCATGCGCGTTTTGGGTGACAAACCCGCAAATACCCTTGCCCTATATGTCCACCGCACCGGTCCTAGCTTCACGGCCGATGAGGACACGTGCGCTGCCCACCTTCAGAATCGGCCGAACAACTTTCAGTTGAGCGAAGAGCAGGTATCAATCGCGCTCACCTACACCACTATCAGCCAGACGCCGCGGCATAACCCGTCCGTCCTCGTTGCCGCACTCAGGCGTGTGCTTCCCAGTGGGTTCAGGTGGCAGGATGTAGTCTCGTACTTTGATCACAGTGGGGCTCGGATCACCTCTGCGCAATTCTTGCGTCTATACAATGCCTTGCTTCCAATAGCACAGGATGGCAACGAGAATTTCGATATTCAACGGCTCTGGGGCGGAGAGTGGGAGAACCCCGAGACTCAGCTGTCGTTCATCTGCGCCTTTGCGTCCCTGAAGCCGGAGCAGTTAGACGCGACAACAATACCCAGGTTGCAGCCGACGTTCACTGTCGACGAGTACGCTCGTTCTCGCGACTCGATTCGTGAACAGGCTGCTTATGCGGTGAGACACCCCCTCGTCTCGGAGGCTGCGCTCTCTGCCGTGTTCAACGTGGCCCTGCACTCAATGCATGCCTCACAGAGCACCGAGGCCAAGCGTCTTTTCCAAGACGTGGTGGTTCTCAATCTCGCCATCTTTGTCGTATCGGCTTTTGGAGTCCCAAAACCGTGGCCCAGCATGGCCGAGGACACATTGGTATCTCTGTTCGATAATTTCGTTTCCAAGTCGACCGAGGCCGATTTTGTTCTTGACAGCCTGTGGAGGAAGGATAAGGACTGGGTCAAAGCGAGGCTCATCGACACTCACGCGCTGAAGCCCATCACCCTCCCGACAATCTTTGATCTTGCGGTTCGGCAAAACTGGCTCGAAGAGCTCGTTTACCTGCCCAACGGGTTTGGCCTTGACCTCACAGCTTTAGCTCACGCAGAAGGATATCTTGACCTCCAGCAATGGGCGCGGCGAACAACGGAGCGAAGCAATGAGTACGCACGTGCACTCCTCCAGTTTCTACTGATCAAGGCAAGCATGGAGCTTCAGTATCAACGGCCCGCGGAAGGGCAAGCTCCACAGAAAACAACCACGACTCTGCAAGTCCGGACCGTTTCGGCGCTGCTCCAGATTCTGGAAGAATTTCTCCCTAAAAATCCGGTACCAGAACTCATCCTGGTGCAGCGGCAGTGCATCACTGCCTATCCAAGATTAATTAACTACGGCGAAGGCTTCGACGATATCATCGACGCTAATGGACGGGAGAGTAATGCCCTCCCCCAGGCTGCCAACAACAAGATGGAGGAACACTACAAGAAAATGTACAGCGACGAAATCCCAGTCAAGAGCATAGTGGATATTCTTGAAAGATACAAGCGCTCTCGAGATCCTCTCGATCAGGATGTCTTCGCCTGCATGATCCACGGCTTGTTTGACGAGTACTCGCATTATGTTGACTATCCCCTCGAGGCGTTGGCAACCACCGCGGTCTTGTTTGGTGGTATAATTTCTCACAAGCTGATCTCGGATTTGCCACTCCAAATTGGATTGGGAATGATTCTGGAGGCGGTTCGAGACCACCACCCAGACGAGTCGATGTACAAGTTTGGACTCCAGGCACTTATGCAGCTCTTCTCGCGCCTACCTGAGTGGCCAGGATTCTGCAAGCAGCTCCACCAGATTCCTGGTCTGCAGGGGACGGACGCTTGGAAGAAGGCCGACAATGTGGTGCGAGAGCATGAGCAGGAAATGGTACGATCGCGTAACGGGGGCTCTTCGGCACTCCCTAACATGATGGGGGTCGACAACTTGACTAATGGTAGCTTGGAGGATGTCCTTATTTCAGAACAGCACCCCCCACCGTTTGCCTCGGTCAACGTCGACCCTCCTCCGCCTGGCGCCGTGTTTGAGGACCCCAGCGGTGACACACAGGGCAAGATTCAGTTTGTCCTCAACAACCTCACCGACACGACCCTGCAAGCCATGTTCAAGGAGCTGCGCGACATGCTAGATCCTAAGCACCAGCAGTGGTTTGCTAGCCACCTCGTCGAAGAGCGTGCCAAGATGCAGCCCAATTACCATAATGTGTACCTCGAGCTTGTCAAGCAGTTTGAGGACAAAGAGCTGTGGTGCGAGGTTCTGAGGGAAACGTACACAAGCGTTTCTCGCATGCTCAATTCCGAACTGACAATGCAGAACTCGACCGAAAGGACACACCTCAAAAACTTGGGCGGGTGGTTGGGACTGCTGACTCTTGCACGGGACAAGCCAATCAAGCATCGGAACATTGCTTTTAAGCAGCTTCTAATTGAGGCGCACGACACCAAGCGCCTCATCGTCGTGATCCCGTTTGTCTGCAAGGTTCTTAGTCAGGGCGCTTCGTCAAACGCCTTCAGACCCCCAAACCCGTGGCTGATGGATATCATCTATCTTCTGATCGAGCTCTACCACAACGCCGAACTGAAGCTGAACCTGAAGTTCGAAATTGAGGTTCTCTGCAAAGGACTGAATCTCGATCATAAGAGCATCGAGCCTTCTGGAGAAATTCTCAACCGGGTTCCTGTCGAGGAAGTGAGCGATGTCGTCGGCACCGAGACTCTCGAGGCGTTTGAGAGCCTCTCCTTGAACGGCATGCCTGGCGTTCCTGCTGCTCTGTCGTCTCACGCTGCGCTCCCGTCGATTCCAGACCTCGGGCCCAACCTGACGGTTCCGCAGACCGAAGTAGTCAGCCAGGCGAAGCTGCACGAGATTGTGCGACAAGCACTTACCCGCGCCCTGCAGGAGATTATTCAACCTGTCGTGGATCGATCGGTCACCATTGCTGCTATCTCGACACAGCAGATGGTTCACAAGGACTTCGCGACCGAGCCAGACGAGAATCGGGTCCGCAACGCGGCCATCAGCATGGTTAAGTCCACCGCAGGCAGTCTCGCCCTTGTGACGTCTAAGGAACCACTCCGCGCCAACTTTGCGAACTATCTGCGTAATCTCTCAGCGGAGTTGCCTCAAGGCCTGCCCGAAGGTATCATAATGCTCTGCGTGAACTCGAATCTCGAACTTGCGTCCGGAGTCATTGAAAAGTCAGCCGAGGAGCGTGCTGTCCCCGAGATCGAGGAGATGATTGAGAGTGAGATTGAGGCTCGACGACGCCACAGGCTTCAGAGGTCCAATGAACCCTACATGGACCCACAACTCAGCCGCTGGGCAATGACAATTCCTCATCCTTATAAACTAAACCCAAATCTTGGTGGCTTGAACGCCGAGCAGATGGCTATCTATGATGATTTCGCCCGACAGCCGAGGATATCAGCCGCCGTTGTTGCTCCTTCACTTGCGCCCTCTGCCTCCGACGCTAGGTCGCTCGCGAACGACGTTCTTGGAGACCAATACAACCCTGTTCCTAACATTCCAGCGTCTGCCGAGACACCATCATTGCCCCACCTTGGTGCCCAGCTCCAACACTACCCCCAACCCCATACTTCTATCGCCAATGGGCGCCAGGCTGGCGCTTTGAACCAAATGGATGCTCGCGCAGTTGCCGAGAGAGTCAACAAGCTCCTCGATCAGCTCGCCGCCGCGGCCACGAGCGCACCTGAGGAGCACTTCACGGACCTTCCACGGGCATCGCCGGTCCTGGATATTATCGACGCGCTCGTCCAGCTCATCATCAAAATTCAGCAGTCGTCGGAGGACTTTGTTACGTACGCCGCGTCGCAAATCTTGGTGCACCTGTTGCGCCAATCGGATGACACTCTCTTGCTGGAGAGCTTGGTGCATGTACTCGAGACTTTGAGAAAGATTGCGGGCCCAACCGTTAGTCAACAGATCCGATCACTCTTTCATCAACATCCCGGGAACATGTTTCTCAGTTTGTCTCTGATCGCAGCGTTACTTGGAACGGACCTGCTTGATTGGAGGTCTATTGATACGGCCATGGCTAAAGCACTTCAACAGCGAAAGGAGGGTTCCATCGAGTTCTTGGAGCAGTTAATGGACTTGACACTGCTCAACGATAGCCCACTTGCACTCTATGCTGACTTTGTGCGGAGTTTGGAGGAAGCCTGGACCTGGATCGCAGAGGAGCCAGATGTCCCTGCCGGACAACGATTTAAATCCAAGGTTTTGGCCCCTCCTCCCGCGCTTCCAACCAATCTCCCACAGGCGGAACTTGACTCGATACAACTAGACCAGATGGACTACATCTTCGATGAATGGGTTCATCTTTGCAACAATCCTGCCGCTTCCGATAAGGCGGCGCGGATCTTCGTCCAGCAGATGCACTCGCGGGGCGTGATCAACGAGAAGGAAGACTTTTTCAACTTCGCCCGTCAAGCCATCGACAAATCGGTCAATAGGTTTGAACACGTCGTGCACAATACTGGAAGCTCCTCAGAGGGCTATCAAGCTATCGACGCGTTGGTCAGGATGATAGTAATCTTACTCAAATCGCATGAGGACGGAACTGACAATCACTCGACCAAGGCCGCGTTGCTCGATTCTACACTGGCTCTCGGCGTGCTTGTTCTCAACAACCACCACGTGAAGCGAGGTGAGAATTTCAACCAGAAAGTTTTCTTTCGTTTTTTCTCGACGATGCTTCATTCTGTAGCCAACCTCTCCGATGAGCTCACGGACAACGATCGAGAGCGAATGCTGATCAAGTTTGCAACGCGCATCTTTGACCTTCGCCCCGGCCATTACCCTGGGTTCGCATTCGGGTGGCTTAAGCTCGTTGGTCACAGGGCCTTGTTGGCGCCGCTTCTTGGACTACCCGGCCATGCAGGTTGGGCGCTGTTTACCAAGCTCCTCCAGCATCAGTTGTCCTACCTTGGTGACATGCTGAAGCCTCTCGAAGTTTCGCCGCTTGCCAAGGAACTATATCAGAGCACACTCAAGCTCTTGACAGTCCTTCAGCACGATTTTGCCGACTACCTTGCCGCTAATCACGTCCAACTCGTCCAAAGTCTCCCGCCCCATACTTCTCAACTTATTAATATCATCCTCGCGGCAGCCCCTACCTCGACCAAGCTTGCAGACCCATTTCAGCCCGGTCTCAAGGTTGAAAGACTTCCAGACGCCAGAGAGGTGCCTTTCAGCACATACGACCCAACCAGCCTACTCCACCAGTTTGGACTTGTGGAAATTCTGGAGCATGCGCTGCAAAACGGGCCGTCGGAAGATGCCATCGCTCAGATCGGTCACGCCATCAGTAAGGCCGAGGACGAAACCGCGACGACGTTTGGCCTCGTTCCCGTCGGTGTCAACAGACATGTCATTGATGCGGTAGTCACTTACATTGGCAGATTCGCCATCAATAATGCCGTCAACAGGAATGACAGCTCGGTTTTCTTCTCCGACTCGTCAGACGTCAGGGCTCTTTACATGCTCGTCACAGAGGTGTCACCAGAAGCAGCGTATTACCTACTTTGCAGCATGGTCAACGAGCTTCGCTACGCCAACGCATCGACACACTACTTTAGTCAAGTTCTGTTGGATATTTTTGGCCATGACATGGCTGACCTAGAAGAGGCCGACATCCGCCAGCAGATAATAAGGATTCTTCTCGAGCGGCTTGCCAGCTTCTGGCCGCAACCATGGGGCTTGTTGATCACAATTCTGGAGCTGATCAAGAACGAGAAATACCACTTCTTCGATCTGCCGTTCATCAAGGCGGACCCCGACGTCCGCCGTCTTTTTGAGGAAAAGATTTTACCAAAGCCCAATCCGTTTCAGTGATAGGCGTCCCATAAGGGTATGATGACCATAGCGAGGATATTCTCTTGGAAGTTTGAAGTCGACATGAAGCCGGCCCGCATTCGCTCGCTTTTTTTTTTCCCTCTCGCCACCGCTTCGGAACAGCAGAACAATTGTATGATGGATGCAACGGAAGGAACGGGAATCACGGCTGGGCGGCACAAGACAAACGGTTCGGAAGTTTGCATTTATGGTTGGCAGCCAGCCGCAACGAGGAGGGTAATGGCACAGTTTGCGTTTTGTATCTGTTGAAGCACTTTCCAGAACCTTAAATGGCGACATCATGGGACGGCGTCTGGCATCATAGAGATGAAAGTGCTCAGGAATCAACAGAGGGGAAGAAGGTGGTGGCGCTTCTCATGCTTTCAGCTTGTCAAGGCTCCTTGGCTGATGACCGTGTAGTTTATGTACAATAATATACGACAGGGGCGCAGCTGTATGGATACCAAAACTGGGACTTGCAACCCAACTTGACTTCACTTATCCGGTTTGAAAGAAACTGCACTGCAAAAATGGCCATCTGCATGCGGCGCCTAGGAATTGTTGAAAACGTTACGCGTTCATCCAGTTATAATGGGACCATCAAGAAACAAACGCAACTTCGTACTGCGTCCACTATTGCATGGCAAGTCAATGAAGACACTCGAGTTCATCATCTGTAAGTCAGCCCAGGCCTCTCGGCGCAGGATCTACAATCTAGCCCCCAGAAGACTGGTTTAGAGGCACTTGGTGGGTAATGAAAGGGGGTTGCACGAGGTATGTCCCAACAGCTCCCTGGTGCGAGGCGTTAAGCAGAAATATATCTAGGCTCCAGCTCTCAAATTCGAAGTCTTGTGATTTTCGGTGTCAAACCCCCAAACTTTCTCGTCGAGACCTTAAGAACAAGTCAAATTGCCAGGTGTTCTAACAGTTGCCAAGTTTGCACAGTACCTAGAACTATTCGTAGTGCACGAAGTATCGCGCGACAATCTTTCGGGTGTTGGATTGAAAATGAGCAGAGACGGTGAGCCGACCTGAAACTTTTTGGCTTCGTCCAGAAACCCCAAAGTCTGGAGGATTTTGGGGATATGCCGCCCCTCACTCAACCTCTCTTTTTCCCTAGTTAGTTGCTCAGACCCCTCCCCTCCCTTCCCTTAGTTCCTCAGCAGCAGTGTGCCACGGATGGGGAAAGCACCCTATTGGCTCCACCAGAGTGGGATTTCTCACGGGAGGGGGGAGGGGAAACCTCCCTTTTTTTCTGCTTCTCCTCCTGGGTTGGTCGTTTCTCCTACAAGGGAGCCAGGACTGGACCACAAAAAGGTTTATGCAAATGTAGGTACCTATGGCGTAAGTGGCAGGTACTGGTATATTTAACTAACCATTAAAGTGGCCAGGGCGGAGAGGTTGGGCTGTCAAAACCCAGAACGAGGTCTTCTTTGAACATTGGGGTTTGGGGAAATGGAAAGACGGACGGGATGTGACGGGATGGTATGTGACGGAGGAAGAAATTTGGAGGCAGACGTGGTAATCCAGTAATGCCGTAGTGTCCCTCTTTTTATCCCTTTTCTCTTGTCCTACCAGAGAAAAGAGGTAGGTCCCGTCAACGTCACTTGCATCATATCGCATTGCTGCTTACGAAGTGCCGGGACCGCTTTCATTTGGCACCAGTCACTCCGCACTTTTGCTGGATGACTGATGACTCGGTCTTGTCTTTTTTCTGCTCGCACGACGCGGGATCTTGGATCGTTTTTCCTCTTGGTCCGGTGCTCTGCAGGCGGCAGGTAGGGGATGATTGGGCTCGGAGTGCGTCGGTTTATACTATCTAGATGGTGATTGGGCTGCGCGAGAATGGAACTTCGCCTTTGCCAGGCAGCACAGGGAGGAGGTTGGGGCGATTGTTTGTGCTCTTCGTTTCCTCCCCTCGCTTTGCCAAGCAGAATCTTGACCGCCTTCCCCTGTGTCCGCCTGCCGACCGAACGGGAACGCTAGAAAAGAAACGGCAAGAAAAATTTGGCTCTCGACCGACGGGGAAGCGGGGTCAGGGTTCATTCAGTTCAACTGACACTTTTTTTTTTACCTGCTGAACCGCTGAACCAGGCACGGATCGCGTGCCGTGATTGGACGCGCTAATTCCGGGTCCCACTTCCCTGTACCGAAGCTTGCGAAGTTTCGAATCAAAGCCTGGATGAGGCCATTCCCGTTTGGGTACTTTTAGACATGCCCTCCCTGCCGCTGCCCAGAGCAAACGCACGATCGAGGGCAGATGATGACCCCTCTTTTGTCTGTTCCCCCAAGTGCTTTTCTTCTTTCGAGGTTTTCGTTACGTTTGTATTCAGCAGCTAGCCGAGCTGAGGCGGCCTTTGAGCCTTGCAAATAGTCAGACATTGCCAGATCTGGTAAGGGTACCAAATGTTGGTTGGGATTTACACCATTTGCGGCAATCCGGTGAAACGCTTCCCCGGAAACAGTCTTTGGTGCGTCCATGGAACTGCGACACGACACTCTTCTCTCCTGAGTCCTAATTATAAATATTGGGTAGATGCAGCGAACTGGGCAATCTGAATCTTAGATCTGATTTCTATACTACGTCGGGTTGTTACCAGTCCATGTTGCGTGGAGCATATTCCACGGTCTGGCTTTCGCGAGCCATCTTACCTATCTTAAAACTGTCAGCGGGACTCCTCATCCAGGGAATGTGGCTCCCGAACAGCAGGTTGCAAGAGAGTCAGACAATAATAAAATAACCTTGCACCGATGCAAAGTTTCTCTCTCCATTTGCCAGACAGCTGCCGCGGATCTTGGAGGGGTTTGCGTATTTACATAAAATATGAATGGCCCCGGTTGCTACATCTTGCTTCAACATATCATTCATCGATGACAAGTCATTTCACGCGGAGGTTGATGTCACTGATCAGCGGGCAGAAGCGGCGATGATGAAGGATAGTCACGGAAAGGCACTGGAGACACCGACAAGAGGCAAATGCTTTCTTCTTCTTGATCGCCTCCCCCCTCCCCTTTTCCAAGCCCGGCGTGTGGCACGCGCAAACGGCTCGTTCGGCTTTTCTACTTGCTTTCTTATTTTCGCGCATGCGCCAATTGGTCGTTTATTCCGCGCTGAATTAACCTGCGCTGCGCAAGTGTTTGAAATGTCCAAGATCCAATGTCATAGTAATTGCTTGTGAACCTGAAAGCATGCATCTGGGTTGTGAGCGGTGGATGCCTCACAGCTGCACGATGCGTTTTCGTTTCGAGAGCCTCTTCCACCCTTCTCGCAGGTTTTGCGCATGACCGCTTCCCTGGTGCTGTTGCGAGCCTGGGGTGTGCGACCAACCATGACCCACACCATGTGGGTTCATACCGCCTTTTTCGACGGCTCGACCACCCCACCCCTGTCTTACCTGCCACACCCCTGTCCGCGCCCAGTCTCTGCTGCACTTTGCAGCTCCAGCCGTCGCCCCCCTTCCATGATCCCAAACAGTCCCGGCGTGCCCACCCCCCCAAACAAGCAGCAAAAAAAAGTTGCGGCAAAACCTTCTTGCACCTCCATTTTGTCCCCCATTCCCGAAATCTCCGCTGATCGGTCCCTCTCCAACCCATCTTGCCATCATAGCACCTCTCGAGTGCTTTCTAATAACGGCTCTCCCCTTTTTGGGCTTAGCTGTTGTTGTGTCTCTCATTTCTTGCGAGTTCAAGACAGGGCGCTGTGGCTCCTTGGCGCAAGCTCACACAGAAGCACTGGCGATCTCCATCTCATCCGGCCCCCCAAAACGAGAATCCCATCACCCATAGCATAGAAGGATAATCACGTTACATACTGCAAATCAGTCGCATTTCCTCCCGGCACCGCGTTTTCATATTTGGCCATCATGCCGTACAACACGCGTCGCAAGTCACTGTCGTTGCCCTCGCTCGGCATACATGTTCCTGGGAGCAACGCCGCCAGAGCTGCTGCGAATCGAGCTCTCGCCCTCCAGAACAGCAACTTGAGCAGAAACAACAGCGATCGGATTCCTTCGCCCGACGAGACAATGGCATCGCCGAGAGACGATGCTCCGCCGACTAAAAGACTCAAGCGCGCTCACACGGCCGACATGGACGACGCGCCAACGTCAGAACCACTCCCCAAGAAACGGGACGATACGGTGAAGTTGGAAGACACACCACCGCCGTCGCCAAGCGCCCACCGGCCATCAATCGAGTCAGATGAGAATACGAGAGTGCCAGTGATTAAGAAGGTCGACTTGGAGGGCATCAACGATGAGATCGTCGAGGCCGTCATTGTCCAGCTCCAGAATACAGGAAATCGGCCGCACCTTGTCAAGGAGCTTGCGGCCGTACTGATGCAGCAGCTCAAAATCGTTCAACAGTATGCGCTCTTCCCCGCTGGCTATCGCGTCACGGAACCTTTCACTAACATGCGCTGTCTCCACAGGTCCGCGAACCCTTGCGCCATCATTTCGTCCCGGTTAGCTAGCTACTTAAAACGGACTTGTTGGTCTGCGCTTGCGCCCTGCCCCCTGGCGAAGGAGCTCGAATCTGTACATCCGCGCCGGACCTATTTCTACCTGACGACGTGCCCACACCAGCCACTCCCCGATCCTGCGCACGCTGCAGCCCTCAGCCAGCTTGCACACATGCGCACCATAATATCACCGGCCCTATCGAGTGCGGCATCAAGTTCCGAGGACACAGACATGGAACGGCGACGTGAGTTGAGTCCAAGCCCTGAGGTTGACCTTTCCAGTCCGGAGTTTGACGACATGGATGATGATGTGGCAATGCCCACGACACCAATCGGTTCGCTATCGCTCCGCGGCTTTGCCGCCCCAAGGTGTATTCCCGGGCGGAGCAATCGCGCCGCGTCGCCACCGTTGGAAAAGGACGAGAAGGAGTTTACACAAACGGCCGACGGGCTGCAAAAGAGGAAACTCAGTGGCGACCTGCTGTCAGTCGTGACGGCCACTTCGGTCACCATGGATTTGGACTATTGCACCAAGGATGACAGCGGCCTGTTTGGGGAAAAGCTAGGCTCGTCGAATTCGAGCAGTATGCCCATCAGCTTCGTCACAAGTCCAGCCATGCGCCCATCAGCCATGTCGCTCAATTTTGGCAAGAAGGATTCGGATGGCGAGGGCTGGTTGAAGTTAGAGGACATGTCGGGGTGGGACCGAAGTCCCGAGATTATGGGGCTCGACGAGCTAGATTGTCTTTTGACCGACTTCTAGATGCACTTTCTTAGTTCCCGGCCGGTTGTACGATGAGGGGTTGATGGGCCAAGCGGTATGGCAATGCTTTTTGGGTTTCATCGTTCTTTGCCGCTCGGGATATTATTGTTCTTGTTGTGGTGTTTTGGGATCAAAAATTGGGCGTCGGCCAGGACTTATTCTTCCATCCCCATAGACGAAGCTGGGTTCGGCGTTCATGGACTTAGCTGATATGGGTGGGTTGGGGGCGTTCTTCTATTCCATTGGGGCAGGCGGCGCATCACATCTGGCATTATTTTCCTTGGGGTTTTTAGCGCTGTTTTCATCTTACACACGCCACTCTGCTCGTTGCTTTTCTGTCTCGAGTTATTCCCTTCCTTGTAGCGTTCTTGGGCTGGTATTTCTCTTTACGAAAGAATGCCTGGAGAACTGGGTGCCTCCATGTTGGTGGAGAAAATGAGACGTCACCAGAAGGAGGATAACGTGTCCAAATAGGGGTGGTGCCCTTGGATATTTATTTTTGGGTAGATCTGGGCTTTCTGAGATCTCACCTTCCTAGACACCTAGACTTCCACAGGCAACATTAAGATTGGACGGGAAAAAGAAGGCACGGATGAGCGAACACAAAAAGGATAATACGTTCTTGTTGGGGGAGACTCACGTCGACTCCTATTATTGGTCTATTGCCTGATGCTTGGCGGGGCCCAGTAACACTTATGAAATGAAAATCAGAATCAATACATTTGCCGAACCAACCGGCCAGCCTAGTCAGGTTGGGGCTCTCAGGACCTAGGTGCCTCACAGCGGGGTTTTCTATAGTATAAACCGCGCGTACTTCTGCAGGCCTGAAGGTATTAATACGATGTCTCCCTCTCCCACTTCCAGGTCAGGATCATGAAGGAAAAGATGCTGAAAGCACGGGGTCAAGCACGAGGTCAATGACAGTTTCGCTGCGAGTGGTGGATATATGTAGTTCTTCCCCCTCCGTCCCATTTACCAGGAGAACGATTTTTAACTTCATGCTCCTCAATCACTGATGTTGGCCACACGTGGCCATCTTCCAAATGTTCCACTGAACCGCCTGCTGAGTCGCTTTGTTTCCGGGTCTCTCTTGTCGTCTCCGTCGTGTTCCCTAATTCTCTTGTAGAAGTTCGATTTCGCTCAAACAACTAGGGAGGTAGGAGAGATGTTTGTGACAGATGGGTCGGTTGTATCAATAAGGGATTATTTTATTTTTTCCTTTTCTCACGCTGTCTGGTGTATGTTCTGAAGTGTCCCTAACGGCTGCTAGGCTCCAAAGTATATGTACCAGTTGAACAATCTTTCAATGGGGTTGGATTGTGTCTTGATAGATATAGGAGAATTGTGTCTGCACCAAGATTTGACGATGAAGATAGAGAGATCCCTTATGTGGTTCTTGGTGCTATCCGTTTGCGGACGTTCTTCAACTTCAATGTTGAATTGTATTCCGATCAGACTTCATACAGATCGATATCAGTGCCTCGCTAGAGCCGACATGTAGAAACATGCAATTTTGCAATATTCTCATTAACAGCGGTGACTCACATATAATGTTGTAACACGGTGATATTCCAACCCCCCTCGGAATATTCCATGCTGACAGGTCTTTCCGCCGCATCCTAATCAACAATTGATATTGCAGCTCGGATAAACCTCGTCCCCGGATCGGATTGAGTGATATCACACAAATTCGGCTGTTTGGGGCAGCGTGGTGACACAAGGATGACAGAAAGAGGGGTGTGGGTGGGCGTGCTTGAATTGGTATGTAGGGAAATGCAACACTGCTGCTTGCACGGGAGGATCTGCAATGTAGTTTTGTGCCGTGGACAGGGGTCAAGACTGAAATGAGAGGAGACGGAAAGAAAGAGGTGCAGGGCTAGGATAGACTTTTATTTTTCTATCAGCATCTTGTTGTGACAATACAAAGTTTATACACAGAACATGGTACAGTCATGTTTACCTCGCCGACTATTCGGCCGCCCCTGAGACTAGCGTGCTATTGACCTTCAGCTCAATATACAGCGTCGTGCCAGCCTGCTTCCATGGCCTCGCAATGGACACGACTTCCAGTCCAGGAACCGTCTTCTCCGCCTCGCGGACCAAGCGCTCAATATCCCTGTTCCACCAGCACCCATACTTGGCAAAGTGCTTCCCCGCGAAGCGGTCCAACATGCGATTCATCCACTCGAACCACCCACGGCCATGCTCAAGCAGGACAATCCGCCCCGTATCGGGCTTGACGGCGTGTGCCGCGTTCGACAGCAGTCTCGCCGGGTCTGCCACGCTGCAGAGGCCAAAAGTCTGCACAACAGTATCATACTTCCCGTCTTCCCTTTGGGACGGCGGCAACTGTCTCTCGGCGTCGCCCATCATTAACCTCACCTTTCCACCCAACACGTCCACCACGGTGGCTCCATCCACCTCGGGCATAGGCTCGGCCCTACGATGCCGCATCAGTTTCGTTAGCCCTGGAACCGCCTCTCTTAGCCTATCGCGCGCAACGGCTAGCATATCCCCCGAGATATCCACACCAGTGAAACTCGCCATCCGTTCCCCCACGCCATCCTCGTCGCTGGCAGAGACAACACCCTCCCAGCCGTAAAACTCCAGATTCCGCCCCGTTCCCACCGCCACTTCCAGCACATGACCCACAGCCTGCTTGGCCAGCTGCTCGCGCAGCTTGGGGATCCCCAGATACCACTCGGGAAACCGTAACTCCTGGTCAAACTGCTCAGCAGCAATGCGGCGCTGCTCGGGGGTTTGCGCCGTAGCGAGAGAGCCCGGGCGGCCGGTGGGGGCGGCACATTCGCAGGGGAGGGCTTCTTCGCGGAAAGTAGCAGTGATAGTTGCGCTGATGTAGAAGGCGAAGATTGCCGTGGTGAGGCCTGCGCCGAGGAGGGGCCAGCGGTAGGTAGCTAGCAGGGTGGAGATGTCCTGCTTGTCGGAGGAATTTGACGGTTGTATTTTGACCTTGGGATTGGGTTGAGGAGGGCGGTTCAAGTTTCGAGCCTGTTTAGGCGCATTCTGACGTCTTGGTCGTGGGTGTGGTGGTGATGTGAGTTTGGTCTTGGCGGAGGCAGTGATGGTGGCGTGTCGGGTGGCGGTGAGTGTGAACCGGCGGGTTGGGACCACATTCTGTCGAGCACGTGTGTGAGTGAGAGAGCGAGAAGAGAGGTGAGATGAGCGTGAGAATATTCGGTGGGGAATTATCGACGCCATGGTTACGGGTTACGCCGCCCAGCGTCTGCTAGGCTCGAGTGTTTTCAGGACTCAATGTATCAGATGTACGGATGTGCCTTTCAAAAGTTTTGTCGCCCCGTTTATTAGATACATTCCTATATCCGTTTATCTCAGCCGTCGCCCCTCCTTATATTCATTTCCTCCTTCAAGCTCAATAACCTGCTGAATATGCACTATAATCCGCTCAATCCAGGCCTAAATTTGTATCTGTTCCAGATCATCCCAAGCCTGTTTCCAAACTCGAATTGCATCCTTTTTGCTTTTTGGAGCCCCTTTTTTGGTTATCCTTCTTTTCATCCACATCCAACATAGCTCGATCATGTTCAAATCTGGAGAGTTAGGACACCAAAGTAGCCGCCGAACCTTCTAGTAATCATATATAACCTACTGGTAATAATGAGCATGAGCTAATACGTTATCCTCCTGAATTAAAGTTCCTAGTCGTTTTTTTTCACACTCTTTTGCAAACGGAAAGAGTTTTGGAAAAAGAATTACCTTCTAGTATCGATACCAGTCAATACCCCCTTTACCTTCTCTAAAAAGCTTCCCTATTTCCTTAACCCATCTCCATTTTGGCTTTCTTCCAGGTAAATTCCAAAGAGAAAATCGGTTTAAACCATTCTGAAGCTCCCACTCCTTTTTCATCAATGGTTCCAATTCTTCATTTAATCGTTTAATCTCTTCTTTTACAGCCTCCTTTTCCTTTACTGTTTCTGGCTCCCAACAATAACATAGTCCTTTCATATCATAACTAAAACTCCCCCAAAACATAAACTCAAAATAACCTTTCCACCGTTCACGAATACAACTTTTAACTAACGCTTCATTAAACTTTCTCCAAACTCGATAACCACCACGCCGAAAATTAAAAACAACTAATGTTTCATCTATCCAGATAACTCTTTTCCAATCTTCAAGTGTCCAGTCTTAATAAGCTAAGCACCATTGTAATCTTTCAGCCCTCATCACTTTCGTTAACCCAGGCTTCCTCGTCGGCTTCGTTTTGCGATACCCGTTCTTCCTTAATATCCGCCATATTGTTATTGCTGAGATATCCACACCCATCTAACTAAGCTCGCCAGCAAAATCAGCACAGGTTCGTTCTCGGCCATATCGATCGTATTGTACCTTAGCTACTATAGCTTAGGTAATTTCGGGAGTTTGTTTCGTAGGTCGACCAGAACGAGGAGCATCTTAAAGCCATTCATCTTTAAGGACAAATGG
>Ga0247765_1000435_pt1 | contig 33112 bp, 29 predicted proteins | sample UWRJL106311C6_FD_179949 | JGI IMG/M metagenome (GOLD analysis project Ga0247765, IMG submission 179949) | Plant litter microbial communities from Arlington Agricultural Research Station in Wisconsin, United States - UWRJ-L106-311C-6 | ecosystem: Environmental > Terrestrial > Plant litter >...
GGGGGGGGAGGGGGGCGGGGGCTGAACCCCGAACCCATCACATCGCCCAGACACATCACACATCACACATCACACACAAATCACTCGCTTCGCAAGCTCGGCGCTCCATTTGCTCCGATGTTCCGATGTTCCGATCGATTCCTAGTTCTACATGTACCCTCCCTTGCGTCATTCGTTCTGACTGACTGACTCCCTGACTCCCTGACTCCCTGGCTCTCTGACTCCCAGGCTCCCTGAGCGAACGTTGAATGCGCAAGATCTCTCTCTCACTCTCACACACACATTCAATCACATATTGAACCACCAAGCCCAGAGACTAGAGTTCACACATAGGTATGTAGGTAGGTAGGTAGGTATCAACCAGATACACAGACTCACTCAGATTTCCATTTTCACCAAGAACAAGTTGAGAAAAGCGGGGTAGTTAGTTATGTTAGAACTGTGGGGGTGCTGAACGCGGGCTGGCGGGGAATTCCGATCGGCGAATGTGATGTGACGTGGTGTGATGAAAACGCCCTACGGGTGCGGACAGACAAGGCTCGCCACCAACCTAGCACACCACCACCTGATAAAATAAACAGTGGTAGCTCGCACCTGCACACCTACAGTGCAGGCTGGTCACACTGTCTCACAGATATGCAAAAAAAAGACAAGAAAAAGCATGAACGCGGTGTATGTATGTCGGTGTGGTGCTTTCAGCGCCCCCTCTTTTTTTACTCGGTAAACCAATTCGAGTTCTGGTCGGTGAAACATCTCATGCACGAGGTTCCCAGGTGAGACTAGCACTTGGACTAGTACAGTACTGGACTGACTTTTTGAAAAAAGAATTTCATGATATTGAAAACCCACCGCCCCCTCGTCTTTTTTTGCTGGATGGCTGGCATGTGCATGTGTCCACAGCAAGAAAGGGGAAAAAAACCTCCTTTGCTTTCCAAAACGCCAACCCATAATACTCTCGCTGGTACTGAACTCCAAATGACTTGCCATGATTTCATGATACAACAAAAAAAAAAAAAACTGCTTTCCCCCTCCCTCAGAACAGCATCGCAATAACTGCCATGACAACACCATAAGCACCAAGCAGCACGGTCCCATCCCTAGATTCACCGCCATGCTGCAGCAACACCTTTTCACCACCTTCCTCCCACATTCCCAAGTCAATCATCCTGCGTCGCAGAGCGGCAATAGCCAGCCCCACGACCAGAACCACTGCCATGCGCCCCACAAAGTCCGTGACAATCGGAAATGCCAGGATTGGACCAATAATGGCCAGCGCTCCCAGACATGCAGGCTGCGTTGAAGGGTTGGTAGCCTTTCCAGCTACGATTGGCTCGGTTGGCTCCTCGCACTTGCTGCTGCTGCTGCTCCCCTCGTAGGTGTCCACACTGGATTTCCTTGATGGCGCGGCCGTTGTGCTTGGTGATGGAGAGAAGCCTTCATTTTCGGTTAGTCAGTCATGAAAACTTTAAACAGGAGCATGTGGGAACGGAGACATACCAAAGGTCGTTTTCAACGGCATTGGCGTGAGCATATCCTCCGAGGTTGGAGAAACAAAAGAGTTCGACGGCGACGATGGTCGGCTTGACCCAGCCAGACACACAAGGTCATCGGCCGGATCGAGGAAGCGGGTCTCAATCTCGGCAATGGGGTTCCTCGTTGCAAGGTATGTTCGATATGTCTCAACATCGTCCAGAGACGCAGAAGGGAGAGATTGTGTGTCCTTGAATGTGGATAGAACATGATCTGCACAATCTGTTAGTTGGGCCAACCCCTTGGAAGCAGAGATAATGGATTGACGTACTGTATTGCCCAAGCTTGTAACCAACCTTCCCGAGGATGTCCGCCTTGTGCCATTGCAATTCACCTCCTGCCATGAAATCCGCGCGTCGTGACGCAGGGAGGATGCAGTTGGCCAGACGTCGGGTTTGCGTATCGGCTGTGTCTAGGCGATGGAGCTGTTCCTCGAGCTCACTAAGCTCGTCTTGGAGATGTAGCAGGAGCCGATGGTTGAGGTTTTCAAAGCGCCTGTAGATGGGTTTGATCATGGGTTCACCCTCCTCAGTCGGCATCGTCTTGGAGTAGCTTCGCCTCCGGGATCGGCTGCTCTGAGGGCTGGATAGTTTAGCTGCGAGGAGCTCGTAGCCAGACATGGGAAGCTTTTCCGCCCTGGGAAGATGCTTGGCATGCCCTTGACCTGGCGCTGCGAGTCTAGGTTGCAGCTCCTTTGGGTGAATATGAGGGTGCTTAGCTGGCCCCCGTGCCATCTCAGGAGTCCCATACTTGTGCTCTTGCTCCTCAGCCTCTTGCCGAGAGCGAGGTCGCTGCACTTGACTTCCAGATCGTGACCGCGAAGGGCTGCTTCCAGGTTGGAAGAACGAGTTTCCGTGGAATTGGACAGAGATATCACCGTTGACGCTCTGCTCGGGCGTGGTTGCGTCAGTCTCGGCTACACTGCGATGACTGATGCTATCGTTGCTTGACGATGACGAAGAGACACTGCGTGGGGACCATTGGCCCGATGTCTCGGCCATAACTCGTCTGATCTGCTCCTCGGTGACTTGGGGTGAGTCAGGATCGAGAAAGCTGAGCGCATTGGGCTTCTTTGCCGTTACTTCAGAGCTCTTTGGCGAAGGCGTGCGGGATGTTGGCCTCCTGGTGATCGGCTGGTGGGCGTGATCGACTGGGGATGTCGCGCTCCTTGGGCGACTGGGCTTTAGGGGTTCCGAACCACTTGATGCCATGGCGACTGACGCGTCGCTGGAAATTCTGTGAGGGCTCCGTTGAGTTCGCCGCAACACGGGAGCAGCGCTCTTGGGACGCGGTTGGGCCGATTTTTCCGTTGAGATTTTCCGGTTGGGCCTCTGTTCATCCCTCAATGGTCCCGTTGGCTTGGGTGGGCTGATTGGACGCTTGGGGGGCGCCGCAATATCGGAATCCGAACCTGAATCTGATTCGGAGTCAGACTCCGATTCTTCTGAACTGGAAGTCGGCTCATCCTCGACTGTTGCTTGGCGCTGTTTCCGCGAGTCGCGAAGAGCGAGCGACTTGTCCGTCATACTGGCGTTATTCTCCAAGCGCGCGAGCAGCTCGGATTGTGGCATTACCGTGGGATACATGTTGTGAAGACTGTGGGGGATTAGAAAGGAATAAGAAGTGATTCAGCGCGCGGCGCAGTGAACAGATATGAACAGGTGTTGAAGAAAGTCACAGCCACCAGATATGGCGATGCAAGTGGGTCGCGAGCACGGCACAGGACAATAGTAGGCGAAGAATAAGAGTTGAAGGATGCGATCAAGTCGGTTGGATGGCGAAGGGCAAAGTCCATCAATTAAAGCCAAGTCGCGCATCCCATCGCACATGAGAAAAGAGATGGCGAAGATGGCCATTCCATTTACTGAGACGCATCTTAAAGCGATAAGCAGAGCCGAGAGCCCGAATGGCCGGGTAAGGCTGAAGCAAGGGGGTGTGCGGCTTGGCGCTCAAATTGAAAATGTGGTCTGATTTTGAGCTCGCTGGTGTTTTATATGGGTATCCTGACCATTCATGGATGGGGGGATCTGAGCTCGAGCGTCCAGGAAGAGCTGTGTGCTGACGACTGACGGTTGCACCTTCCAGACCTAGGCGTTTCAGATGCTCGCACGCGAAGGGGGCCGTTTCGGTCGTGGGGTCGCCCGTGCTGCGGATCGATCGCCGTGCGGCCATCATTTGTAATCCAGGGGTTCCCTGCTGGTCAACTGTCAACCTGGACAAGCTGTATTTGCGATTCGCGATTTGCAATCGAATTTGCATTCGAATTTGCATGGCGATCGGACTTGCAATTGACATAGTAAATTGGAAATGCAAATCCAAAACACCATGTCTCGCGATTTTGCCTGTGCTGTGTGCGGTGCGCGGGCCGGGAGAACGCACTGCCAGATTTGCTCCACCCTGATAAGGAGTTTCCCAGGAGAGTCAGTTCCGGTGGAAGCATGAAAAGAAGTTTGGAGAATTTGTTGTGAGCAGGCTGACACAAAATGCTGCTCGCGATTATATTTTGTGCGCGACGTTGATTGCCCGGAGCGGCCAGATGCAACGTTCAAGGCGTGCCGGGAGATGTGTCATGGGGGTGTGGTTCTGGGAGTCACGTGATTTCCTACTTCTTAAACCTACCTAACATTGCTGCATCGTGGATGGAATGTTTCCCTGAAAAAAAAATTAAAAAAAATTGGGGATCTGACACCTCATCCCATCTTGCAAGTGGGGTATATGTACCAAAATTTCGTGTGGGGTTACCATCTTCGGAGCCGCAACTGGGTGTCTCTGGTGCAGTGGCTAACCGCAACCTGTTCGATGCGGGAGTCTTGCTAAATGTGGATCGTGCGTAAGACATCAGCACCCCGAGCAGCCCCGAGGAAACCCCTTCCCTCTCCAGTGATGCTTTGGGTGGAATTCCCACTGTTTGAGGAGGCCCTTCTCTTTTTGGTGTATTCTCAACCTATTCAGCCCGTTTCCTGTCCATGCCGCCCTCTGCCTGCACGTTGACCGTCGTTTTCATCCCGGTCACCACGACAGGACCTGATAGTCATTGCATAGGGATTTTTCAGCTGCACAAGAGGTCACCGGTTCGATCCCATAGTCGGACCTGTGGCCTTTTCTTCTTTTTTCCATCCAACTCCAGTCATTGGGGGTCCAATGCCCCACATCAGACGCTCCCCATGACAGCATCCTGCCTCCCATCTCATTCCTCCCATCGCCTTTGCAGAAACAAACTTGCAGCAGCTGATGCTGCACCCCCAGAGGAAATTACTTCACACACCCCCAGCAGCATCGGTCCCAACACCTGGAATAGATTAGGTGGAATGGCCCACAGCAAGTGCTGCAGCAACACAAACCAATGCCAATCTTGAGCAAGAACCAAGCACAATATTTAAGCAGTATCAACGACCCGCCATAATCCCCAGGTTTCACCACGTAACCTCACTCGTCTCTCACGTGAACAACACGGAAAAATCGGAGCACGACTGTAGAATTGTCTAGCCCTCAGTCTCCTCCCATGGTCTATCGTGGTTGTGCGCAAAGATTACAAAACGATCTAACCGCGGTGAAATCACCAACGCGAAACCGATGACTGAATATCTGTGTCTCCACTTTCTCACCCGTGTACAGTGGACGCCCCTTCCTCGTCCCTCCATGTCAGAGTCGATCCACCGCAGTACCTGCTTACACCACAGTGTAGATCTCCCAGTTGGTGAAACCAACCAGTGACTTCCACGCAGGAATGATGCAAGCGTACTCGCCCTTGGAGCTTGCGCGGCCGTCGCGGGCATATTTCTGAGCCGTCTCGTTGAGTGAGAATTGGGCAAAGGCGCCCGAAATCGAGAAATCCGAGGCGTTCATGGAGCCGTTGAAGTTGTACACGCCTTTGAAGCCGCATGTGCCAAGGCTGAGGGCCCAAGTGTAGTTGTTGGCTTCGGTCGGGGTGAAGGGCCCGATCTCGGTCTTGGACAGTGCCTCGCAGTCGGTGACGAGAGGGGAAGTAGAGGTCGTAGTGTCGTTCATGCCGTTGCTCCAGCAATAGAGAGTATCGGGGCCGCGGGGAGGCGCAGCCGCGGCAGTGGAAAGCAGCGTGAGGACAGCGGTGATGATGGAGAGCTTCATCTTGATGGATTTGGTTCAAGGGGAGAGGGATGTCTGGGTCGATCAATGACTGGAAGGAGGGATGTGTGGTGAGAGTCGATGGGGGGCAGGAAAGAGGGCTGTGTGTCTTTTCTGTCGATGTCTGGGGAGGGAAGTTGAGAGAAGTCGGGCGGTAAGAGAGGGTCGTATTTATAGAGGAGCAGGAGCGGAGGTGTCCACGACGTGTGTCAGGATTTGCCTCGTAACTGCCAGATTGGACTCTTGAGTGGAGGAAGGTGTGACTAGACAAGAGGTATGAGTGTGGAGCATTCGCCCAAACTCGTGGGCAGTCGCGGCTTCCTTTCTCGATGAGATGGCCATGCAGGAGCGAAATTATTGTGGTGGTGATGACTAAAATACGTCCGATGGTGGGAGATTGCCAGGGTGATGATGATGTGATGGTTATCGCCTAAAGCGCAACTCAAACACTGCAGTGTGACCATACCTCTGCTTATTTACCATGACCCCAAGAAACTTGAGACGATGGAATCGAGCTTGCCAGCTGGCTAGCCGTGATGAATGGCGCCGACAAATCTGGAAGGTTCGGGACCGAGATTCGGGACCGGCCGAGGTCCCGTCCGAAGCAATCCGGGCCTGGTATGATTACTTGGGGGTCTTTGACAGAAACCTCTCCTGTCCCGGACGAGGTGCCAGATCAAACTGCTAGGCAGTGGGCCAGCACTACGACGTTTACCCACGTGCATAAACCGTGCAAGAGCCAGGTCTGTGGCATTTGGGAGAAAATATTCGATAGTACTATCGGTGCAAACTTGTTGAGGACACCCCGGGAGCAACGGCGCCCAGTGGCACATTCACATGTCGCGGGCTAACCACAGACCGGGGAATAAATTTGTCGGCAGAGCGGGCAGGGTTGACGAGGAAACCTACTGCGGGCCCAAGGAGGGTGAAGAGCAAGGGCGCACCAAATTACGGTTTGCCCATTAAGGTCTCAAAGGGACACTCGGAGTCGGAGTCTTAATACACGGTTTCCTCGTAATAGAGAGTCCATAGGAGGCGGCCGACCTGCGGCAAGAGAAATGCTCCCTGCAAGATCTGATCCCCGTCACGTCTACCATGAGCAACACAATGTCACAAATCCATACTCATCACTCCTCGGCGCGTTCGATTCCCACCCCAGCGCGAATGGCAATCCGCTCAGCTGTTCTGCCAACTCCCTACCACCCTTCCCGGCAACTCGTCTTGTCCTTGTGGGTAGGCATGACGACTCAACCTGGTGCCGCCGCTAGTGTATGCAGGAGCGTCCTCGCTTCATAGCCTCGTCTTCCTGGGCTGCCTGGATACTGTCAACGCGAAGGCTATAGGGGCTGGAGTGCGAATCGGTCACGTTGAGGTTGAGGACTACAAAGCTTCGATGGGCTTTGAAGATGGGTACCCAAAAGGGCCGTTGTATGATAGTATGATAGCGGCGAATGAATTCCCCATGTAGTTGACACTAAAGTCAGCGCGAGGTCGCCACTATCAAGACATGTCGTCCGGTATGCGGAGATGAGTGAATCCGTTCCGAGATACCATGCTTCGCCACACTCTACCAGCATGCATAACCCCATCCTCCCAGTCTCCACATCACTTGCATCGAGTTGCGTTGCGTTGAGCGTGGCGGAGCAACATCCACAGGACCACGGCACATCTTGGCGGCTGACTGGACCGACTGACTCGGATTAAGAGTCCGAGAAAAAGCCTGACATATCTGTACAAGCAGTAGGCATGGGATCGTTACCTGTTCCTGCTCATCATCACTTTTTGCACTATTTTCTTTTTAACTATACCAAATCAACTCTCGAAAAAAGTCGCTTTGATACCTACCTACGTACCAAGTTACCAACACACTGAAGCAGAGCGGGATATCAACAATAACAATAACAATGGCCAAATCATCACCAGCTGGAAAAGGGAGCAGCACATCCAACGCCAATACCAATACCGCAGGAAATGAGCACAGCCAGTCCCCTCATCCAGCGACAAAACCGTCAGGCTCAAAGAAGTTTACGAAACCAAAGTCTTCGGGAAGTCATGCGCACGCCAGAGATAAACCTGCAAAGGCGGTGGGATGGCGACTGTTTTGTCCGATTTGCATTTGACGTATCTACCCTACCTAGGTACCTAGGTAGACATGGATGGATGCAAGTTTAAGGCTAGAAATCAACGCGTGGTCCCTCATTGTGGTGTTGCTTGCTGACTTGTATGCAGGCAAGGTAAAACTCCACGGCTCGGATGTCGCGGGATGGGTCAATGAGTATAGAGTCAGATTGCAGTGGAAAGGACTTTGATCTGGAAGGGAGAATGAAGGTTGAGTGAAATGCTGATGTCTACCCGTCGATGGAACGGAGTACTTCTCAACTTGAATGCAATACCTCACCAGGAATCAGGGTTAGATTAGAGTGTTCACTAAGATAGCATGTCGCTGTAATATACCCTGCCACTGTTTCCAAATGAAAAGAATCACTGCTTCAACCTCCCCTCAACACACGCTCCCGGAACCCCCTGCACTCTCCACACTTTAACCAGCTCCAGCCCCGCCGCCTCAAACATGGACCGGAACCCCTCTTCAGTTCTTTCCTTCCCACCCATGCTCATAACCGCCTGATCCATTACTGCAGACGCAAAATCCACCTCGGTCACTCTCGACGCCACTACCATTTCACAAACCAGTACCCGCGATGTAGGCGACATTGCGTCCGCTAGACGTGAGAGGATTTGAATCCCGACGGCGTCGGCGTAGTCGTGTAGGATCATGCGCATGAAATAAGCCTTTGCCCCTGTTTTTTTGTTTCCATCATCAGCCACTCTGTTCTCTTGTGTTCTATTCCGTTCTGTTTTTGCCACGACAACACTGTTGGACAGACAGACAGACAGAAAAGAAAAAAGCTTGAAAAGAAAAGAAAAGGAAAACAAAGAGAAGAGTAAAAGTAAAACACACCTTTTAGAGGCTGAACCCCCATAAAATCATGCTCCATAACCCGCACCCCCTCCGGCAAAACCCTCGCCTCCCTCGCCAGGGCGACAACATCGGGTCTATCCTGGAGCACCACCAATTTTGGATCCAACTCTGGATGGGCTTGTAGAATCTTGTTGAGGGCTAGACCTTGGCCGCCGCCTACATCTACCAATTGCATCACCCCCTCTTCTTCTTCATCCTTGGATTCGGAGTTGAAGGGAGTGTTTGCTAGAGTGGCAAAAGGAAAGTGTCCCACCGGTGGAATCGCCACATCAATCCCTGCCATACCTTTCTGAAACACTGCGAGTTTCTCGGGGTCTTGCGCCATGATTGACCATACCGGTGTTCCTTGTTGAGAGAAATACGTAGTGTATGGATTTATAAGCGGATCGGTAGGCTCAACGGCGGGGTAAGCAAGTTGCTTTTGAGAGGAGAGATAGTCGTCAAATGCATGCATGGGCTTGAACCAGTGATCATACATGGCGAGAAACAAATGTCCCGGGGAAGGGCGGGTGTCGGAATCGGAAAGGAGATAGGCGAGAGAGAATTTGGTGTGTTGGTACATGTAGGAACCGTCATGGGGAGTGGTTTGCGAGAGAAAGCCGGTGGCGACTAGATCACATGCACCCCAAGGTCAGAGATGGTTTGACGTCAAACGGAAGATAGTTAGATACCGAGGATACGGCTCATTCGTTCTGTTTTTGGGAGAGCACGTCAGAATCCCAATAGACACTCAGAAAAGATGGTAACTCACCAAGAAGAGACGGTTGAACGCCCGTTTTCCCCGCTAGTTCTGCAAGGGAAATAGACCCTGTTTCTGGAATGGCCTCCAACACTCGCAGCTTCATAAAAGTCCGGATTGCAATCAACTCGGCCATCTATCATGCCCATCATATCATATCAGCGTGCATTTCATGTCCAAGACTAGGTACCTATTCAGTGAAGAAAAGAACGGAACGCACATTCAGTCCATGGTAGTTGGGCAACTGTTCTGGCATTTGCAACGCCCGAACAAGCTTCTTGGCTTTGGCGATAATCTCAACCCGACCAATGTAGCTAGTCAGGTCTGGCGCGTCAGAGTACGCTGCTGCGGCGGCGTTGAGGCTGGCCACGAGGGCTTCAATCTCTTGTTTCGTGGGGATTGCCATGTTCTTGTTCTTGTTCTTGTCTGTCGTGATGTTGTATTTGAGAGAGAGAGAGAGAGAGAGAGAGAGAGAGAGAGAGAGAGAGAGAGGGATAAAACTCATAAGTTATCTAGAACCAAGGACTTTCCCCACGAGCTTATGTAGCTCACCGTTCCCCACGCAGACGCCCAAGTATCCCCGCGCGCCGATTCCCCACTGCGACGACGTGTTCGCTCCATCTATGCCGGAATGGTGCTAGCCGGCCCACAATCAATGGCATGTTGGAAGAACAGCGGCGCCAATACGCTGTATCGGATTGGGTTGGACTCGGGATCTTAGTTCAAGCCAAGGGAAGGGTACCTACGGACGGGGCGGTGGAGCAGTGGAACAGTGGAGCGGTGAACTTGACCAGACCAGACCCCGGTCTGAGGGAACTCCCGGACAGGACTCCAGTGGTGGCAATGACATCACTGCCCGTTTAGGAAAGGGGATGTTGACCTGTCGTTTATGTTTATGTGAGGCAGCCGTTGGAACAGTGGGTAAGCTTGACATGGCTTGGTTCGGAATTGTGCAAAAAAACTTCGGGATTGAGTTGGTTGGCACATCCTCTGTTCTCTTCTGACCATGTACTACATGCACATTATGCTGTTGGTCAGCTATCACAGATAGGTATCCTTGTCATGTCAGCTTGTCTGTCCTCAGGGGATTGGTTAGGTCGGATATCAAGAGAACTTTGGAATATTCGATACAAATTAGAAAAGATAGAAAAAAAAAGCAGCCCACTCTCATTCATAGCTGCTTCACTCCATCTCAATCAGAACCTTCAGTGCATTGTGTTTTTGTGCCGACCCGAACGTCTCGTATGCCTTTTCGATATCTTGGAACTTGAACTCTGCGAGGGGTTAGTTCAAGAACATATCATACAAAAGGTCCATGAAGACTCACTGTGCGTAATGAGTTGTGCAGGCTCCAGTTTCCCGGCCTCCACCATCTTCAAGAGCATGGGTGTAGTCACGGCGTCAACGAGCCGGGTGGTGATGCCTACACCAGTTAGCCGGACGGCACTAGAACCGAAGAGACTTAGACTTACTGATATTCTTCGCCCAGAGGTCTTGCAGGTAAAGGTCCACCTTGGTGCCGTGGACACCAAGATTAGCAAGGACACCGCCAGGGGCAAGTATCCTCTGGCAAAGCTCAAAGGTGGCGGGAATTCCGACAGCCTCAATGACGGTATCGCAACCTTTGCCGCCGGTGAGGTCCTGAACAGCCTTGATCACTTCATCTGCGGGGAGCTGGCCGTTGTTGATGGTGAAATGGGCGCCCATTTCCGTCGCAACCTTGAGACGGTTATCATCCGTGTCGAGCATAATCACCTTGGATGGTGAGTAGAATTGGGCCGTGATGAGAGCAGCCAGCCCAACCGGGCCGGAGCCAACAATGACGACTGTTGAACCAGGCTGAACCTTGCCGTTCAGCACGCCGCATTCCAAGCCAGTGGGGAAAATGTCACTGAGGGTGACGAGCGAGGCCTCGTCAACGCCCTCCGGAATGGCGTAAAGACTGCAGTCGGCGTGCGGGATGCGCACATACTCGGCTTGGGTTCCGTCGATCTCATTCCCAAGAATCCAACCGCCTGTGGTGCAGTGCGACGACATCCCCCTTCTGCAGTACTCGCATGTGGCACACGACGAGATGCATGAGATCAACACCGAGTCGCCCTTCTTGAACTTGGAGACCGAGTTTCCAACCGACTCAACAATCCCAACACCTTCATGACCGAGGATGCGGCCTGGAGCGCACGTGGCAACATCTCCTTTCCGGATGTGCAGATCAGTCCCGCAGATGGTCGTCTTGGTGAGCTTGATGACGGCGTCGGTTGGGGCTTTGAGTTGTGGGATGGGTCGTTCTTGGACCTCAACCTTGCCGACCTGCTTGTATACAAGTGCCTTCATCATGGTGTCTGTAGCGTAGGTGCGGACTGAGAGTAGAAGACTTGGAGGGATTCGAGGAGAGAGAATTGTCCTGGCCGACCTTTGACAGTGGGGTGCTAGCGCTTTTAATACTGTGGAATTCATGTCTGAGGTCGATGATGGCAACTCTACGTCAAGCTCGCAGGCTGCAGATGTAGCATATTTGAAGACATGTACGTGGTGATGCTATGCGGGCCGGATGCGGCCCAGACCTAGCTCAACGGTGGTCTGATACTCGTCTGAGAGCACAAACCCCGCATCCCAAACGGGGCCTAAACGCCAAAATCCGCAAAGCAGGGTAAACAAATCGGAACGGAGCCGGGTATGTCCCGAGGTTCTTAGCAAGTGCCAGGAACATCGTGCGGATGGGTTGTGGGGAAGCAGTTCAGCAGTCGAGTTGGCAAGGGTATTGGCGTGATCAATTTTCTGTGAGTGGAGTCGCGTCATCGGGACACGCCGATGAGATTTGCACACGTGAATATTGTTTGTGTGTCTACAAAGAAATAAAAGCATCGATTATGGACAGGATGTGATGGGAAGGGCCTCACCTGAAAGTGCAGTAAGATAGGACGTTAGTGATGACCGTTGTGTCGAGGGAGACGGACAGGTTGGGAATTTGGCGGACGCGATGTGGAGTGCTGAAGTCAGGAGCCGGACCCACTTCATCACCCACCCGATTTGCGCTGCATCTGCATCCAAGCAGGACAGCTTCTTCTTTTGTGTGCCATATTAGACCTGGGTTCTGTCGAAAACACCATGCGAATCTTCAAAATTCCATGTTCGTCGTCGGCTAAGCTCGCTGTCGACTGACTCCGTGTCAACTCCCGCGCGAGCGTGCCTGAACACCCCTGAACCCACAGGTGGACCTGGGCTTCACTCCACTGTTATATGCGGTCAACCGCAAACCGGATGACGTAGCGGCAACGTCTAGTCCACTAGACATTTTGGATCACCATTGCAGCACATATTTCCAACAGCCTACTACCGAGCTGAGGGGCGGCATGTTCGTGGCGGCATTTTCTCGGAACATTTGCAGCAGTTCCGGTTGTGTTTTTTTTTTCTTGGGGCGGGGGATTTACCCTCCCGTTGGTGGTTTTGCTTCCTTCCTTCTCCCCGACGCTTTACTCCGCTCTTCTCCTATTCCCGCGAGTTCCAAGGTCCAATATGGCGACCATGCCTTTGTCCACGTGGACACTGAAGATATTCGACAATGTACTCTTTCTTCTCACTCATGTCACTCTCTTTGTCCAAGCCACTAGCACGGCTGAACTCGCGCTGTGCATTGAACGTACATCTGCGCCGCTTCTACACAAAGCCATTGTACATCATGTCCATGAGGGATAGCAACGTATATAAACTGGGCTGCATCACAAGAGTAGCAATGGATATCATCTTAGAAAGTCACATCATCAACGACAGGAGAAAGTCATTCACCAAAGACAGGAGGTAACTGTAGACCAGGTGCCATCTTCGTTAGTGATCGTGATCTTCAAACCTCTTCAAAAAGTTCGCAAAAATGATGTACATTGCCCATTCTGATCCCGCTTCCATCCGGACCGGATTCGTCTTTGACATCAACACTCTTGTCGAGGGAGACTTTGGCCCTTCCTCCGCCACCCCTCGTCCCGGCGCCCAGGAAACCCTCCAGCAGCTCCAGGACCACCATGTCGCCTTTGTCATCTATGACAGTCGATTCGGTGTCCTCGAGTCTGATGTTGCCAAAACTCTCAACCAAATCTTTTCCCTTAAACACAAGATCAAAAAAGACTGTATTGTCACCGCTAACTCACCTCTCCGGAATTTAGTTGTCAAGACGCCTATCGTGGGCGTTGTTGCCAACGTTGAACGAGAGTGGCCTGTGTTGGTAATTGGCGGTGATGGAAGCCGGGCTCGCGAGCTCGCGTGGGAGTATGGCTTCGAGTTCGTTACCACAACGGCCGAAGTGGTAAAGTACTTTGATGAGTTCGCGGAATTTCGCGCTGGTGAGCCCGAGCCTGAATCTGAGTCTGAATTTCCCTATATCCGGTATAAGGGTGAGAAACGCTGGCGCATGCGCAGTAGCAAGAATGTCTTCTTCAACGACATTCTCGTCTTCTCACCCCCGGAAAACCCTGAACAGGACACGGCCATTGTCAAGCACCTGATGGAAAACGCTGGAGCCTTGGGCTACAAGCGTGAGGGCATCGCCCGGGCGGAACAACTTATGGGCCAAGACCGCGTCAAGGCCTTCACCGATCTGGCTCCGGGACTGCACGTGTGCACAACACGGACAGAACCCGAGCCGTTTCTGGGCCCAGCTCTGCGCCCGTGGATTGCCGGCAAGATGGACCTCCGATGGGGGGAACTGAAGCCAAACGTCTACGGCCCGCTGGCGGCATCATCTCGAACCCTCGACTACTTCGAGTGGGCTCTAATGCAACAAAACATGCGGACTTGGCGATCGCAAATTGGCAACCCCGCTGCTGAAGGTCCAACCCCGGCGATTCGAACAGCCTACTTTGTGGGCTGTGGATTCGAAGGCCCACGCAAGGCATCTCATCGGAACATCAAGTGCTTTGGCATTTCTGCTCCAGGTGGTGTTGTTGCCGAAGGTGAAGAGCCATCAGCCCAAGCCACGCACATGCAAGGCGCGAACCTGGCGGAAGTTGTCCAGTATTTGCTCGATTCCGAGCATACCTCAGCAGTGCAAGCCGGTTTTCGACCCATGTGGCCGTCATCCACTCCGCAAGAACCACCAGTAAAGCAGAGGGGTGGCGGTGGTGATGGAAAATCATTTCCTGTCCTCCACTTTTTCCAGTCTCTCGCCGCTGCGTGCTTTGGCTGTGGTGTTGTGCGTGAAGATTGGTCGTAAGTACTCGTCTTCGCACCTTCCATTTGTAGATGAAGAACTGACATCAATTTTTTTCTCCACTTGCTCCATATTAGGCATGCTGTGACATGACATGACGTGACATAACCCGTTTCCACCCCATGTTCTAGAACCACTGCAGTCGTTCTCTTGCGCTACCAAGCTTTGTCCTAGCTGACGCTCAGCCCAATGTCCAGCCTCAAATTTCTGACAGGGTTCCGAAGCCTAAGAAGCTGTCGTATGGACTGTTACTTAGTTCAGGGTCCAGCTGCCCTGTCTTGTGGCCCCGCTCCTTCCAATTCGCCCAACAGCCCCTGAAGAAAAAATACAACAAATCTTATCGAGCCATATACTTCGCGGCGTCATTTAATTTACCGTCGACCTCATCAAAGTGCCTCCGTAAGACTGCACGGGACTTGTGCATCCTGGACTCAGCAGGAAGACTAGGCACCGGCCAATAAACCAAGGCGGCGCAACCGGCACGGCGTTCCCTCAATAGTAAGCCCGATCCCTGTTTTGTTTGGAGATCTCAGCTGGGATACTCAGCTGAAGTTTAAACACCAGCGCTTGATTCTCTTCCCATTCACTGACCATGGCCGTTCAAAGATGCAATGACTACTCGCAGCTTGGTAGCACTGACGATGCAACCGCTGTCGATGCGGAAGAGACTAGATCTGTATACAACTCGATGACAGAAGACTTCAAGAAGCGATTCGGCCTCCTCGAAATTTTGGGTTTCCTCGCCAGCACGTTCTTCATCATACTCGTTGCCATTCTTCTGACTCTTATGTGGTACTGGGGCCACCTTGTTGAACAACAGCCAACAGGGAATCTCCTCACATCTTTGGCGCTACGTGGATGGCTTCCCCAGTTCATTACGGCTCTGGCGGCGGTGCTTCGACTGGCAACGGGAGCTCAAGCACTAGTCTGCTGCATGATGTTGGCCTCATTAGCCCTGCTGCAGAACGCAATTCGTGGTTCCCTAGATCGCCATGGCGTCGCAATTCTCCAAGAAGCCGGCCCGGGACCACATGCTCTGTGGCTACCCTTCACCCGAGCAGCATTTCGAGGCCGATACATTTGCGGATGGTTGGCTGCAACAATCCTTTTCATCACCTCGACGCTATTGCAGTTCTCGTCCACGATGCTGCTCGGTGACTTCGCAACGGCACACTTGCTGCGCGACAGCACCAACATCATGGTCGACTTCACATCCAAGCCGTTCTTGGACGATTCCAAGCTAGCTCGACTCGATAGCAGACCACTAGCCTTCCCAGTCTTTGCTGAGAAGGCCGAGGGGAGAAATGAGCTCGTTTCGTCAACCACCGACCCCGGCCTCTTTGACACTGGAAGTGTGTCCCGAGCCTACTTGCCCCTGGTTTCCACCGATCGCATTCGAGTCTATGACTATCAGGGCTTTGCGACGGTCTTAACCTCTCAGACGATTTGTTTCGCACCCGACATCACCAATCTCAAAATGACGTTTGATGCGGCCCCATCCGAGGAGAATGTTGGGCAACAAAAGAATGCCCGCTTTGAATTCAGGCTCAACGGTACCATTCCTTCACCCACCCGCTCCAGATCCCCCCTCTACTCGCAGTACCACGAGAGAAACCGAATGTTCAATTTCGACTCTCCTCTAAATCAACCCAAGACCGATCTACTTTCTCCATGCCCCCCTGTCGGACTTGCTGGTCTCAATATCTGCTACCTTAGCGGCTGGTCGAGCGGCAATGACAAGAACACTTATGCTTCACAGTGGTATCTCATCACACGTGTAGCCGTCTCGCGTGACATGGATATCAACGAAATCGCACATCTTCGACCAGACACCGCCGAGCCTGCGGTAGAGTTTGAGGGCGCCGAGTGGACCAAGCAGACATGGAGCAACAATAACAACCGGAAGCTGATCGTCCGCCACTCTCTGTGTGTTACAAAACCCACTTACACCCATGCCAACGTCTCTGTCGGGACGCCAGGGCTAGCAAATATCCACACCGAGCCTGGCGTGGTAAGAATCAATCCTCTCACAAGCCAGCTCAATCTTGACGCGGTCATGTTGCAAATGGGCGTTGACGCGAAACGTTTGAACCCGCCGTGGAAGAGAAGCATCCTCGCTCTCGGTGAACACTACGATTTGGTCAATCGTTCGAAATACGAAGGCAGAGAAAGCACAATCAGCACACCCAAGGTGCTCTCAAAACTTCCAGGCAGCAGTGACACCCGTTGCGGAGCATGTCTGCCGAGTGATGAGCTTGCCGCTAATGAGGTATCCACAATCAAGAACCTCGTTCCCAAGTGCGTCGACTGGCAGCAGTTTACCGGGGATCCAACGGTGTGGCAGCTTTTTGTCAAGGTCTGGCAGCGATCTGGATCATTGGCGCTGGCATTTGAGGCCTTTTCCAACTTTGCTTTCCTGTCCATCTATACGCCGTGGCCGATTGGGGGCGGCCTTGTGGGTGGGGAGCCAGAAAAACCAGCGACTGTGAGTTTTCTCGAGGGCCAATTGGTGCCGAGAAAGTGGCGTGGCTATGGGCTGGTGATGGGCCTCGTCGGGTGTCACACGTTTGTCTTGTTCCTTGTGATCGGGGAGTTTGTGGCAAGTGCGACATATCAGCCTTTAAAAGAGAAGGAGGATTGAGTGCCTATCATCAGCAGTCTGCTATTCTGCGGGACTCCGGCATCAGAGCGTCCTCGATTTGCCACCTTCGGCCTTTTCTTGTCCACCCACCGCGTCACCCTCCTTTTCCGGCGGCTAGTAGCCGAATGCAGCGACTGCCGTGTTAAAAAGCGAGACGGTTCCCCAATAGAAGGTTGCGACTTGGATAATATCAGCGAGGTTGAGCGGGCCATATCTGAGCCAGATTGCACCCAAGCCAAGAGCATAATTGCTGCGTTCCTCCATCCACTTCCGCCATGGCTTAGGACGGAAGATTTTCCAACCAGGCGGTCGTCAGGTTGACCTGAGGCAGACAAGTCCGGCGACTCGCTGGTTTGGAGGTCGAGCAGAGTTGGACATGGAGTACGAGACACAGTGCGACCATGCAAAGGTGACTTCACACTGGGCTTGTCAGCGGTACCGGTGGACTGGTAACCAACAAAAAGACGCAGAATCCAGGCTGCCGATCCCACTTTGATGTTTGAGCCCGAGACCCCAACCCCCATGATGAGGGCGATGCACTGACCATACCACAGAAAAATCAGCGTGATTGGTGTTGCCTTACCGCCCTGCAGAGTAGGGAAGCGGGTCATCACAGTAAGGGGTACTGCCTTGCCCAAAGAGAGGTACCAAAGACGTCCGCTCTTTCCACCGCTCACAGTTCTTTCCATTGCGCATTGCAATTTACTGTTCAGCACCATCTCCCCCATCAGAGCCTTTATTCAAGCTTTGTTTAATCATGGCAGAGAGCGCCTCTTGCCCGACTGCTACTACAGAGCCTGCCGTAAAGAAACCACCAATGCTGTCTTCGGTTTGGGACATGACGGTTTGGGAGGCGTTCGACAGGGGATCCAAAGAATCGAAATACGTCACATTTTACCTCATCACTTCTGAAGACGAGCTGTTCTTCGGGCAGCTGTTCAAGAAGAAGAAAGACATTACCCTCGAAGAATACCACGAAGCCCTGCAGCACGTTCCCGATTCTGAGCTCTACCCCGAGGTTCCCCAGGCTTTTGATCAGACTATCGCGCCTGGTGATCTGGATGACACATCCGCGTTCATCAAGCGCCCTGGGCTCAACTCTTACGAGAGCTTTAAAGGGACCGATTTCGTTCCCAAGTCCGTTCTCGACGAAACCCTCATCATGGAGAAGATCTCTCAGAAACCCCATCCGCACATCATCCACTACCACGGCTGCCGGATCCACCGTGGTCGCATCACTGGTATCGTCCTTGAGCGGTTAGACAAGACCTTGATGCAGTACGTGGAGGAGCCAGAATTCGCCCAGCTTGACAAGGTCAAATTCATGGAAGCACTGGAATCAGCAATCGCACACCTCCACGAACTTGGACTCGCGCATAACGATCTGAACCCTCACAACATTTCGGTAAGGGATGATGGACTGCCCGTTCTCATCGACTTTGGGTCCTGTGCGCCGTTTGGGGGAAGGCTTCAATCGCTGGGATCACTGGGCTGGTATGAAGACGAGTTTTTTACGTCCGAGGCGAAGCATGATGTGTTTGCGTTGAACAAGATGCGCCAATGGCTTGGCCAGCCGGAGGAGTAAAAGCGAGAAGCGAGAAGCGAGAAGCGAGATCTGCAGTCTTGGAATATTAAACCTAGAATAGATTTGCTATTTTATCGGGTTTTCCATATCGTTGTACGAGTCTTTTTTTCTTCAAATCTTAGCGTGCAAAGGACTAGGGAGGCCCCGAATTTGCGTCTCAGTTTCACCAAAGTTACCAGAACACGTTTAACGGATGTACAATCCAACCCCCGAAAGATTGTTAGCGTGAGACTTGGTGAGTATCCAGCAGGGGTTTGTGCAATACATGAGCAGCTGGGAAGCTATTTTGCGAGGGGTTAAGCCAGAATATTTAGGCCTTGACTCTAACATTCGGGGCCTGGAAATTTACTCCTTAGGGCCTCAAGTTTCCATTATGACCCCTCAAAAATAGAAAAAAAAAATGCCGGAGGGAGGTTGGCCCAGAAGCTGCAGCCAAACCGTGAAGTACCGCACGAACAATCTTTTAGGGGTTGGATTGTAAAAGCCTAGCCTTGGCGTGTTGCTGTTTGGTTCCCCTTGAGAAGTTAGCGGTAACGGTCTGATTATGGTCCTCTTTCTCAGGGACGATATGTAGTCAGGGCTTACATACCCCCGCTGCTCCTACAGCTAGACAAGCAGGAATGCTTCGATTGCTACCAGTCGCAACGACGAGGAAATATATATATGTGGTGGGTCAAGTGCTTTAGTATCCTTTCCTCGAGTACAGGAGGTTGTCAAGCAGTTAAGTATTCAAGTCAACCCCAAATCTCGATCCAAGTCACGGCGGAAAACATCGGACTATAGCCACCATTGAGGAGGAATACCTTACCTGTCTGGTTTTGTGTGTGACCCACACGGAGAAAGCTCGGCGTCTGATCTATCTAGGTACCTAGGTAACCTACGATGGCGCAACTTTTTTTCACCCCGAGGGTTTGTCAGATAGTGGCAACAAAATCTCCCCGTCGATAAGCCCAGGCGAGTATTATTGAAGTATAGCTCTAACCCGGGTCTGGTCAAGCTTCTCACTGCACCGTGTCACCGGCCCCCACCGTATCGCCGTGTAGCTTTTCGTAGGCATGTCAGCCGTGTATACCACATGTCCCCCTCCACAGCAACATTGTGACTCAACTCAACCTAACCTTGACGATTGGAGAAATGTATCAGTAAACACAAAATATAAAATTAAAAAAAAAAAATGATTACCAACCAACCAACCAACCTACCCAGGACACTACATAACAACCAAGCCACCTACCTGGAAGGTAAGTAAGTGGGTCTTTAACTGTCGGATATACCCCACGAAATCACTGCTATGTCCGAGCTTCACACCCATTTCCACGACATATCGGCATCCAGACTCGGAAGGGATATGGTGTGTTGGATTGGTACCAATAGTTCTGACATCAGCTTGTCTTTTCCTATCAATTTGAGTCAGGTCTGGTTATGTTGGCTGGAAGAGAGTGATCCGATCCGGTCCGATCCGGTCCCGGGGATCTGGTTGTGTTGTGTTACGCACTGTAGGTAGGCCCGCGTCAATCAAATCACCTCGTGTATAAAGAGACTGATCTGCAGACTACCTTACCTAGTTACCTACCTACTTAGTATGCAAGAAGATTCGTTGAAAAAGTCACTTTACTTCTATTTTCATTTCCATTTTCACTTCCATTGCCTCTTAGCATAAGAATAATGGGCGGAGAAACAGATCTCCAACACACAACCCAGCAAGGACATAATCATGAAACCCTACATAACAAACGCCAGTTTAGCTGGTACAATATCTTCATGGTCGCAACCATGAGCTGGGGCGCTTTCGGGTACGGATATACCAATGCCGTGATTGGTCCGACTCTAGGTATTTTTTTTTTCTCTTTCTCTTTTCTTTCTCGTGTCCTGCTGTCTGGTGTCTACATGTATCTATCCTAGAAAATGTCATGGTCATTTTGCAAGAGCTACATGATGCTGATGAAAGTGGAACTGTCAGCCCAGCCGAGTTTTATTGAATATTTTGACCTCGAGACGAGAAGTGATGCTACGGCGTTGATTTCAAGCATGACTGTAAGAATACTCTGTCTGTCAGTGTCGATGGGTGGAACTGATGATATATCTAATCCCAGGGCCTGTTTTCGGCTGGCGGTTTTCTCGCATGTTTCACCGTCCCTTGGGTTTCGGACAGGTATGGTCGGAAATGGGGCATCGTTTACGTTAGTTTTTTCTCTATTCACATTCTTCATCTCCCGTCGCAGAGTTTTTGAAAAGCAGTGACTGACTGATTCTTGTGTGCCTGTAAATCTAGCCCGCCATCCTCACTTTAATCTCGGGCGCCTTTTGTGCTGGCTCCACTAATATCGGCGAATTCATCTTCTTTCGTTTTGTTTCTGGCGCAGGGTATTTTCTCCCCAGTTCCCCCCACCTCTCTCACCTCCCTAGGTAGATACTTACCTAACTGTTAATTATTGTCAGAGCCTTTGCTCTTCTCGCCGCCGTACCCACCTGGGTCAATGAAGTGGTCCCCCCACGGACCCGCGGCGGCTTCATCACGCTAATGGGCCTCTGTCTCCTTGCCGGCTATAACGTCGCCATCTGGGGCAGTTACGGGTTTTTCTTCTTCCACCCTTATTCCGGAAACCAATGGCGCGCCCCGCTTGGTCTACAGTGTCTTGCTCCGACGGTTTTACTGGCATGCATGCCGTGGATGCCAGAATCTCCCCGGTGGTTGGTAATGCGCGATCGCCTTGACGATGCACGCACGATTCTTAAAAAACTTCACGGAGACGATGAAGCGGAGAGGGAAATGGGCTTGATTCAAAAACAGATCGGCATAGACAGGACTTTGGAAAACGGGTGGGTGGCAATGCTGTTTACCAAAAAGAGCTATCGGTGGAGATCACTCTTGGGAGTCGGCACGACGGTGAGCATTCAGTTTTCGGGGATTCTGGTGATTAACAGTACGTTTCCCCTTGAAGATTCTTGTGATACGATTTCAATGTTGGGGTTTGGGTTGGCTTGCTTGCTGACGGTAACAGTTTATGGACCAACCATCTATGCTGGCTTAGGGTACGACACAGCCGTGCAACTGCTCCTTGCGGCATGCTGGGTGTCAGCGGCCTTCATCGCCAGCGTTCTGTCCATGTTTATCGTGGATCGGGTACCTCGACCGAAACTCATGGCCGGCGGCATGATTGCTTGTGTTATTGTCCTGATCATCGAGTGCATTCTTGTAGCACGTAACCCGATCGAGCCTGGAGTCAACACTGCGGCATTACGGGCTGCTGTAGCCATGATTTTCTGTAGGTTCCCCCCCACCCCAGACTTTCTCTCTCTATTCTACTAAACACGAATCAGTATACGTCGCCTGCTACGAGTTCATGAACAACGTACAGTTCAGCTATCTCGGTGAAATTTTCCCATTTCACCTACGATCCAAGGGCATCGCTCTGGGAACCGCTGGAATTTGTTTGCTCAATATCGTGTGGCTGCAGGCGGCACCGACAGCTTTTGAGAATATCGGCTGGCGCTATTACCTGTGCTTTATCATTCCGAGTAGTCTGGCGGCGGTGCTGATTTTGATGTACTTTCCGGATACGAACGGGTTGCCTTTGGAAGAGGTGGCGAGGATTTTTGGCGACCAAGATGAGCTGTTTGGTGATGGTGTTGGTGAAGAGCCAAAGAGGAATGAAGCTTCGACAACGGCAAGTGATGTGTAACCTGGTACCGAGTTAGTTGACTTGGCTCCGGTCAAACTTCACTGTAGTGATGTTGGTTGGTGAGAGAGGAGTCGTAGTGCTTGAAAGTTGTGGTGGATCTAGACGACACTCCTTGTTGACACATTCTCCAGACGATTCAGATTATTTTTGAGGTAATAGAATAGAAAATAATTCCCCTCTGCTCCTAATTATGAATCAACATCTTGATAAACAATGACAGTCTGGTGCCCAAATCTAGTCCTACTCTCAGCGGTGATATCCAGTATAATCCCCCCCGTGACCACCTACCACATCAACGGTTGTATTCACCAGTTTGAGCAGCTCGAGACGTCATGATTTTTTCTTGACTATTTCATTGCACTGGCTTTGCTTTTCCATCCGCATCCGGATCATACAAAGCACGTCCCGAGGGTGTCGACGAAATGTACACACACATCCGTGTCTCCTTTGTCTCTCTCTCTTCTGTTCTTTCTTTGCCTTCTCATCTAAAACCCCGCCTCAGTTTCAACTTTGCAGAACCATTCAGTCTTGAATTTACCATATATCCTGAACAAAACACATTTTTTTCCCAAATAAAACATCGAGACAAAAAAAAAAATGTGTATCGACATTAGATGGCGATGCCCCCTATTTCTCCAAGCCCGATGCGGCCCCATCGAGTCGTGGCGCTGCACAGACAGTTCTCGCTGTCCCGTGGTTGAGCCGCCCCTCGTTATCGACGGACGATTTCTCCCACCCATGCTGTGGAGAAATGTCCACTGTAACCAGTGCGGCCGAAGCGTCGACGATGAGGAATCCCCCATTGATCCCGAGGACTGGGAGATGGAAGCCGAGAGTGTACGGACGCATATTCGGCAGTATTGCTATATTCGTGAGTCCCTCCCCAGCCCCTTGCCTTCCTTCTTCCCAAACAGACTAGGATTTAACGTTGTGGTGCTGCAAAGGGGATGTTAATGCCAACTGGGGGTTAGCCGTGGCTAAAAACTGGCCGCCGCGAGCTCGAGCTCGGGATACTGCACCTACTCTACCTGAATACACACCCCCTCCTCGTCGTCGTCGTGGAACCCCCGGCGATGGGGCCGACACGGGCGGTACTGAAGGTAATGACGTCGAAGATAACGATAGCGGCATTGTTACCGGGTCTGAAGACCCCATTAATGATGACACCGCCGCCGATGACCTGGCCGAAGAAACGGTTAGCGAAGAACAAGAAGAAGTAGAAGAAGAAGAAGACGACGTCGACGCTTACACGGAAGAGTACACTGAAGAAACTGAAAGTGAGGTGGACGTGGACGTGGACATGGAACTTCCTAGCGAGGATGAATTCCTCCCTAGCTCCGCCACCAACAGAGGCAAAAATAAAAACTCCACGACAAAACTGGGCAACTATGTTATTAAACGAGCACCCACCACCACCACTACTGATCGACATCATCATCACCGCCGTCGGGGTCCTTATTCCCGCAGTACCAGTACTGCGGCTCCCCGACCTCGAGTTCGAAACCCTAATAGCACCCGTCTACGTACGCGCGGCCGTATTTCCTGGGAAGATATCCCCCCGCACCTACAAGAAAAGATCATTTCTCTCCAAGAAGAAATCACGGAACGAAAAGGATATATTAAAAAACATGGTGGAAGCAGCGCTGCACATGCTCGACCTGTTGCCGTTGCCCCCGGCCCCAGTAGCTGGCGAGTTGACCGGTTTGGACAGCTAAAGATTATAACGACCCTTTCCGACTGGCTGATCTGTGAAGATCAGCTGCTGTATGCGCTTAGGCAGGAACTGAGCGATGAGGGGTTGGGACCGATGCCGCATGAGCAGGTTAGAGATGTGAGCTCCCCCCCCCCCCCCCCTTTTTTTTTTTTTTTTTCTTCCTTTCCCTCTTTCCTCTAATCATGGTGCTAATGAAACACAAAAGGAATATTTCTCCGAGAGAATCATCCCCGAAGGAGGAGGATTTTCCGACCAAGCTCTCAAGAAGGCAAAGAATAATCTAGAAAGAAGAGTCACCAATCTGATTCGATCAGAGGCTAGAGGCCAGGGGAAACGCTGGCCTTATCCGGAGGACGTGGATGATGAGCATCCGCCGGGATGGCGGGATGCGAAAGGCGTTGCTGTTTAGGACTTTTTATTTGGGGGAATTTGCTGGGACTATCACTAAAATATGTTCCTGCAGTTGGGTAGGTAGGGACTCTGTCTTTGGATGGAAGGTGTTCTTGCACATCTCCAGACGACGTTTTCTGGACTTTTTACTTAGCTTTTGTCGGGATATTCCTCTGGTTGACGGTTGTTTATATACCTGATGTATCTGTATTTACATGGCTCAAGGCAGTTCGGAGGGGAGATACCATGGCGTTTTTATCTCTGTCCTGCTCCGTGCCCAATTATATCGGCATGTGGTTGAGTTATCCATCTCCTGTTGTTACTCCGTGTTGCTGGCGTAAACTCCAAACTTACAACCACTTACACCAGATACGACTGAGGATGCCATGCCAACAACCAATCCAAGAAACATCAAAAGTTCTGATCGACTCTATCTGTCTACCTTATCTATCTACCTGCCTAGGTACGCAGTCTACATCTAGCCAAAAACAACAACAGACTCAGCCCCCAATCCAATCTATCATGAGGCTACAAAGTTAAATACAACCTCGGCTAAACATCGCACCGCCCTTACTTTTTTAACTTCCCCCCACGAATCCCACCAACCAAGTTGGACCTGCAAACCAACCCTCTGATTGGCTCTTCCCGGGATCGCTACCACTTTTGACTTGAACGACTTGAGGGGGGGGGGCTTGTCGATGCAGATCAATTGCGCCACCTGTACTCTTTTAGGTTCTCACTGGGTGACTGGTCTGGTTCTTCACTGGTTGTGACTTGTGATTTTCCGGGAATTTTTTTCTTTTTCCTTTTCCAAGAAGAAATTGAACGTCTGGTCAACTACCGGCCATCCATGCACCAACCTCAAGCTGAAAGGGTGCAAAGGTGCATGTGCAAGTGCGCAAAGTGCAAAGTGTGATGTGGGCCAGATTTTGACTTGTCCCCTGAAATACGATGCAAACAAAATTAGGTATTCCGATGGTACAAGCCCCCCGGTCGCCCAGGCTGGGCAAGAGACAGAGAGTACAAGGTTTCACTGGTGCCTGTCCTGCAATGGGTAGGATGCGAGATGGGATCGACGCGAGATATTAGATCCGAGATGCTTCCGTTTTCTTTTTAAAAGTTTTTTGGTCCTGGTTTGTGTTTTGCTCTTTTCAAGCAAAAACAGTGTGGGAACAGTCCGTCACGATGGCGCGACATCCCCTGCTCTGGCTGTCCCTTTTGCTCGCGTCGCATATTCATTATGCGGCCGCGACTTTCTGGACCGCGACATCCTACATTGCCGTCTCCAAATCCGTCTCCCAAATCAGCTCCGGCTGTACCCTGGATAGCTGTTTCCGCACGCGCACCAGCCATATCTCGCTCGTATCTACCGCGACACCCACCGCCGCCAGCACCATCAGCCGTTCCTCGTCGACGCGAAGAAGCAGCGACATCACCATTGTCTACGTCTACGTCGACGCCGCTCAGGTTCCCCTCCAAGACCTCGTCACTACGCGTGTGCCTATTAGTCTTGACTCCAGCCCGAATTATTACGTCCCCATCGTCTATACCGCTCCGGCATCATGTCCCACCCCATTCACCTTCACCAGCCACACGCGCGTGTTTATCCCGTCCGAAGTAACCAAGCAATACACACCGATATCCACGGCAACGCGCATCGTAACCGGCTCCACCACCACGGTCACCTATTCTACGCTATATCTCCCCACCAGCAACGGGGCGATGTCCCTCCCTACCACCATGACTTCTGTCAACCCTACGGATAATTACATCTATTCTGTTTATCTACGACATTGTCGAAATCCTTCTCCCACAGGAAGTAGTCGGAGCGGATCCGGTACTTTTGATGATGATGTCAACAATCCGTTTAGTGAAAGTGGTATGTCGCTATGCTCATCCCTTGCTGGTACCAGTTTAGGTAGATGTACGAGTGTCCAAGTCTGGGTGATTGTTATCGCCACCATCTTACCACTTCTTTTTATCCTCGGGTTTGTCGAATCATACTTTTGGTTCCGTCGGTTGATGCTGGGAAAAAGTGCATTGCGAGTAGGCACCGTGTGTTGGTGTCTACTCATGATTTGGGTGGTCCTTTTTACGAGGATTACACCCACAAGAAAACCTGAAGAGCAGCAGGTTTTGAAGGAACGGTGGAAAGGAATGAGCGCCGGAACGAGGTGGAAGTTATGGTGGAAATGGGGGTTTAGATGGGCGTATCCGGTTGAGTTGCTCGGCCCGGATCCGAAGGGGGGATCGGGAGCGGCAGCGGCAGTTCCGGAGGCGGGTCCCCATGGAGGTCAGGTTACTGCTTATGGAGGTCAGGCTCCAGGTAGTGGCGGAGGTCAGGTTCTGTATGGGACGCCAATGGGGTATCCGCCGAATGGGGCGTATGCACCAGAAAAAACTCAAATTCAACTTGATCCCACGCAAGGTCAGCAGCCAGTGTACCAACAAGCACCGTATGGGGTATATGGCATGCCACAGGGATATCCCGCCGCAGGGGCCCCGATCATGTTTATGGGACAGCAATACGTACCCGTGCAGGTCGTGAACCCTCACTACTCGGTCTCGACTCTTTCCACGGTTCCGGGACAGATTCCCTCGCCGGTACCATATCCCCCCCAGGCGCCATCACCAGCACAGACTTTGGTTCAGGACCAACAAGCCGGCCAGGTGCAACAAGTGTCCCCGGCGGCACACTCTGTCCAGTCGGTGCAGCCGAGCCACGAGCTGGGAGACACAGAGAGGGCTCCAGGAACATCACAACCACCAGCGGAGGGACGGCCATAAATAATACTCGTTTACCACGAGAGATTCTTGGTATATATGTAATACAAGTTAGTGATAGACAGACTACTTCAAGTTCCTTCTGCGAAAAAAAAAAAAATAAGCTGTGGGCAGTGGAGTTGAGCCACTCCAAACCCCTGTTGTAGCGAGGATCTCCACTCAGACGCGACCAATGGTGAGCCTAGCTGCCTGCGCCTGCTTCGCAGACCCGACATCCACGCGCCGCCTCTTTTTCTTGTCTTCCACCTCTAAGCAGCCGCTCGTCGCATTTCCATTGCCTGGTCCCTTTCTAGCCAGCGCTGGCTTCCAGCTAGGAGCGAACACTCAGGTTGCATCCCAGCAGCAAATGCAATTTTCCCGAGAACAGCGAGCGCAGCGAGCGCAGCTGGGCTTGTTCGCTTGTTCCCCACTTCCACCCAACAACAATGGCGTAGTAGTTCACACCGCACAACCTCCCCGCCCTTTCTTCGTTTCTCAAATCACACAGTTACTGAGCCTCTCCAATCCCAACTCGGGAACTGCTTCGGGCTGATTTCATCAAAAATGAGGCTGATCAACACAACTACTCTTCTCTTCGAGGAGTTTATCGACGGCCGGAGCACACCGAGATACGCCATCCTGTCGCACACTTGGGAAGAGGAGGAGGTAACCTTCGCCGATGTGGCCAGCAACCCCCTCTTCCGAAACAAGAAAGGCTGGGGTAAAATCGCCGGGATATGCTGGATAGCGTCCCGTCAAGGGTACCAGTACGCCTGGGTCGACACCTGCTGCATCGATAAATCCAGTAGCGCCGAGCTTACCGAAGCAATCAACTCCATGTTCAAGTGGTACGAGGCCGCCGGGGTGTGCTACGTTTTCCTTTCGGATCTGGCCGATTCGACCGACTTGGATACGACGACGACATTGGCGCCATGTCGGTGGTTTACTCGCGGATGGACCCTACAGGAACTCATTGCGCCCAGGGACGTGGTGTTTTTCAATCAAGCGTGGAACCAAATTGGTACCAAGACAGATTTGATTGATCAACTGCGAAGAATTACAGGTATCGGTCATGATGTTCTCACCCATAGCCTTCCTCTCCGCGACGTGGCCGTCGCAGAGAAGATGAGCTGGGCGGCATATCGAGAAACAACGCGCATTGAGGACATGGCATATTGTTTGCTTGGAATCTTTGACGTTAATATGCCCCTGCTCTACGGCGAGGGGAACAAGGCCTTTCGGCGACTTCAGGATGAAATTATCAGATCCACACCCGACTTGAGCATTCTCGCTTGGACGGCGCATCCTCGAGAGATGACCGAACAAGAATATTCGGGCCACTACTCGGGCGATGAGTTGGTTTGCGGTGTGATTGCCGAGTCCCCTCGATGGTTTGCCAGGTGTGGGTCAATCAGAAGGTTACCTCAGAGGAATCATCATGAGTTCGTGCTAACCCACGCTGGCCTCAAGATCCAATGGCCACTATTTTACGAAGAGAATGCGACGAGCCACGGGGGATCATACGGATACGTTTTAGATCTCGGCTGCTACAATGGATCCAACGATGACCAGGTGGGCATTAGACTCCGGAAATGTGGGCACAACCAGTTTCTTAGGATTGACCCGGGGGGCTATTCACGGTATCAGTCGAGTTGGACCAGTGAGGCACACCTAACCAGCTTTATGGGCTCAGCAACCGAGGCGCGATACCTCATCACCGATCTCTTCTTGCTTGGGACACGCTGGACCGAGTCCGGGAGTGTTTCCGATATCTGGTCGCTCACAAGACGAACGAGGCACGACGTCATCCAGGTAAAGCGCCCATCATGGGGACAATTCTACGATGCCTGGCCATCCAGTGGATTCGATCTGCACGATGAAGTCTTCTTCACAACTACTACAACAGTTCTTCAACCCTCAGCTATGTTGAGACTACGCGGCCGTACCGCTCTCGCCCCCCCAGATCAACAACGTTCATCGGAATCTGGCACTCAACAGACCTTCTTTGACGTTGTTATTTTCGCAACTGACTGGGGATTCGGCTATTCATCTCCAAAGTGCAGTATTGTCGATTACCAGACACACGCACACGCCCTAGCAACACTTCAGTCGGAGCTCCGGGGTCTCGTTTACCACAGTGATGATCATGATAAAGTCGAGCAAATGCTCCAGCACTGCAACATCCCCAAGACATCCAAGGCATGGGTAAATGTTCCCAAAACAAATCTCGTCGGCTTGGTTTCGTTTACTTTGACCTCTGTAAGAGACCTGAGAGTAGCATTCTCGGAAAGCTTTTGGAGGATTGAGTTCCATTGCGAGTTCTTTCCGAAGGACAACGTCCCGGCGTTGGAGGGAGTAGAAGGAAAGTGGCTGGACTAGTTCCTATTTGTTGAGTTGGCTCACTTGCGGGTTAATTAGGTGTAAATGGACTGTGGCCGAGTAGCCACCCCCTGTCGCGGATCCTCGCCACAACAGGGGAGGGGGGAGGGAGGGATAACGGTACCAGCATATCATAATGGGATGTCTGGATGTCTTGAAGCTTATACTAGTGTATATACCCTAGAATAGTACACAAACTAGCTGTTTTACCTGTGGTGAAAATGAGCGGCGGGTAGTGTGGGAATCTATCTGTCTAGGATATTCTGATACACACACCAACTGTGGTGAAAGATCCCCGCATCAAGTGGGATCGTAGGACAGGGCGGCTCGTGAGTGGTCCGACAAGACGGGGCGATATGCACGTGTCGCCCTGCTTTTTGCTGCAAGATGCGCTGGGTGTTGTCAAGACTGCCCGACCGCTTTCCCACCACCACCGCCAGAGCCGCTGCAATGGTAACCTCCGGCAATCCCCGACCCTCTCTCATTCAATTGTTTGCGGAACTTGTGCAGTCGCTGGACTGGTCGCGAATCTGCCACGAGGACAGCCCCTTCCCGTCAGACCAGACCCCACTCCACTCCAGAAACATGGACAAACTGGGGAGGTGGGGGTTTGGCCACTTCACGAAAAACCCGCCCTGCTTTTTGATCGTTCCTTCCTGATTCAGACCCTACCGACCTTACCCTTGTCTCAGCTCTTTTTTTTTTCGCATCCCCGCAGGAACTTGGGACGGTAGGCAATAAACGCTTACCGGGCGTCGTCACTGCAACAAGCATGAAATTTCGCCTCCGCTTCCCGACACGGGAGGATGTGACCGAGACCCTCTGGACGGTGAAATACAAAATCCGAACCACCCTAACCCGGACAGACCGCACCTTGGCCGACTTCTCGTCCGAGTCATCCTTTGATCTGTCACACACCACAGCAGGCGGCGTCGGAGGACGCGATGCCGCACGTCTCGACAGCTCAGCCGGAGGCGAAAAGGATGGCGGCGGTGATGACGGCAAAGACGCCAACTTTGGCACGACGCCTGCCGTCAAAACCCTCTACGAGCGTCGTAACTCGTCAGATTCGTGGATCGACTGGGTCGACTATCCCCCGAAACAGCTGAGCAAGGGCGCGGCAAAAGCCCAGGACCGTGTCGCCATCAAGCTGTACAAGGTTCGGGACACGGAGAAACCCGCTGTCGGAGGCCGTTTCAGTCTCAAGAACTTCCGCATCGACGTCCAGAATCTACAACTGGTGGCGGTCCTGGCCGACATTCTCAAAAAAGAGAACGAGCACATTGAGCCTAACGATATGGCCACATTCCGCGAGCCGTTTCGCAGTCTCTTTTTCTGCTACAACGACATTGTCGCCACGTACAAAACCCTGAATGAAAGCGACCCCTTGAGAACCCACATGCTCCTCCTCATCAAGGTCTTGGATGACTTGTTCGGCGAGCTTCGAGCCAAGCGCCGGAGTCTGCTTTCCAGTGGTTTGATATCTTTCAAGCTCAGCTGGACCCTATTCCCCAAGGACTGCGAAATAATAAGCTGGGGTAACAACACGGAGCTGATGCTCAAAGTCGTCGATGCGTCCATCCGGCAGGTCAATCCGGCACAGGGCGTCCTCATCATCCGGTGCAAGGTTTTGCGTTTTAACGGCGAGGCTTTTGTCTGGGAGGATGTCGAGCTTGACATTCCGCAATTTGAAGGCAACAAACCGATTACCGACCTTCCTCACTACCCTCTGAGTTTTCTTCCCGATGCCAAAGACACCAAGGCCAGACTGGCGGAGAGGGGGAGGAAGGTGCTCGACTACCAGGGTCTCACGTATTGCATGTACTCTGGCATTGGTATTTATCACGAGGATAAGCGGGTCGAAAAACATAATGTGAGCCTCTCAGTAGTCACTCATGTTGTCCTGTCCAGGACTTATTGCGAATGACAATTTCTTCCCCACAGGTTGACGGCCGGATTCTCATCGATGTTGTGGGCTTTAATACGCACCACCTTGCTCAAGGAATCCGCGAAGGGAGAGGCCCCGAGGCTAGACGGAATATGGTCCGCGGCACCGGACGGCCGCCACCCCCAAAAGACAGACGAATGCCTGAGAAAGCGATCATTTCGAAGCGACTGGACGGACACGAGCAACAAAAGAACAAGGAGGCAATGTTAGCCAAGGAGGATGACTTGGTGTTCATGTCGCCTCTGATTGATGGGTATGCCTTGAAAAACAAGCTGTGGTGTAGGTTGACAATCGCATTCTGTGGGATTGTGGCTAATATTTGGCACTAGTATCCTTTTACGTGGAAGACATCAAGCCAATGGTCTGGAATGACCAAGCATTCGACCACCTGGTCTACAATGAAGAGCAGAAAGATCTAGTGCTGGCATTTGTCGAAAACCACAGTAACACTGGCTCCGTGCCGGGCGATGTCATCAAAGGGAAGGGAGAAGGACTGATAGTTTTGCTCAGTGGACCGCCGGGGACTGGAAAAACACTTACTGCTGAGGCTGGTGAGTCCCCCTCCTGAAACCCCCCGTCGCTGATTGTCGCTCACTGACGCTGAAAGTCGCCGACCGCACGCACCGCCCCCTTGTTTACTTGCAAGCCGAAGATCTTGGGGTCAATGCCCTCATGCTCGGATCAAACATTAAGCGAATCTTCCAGATGGCAACAGAGTGGAATGCGGTTATTCTGTTAGACGAGGCCGACGTGTTTATGGCGGAACGACACCCACATGACATTGCGCGAAACGAGCTGGTCTCGATATTTCTCCGCGAGCTGGAATACTACCGGGGAATTATTTTTCTCACCACCAATCTTTACCAGACAATCGATTCCGCTTTCAGAAGCAGAGTCAGCCTGCACCTCCTTTTCAAGCCGTTGGGAGTGGAAGCCCGGGAGGCTATCTGGAGGAAGTTCCTTGACCGGTTGCCGGTATCGTCAAATCCAGGTATTCGAGTCGAATTGGGTGACGAAGGCAGCGTCGATACCGTGGTAACGGCGAAGGAGGCAGTAAGCGGAGCACTGCCAACAGAATCAACAGCATCGATCCAAGGAGACGACGCCACAGTTAGCAACTGTTCTGTCTCTGGGGAGAGTCATGGGGTCATCCATGTGCCAGAGGCGCCCACGAGACCAGTCACGGACATATCGGACGAGGATATTAAAGAGTTGGCAGCTTGGCATCTGAATGGGCGGGAGATCAAGAATGCTGTCAAGATGGTCAAGTCATGGTGCGATTGTAAAGGCTACGATTTGACGTTGGCGAGGCTGGAGAATGGCATTCGGGTGACGAGTCCGCATGCGTCGAAAATGACGCATGAGAATGATACGAGCCTGTATGACGACTAGGGAGTTTTTTTTTTTTTTTGGGGGGTGGGGGGGTGGGGGGAGGGGGGGGAAATAATTTTTCAAT
>Ga0247765_1000436_pt1 | contig 33110 bp, 27 predicted proteins | sample UWRJL106311C6_FD_179949 | JGI IMG/M metagenome (GOLD analysis project Ga0247765, IMG submission 179949) | Plant litter microbial communities from Arlington Agricultural Research Station in Wisconsin, United States - UWRJ-L106-311C-6 | ecosystem: Environmental > Terrestrial > Plant litter >...
ATACAAAACTTTCCCACTGTTTTGGCCGTCTCCAAAAGTATCAATACTTCCAAGGCCCTCAGCCCCCTTTCTGGAAAGTATGTGGGGCAAGTACCGAACTAGTCTTTATTACCCCGGCGGAGGTGTAAATTTTGGGCCCTGTCCCATGGGTTCCCCATCTGTCCAGGATCAGCATCGATTTCCCGATGCGGGCGAACGCTTGCGGTGGCAATAAAGTAGGAGCGCACCTTGCTCAATTTGACACTGCACCTACCCGATGCCAACGTACGATCCGACGACTGACAACGGAAAGCGACCGCGATACATCGGATATCCGTTCTGGTGGGGGAACGGGGCATCGCAGAAATGGGATGAAAGTGCATGGGTGAGTGTCAAGGGATTTTCGATACCATCACCCTTTGCAGCAAACCTTTGGCCCACCATTGGCTGGCTGATCTCCGGGTGGCTTGAGCTGGCGAGATCCCAGAGCCATGGATCAGCCAGTTAATGGGTGTTGCAAGACCCCCTACCTCCCCCATACACCACTAATGCGAGCTACCCTGCCCGGGAAGAGCGGGGGATCAGCCTCTGGACTCGGAAAGGGACAAAATAACCGACTGGCTTCACGGCAGGTCAGTCCATTTTAGGAAACAGCTCCCCCTCATGCTAGCAGTCTAATCAATTGCAGTCGTAGTGCAACAACCACCAAGTGAGGACCAGTTCCAATATTGTCCCAGATGATCCAGGCTGACCGAGGTCACAGGGGCGCTACTGCCCGATACGATAAGCCGAGACATCAATGACACTTGCTCATATTGAAATTGACCCCACCTGTCGGTGCAGCTTCCATGAGTGACTGTTGACAGACGGGTACTGATAAATCCCGCGAGAGCTTGGTGCATCATCCGGACACGGGAGAGTACACTCTGAGGGTAGCGTTCCTCTGGTCTTCATTGGTCAAGTCAACTTCGGATCACCATGTATGGTGGATGTATTCTCTTTTGTCGTTTCCATCCCACTCCCTCCGGCAACCGGCTCCCTCAGGAATAGTTTGGTATGGAATACCTGAGATCTACCTCTCCTAGGATATCTAGAGAGGTCTCACCGTTGTCACTCTACTTGGTCATTCGGTCGGCCAGAACAAGTAAAGAACATGCACATCCCGCCCTGACCACCCCCACTGCTGCCCTCTCAAGGACCAGTTGTCAACAAGCTTGCCGAGCTGAAAAGAAACCCTCTGGTCTGATTACGGATTGGGCCGTGTCGAAGCACACGCTCGCACACCTACCCTCAACCCCGCACGTATGGCAAAGCGGCCTTCTGCTCGATCATCGGTCAACATCTCCTTGCTGGGGATCGATATCGGGCCTCCTGTCTCTCCGCAAGGCTGTGAAGATACATCGGTGCAGCCCGGATGAGATCCTACTCTCTCAGCCCCCTCTATGCTCTCTCTCCTTTCTCTACCTTCTCCCATGGTTTGACGGTGTACCAGTCATCCAAAGCGGAAAGCTTCGCAGCCCACCATTCACACCGGTTCTCAGGAGCCTGACCAGCCAGTGATAGTCACCACCCAGCAACAGTGTAGATGGAGTGAAGCATACAGCTCGCTTCCACGAGGTGGAAGGTACGTTGAACGTCGCACAGATTAGCACCCAAACATCTGAAAAGGACGGCCCACATTTGGCACGGAGAGGAAAAGATAGAACGTCATGGATATCACCCGCTAACGGGACAGGCTATCAAATGCCAGCCCTAATAATCTTTGGCCCGTATAGGATTTAACGCCGCTTTATGAACTTGCTGCGGCTGCCACTACGCTAGGCGAAGGCCAAGTTTCCACCTCTCGGGACTTTATACTGCGAGAATTCGACAGGAGAAGCACAAAACTATCATCCCTCTTTTATTTTTTTATTTTTTTGTTGGGGGGGGGGGGATCATGGACCCTTCAAATTATGGTATCTCGAAACGAAGCGATATGAATTAGAAGTGGTCTGCCGACTTATGTCAGCAATGTGGTAGTCCCTCGCTCCAGAGAACTACTTACCAAGCGTCATGCTGATGCTCACGTCTGTGTTCTCCACCATCTTGGTGAACTCCTCGAAGCTGATCTTGCCATCCTTGTCAAGGTCGGCCTCCATGATGGTTTTGTCCACGATTTGCTGCAGTTGCTGGTCTTTGAGATTATTACCGACCATCATCTTCAGCACGATGAACAACTCGCCGTTGCTAATGTAGCCATCGCGGTCTATGTCGTAAACCTTGAAGGCGAATTCCAATTTCTGTTGCTTGTTTCCCTTGCTGGAGAAAGCGCTGAGCCCAGAGACAAATTCTTGGAAGTCAACATCGCCGCCACCGTCTTCGTCGAAGATGGCAATCATCCTGTGTAAGCCACAACTCAGTCAATCGGTCGCTGGTTTTTGGGTGCATGTGATATGTCTCTCACAGAGGAGGTCTGACCTGGTTGCCAAGGGATTCGACGATATTTGTGGTAGACTGAGAAACTCTTCGCGCTCAATAGTACCGGAATTATCCTATCGTGGACCTGATAAGTTGTTGCAACGGTCATGATCAAAGATAGCCCAAGCATACCTTATCAAGTTTCATGAACCTCTTTCGCAGGCGGTCAACTTCCTCCCGATCAACTGAACAACCACCCGTTAGCCACGAGGATGCCTAGAGGATGCGCAACCACCCTATTCTCATCTCCTTTCCCTCATGTCTGAGGATCTAAAGCCAGCCGAAATCTTCGATACAAGATGTAGACTGCGACAAGGGGCAGGGGGAGACGGTCTCCATTGTAGCAGGTGTCAACAAAGTGAGGGGACTAACAATTCGTCCCCTGGACGATGTTGTCCAGCACAGCGCTGGTAGTGTTTCCCATACTGGCGACGGCAAAGTATTTGCAACAGAGTGGGCGTGACGGCGGGACGGTAACGGGCGCAGCGACAACTCCTCAACGAACGCTCCCAAGCTCTCGGGCAAAACCCGGAGCGCGTTGTGTCTCCAACGACGGAGCAGGCCTCGGGGCTAATGCAATGATCGCAGTGCAGTAATGGATGGGTAAAATTGCAATCCTACAAGAAGGTATTGATCTGAAGTCGCCGTCCGCCGTGGATAAGGAGTTGGCGGATTGAGGTCGAGACTCCTCGAAGTTTGGCGATGGTGGGGTTTGAGTTATCTTGGTGCCTCTTCGTAATCAGATCCTGTTCTGGCCCCACGTTAAGGAGAGGGGCGAGCAGCCACAATGTCACGTGATATTTCAAACGCCCTTGTAATCGAAGCTGAATGCACCTTTGAAGCATTTCTACTCCATATTTGGTATTGAATCGCGCAGGCATCCTCGCAGGTTCATTGGGCCAAAACGGCGGTGGAAGAGATTTTTTTTGACCGCTCTGCGTAGTGAGGAGGGCCTTGGTTAGGTAGAGAGGGGGCGAGGGACATGGAAGGGGCGGCTATTTTTTGGGGGGGGAGGGGCAGAAATTAGGTGGGTCCGATCAGAGGGGGAAATTGGTTTGGACCCAGAACAGAGATTTCAACTACGCGTCACGCAACGACATCCCATCGCGAGACCAGATTTTGTGCATCAAAATATCAACCATAACGCTCGTTTTCCATCAAAAAAACCGAGAAACCGCTTTCGCATGCCCATCTGAATGAGATAAAAAAAAAACCAGGCGGGGTTTCCCCAGGCATTTCGCCAACGTACCACAATCAGCAACCATGGCGACTAGGAAAGTTCGGTACAAGAAACTCAACATCAAAACGCCTCTCCCGGTTCTTCGGGAGGACCAAGTTGATCCGACTGAATATGAATCGCTCACAAATGAGAGCCAAATCGCGACCGGTGTAGAGCAGGCAGAAGAAGCAGTCAGTAGCCACCACCGCATTATGTGCATCACGTGACATCCAGCTGACTCCGCTTGCCAATGCAGGAATACCATCTCCAAGAGGTCCTCCAGGGGGCGGGCGTCGCGGCCGACAAGGAGATTCCTGTTCCCCCACCCGAACAGAGTACACTCTCGTATGATGATCTCTACTCACAAAGATGGTCGGAAACAGCCACATACATCCGCTTCTCCCAGACGGTCGAAGAATGCATCGGATGTATGTACGATATGACTGAAGAGGATGAGTTGTTTTTGAAGTCTTACAACCAGAAGCGTGCGCCTTCGGCTCAACTCTCGGATGATGACTTCGAGAAGATCATGGAGGTGTTTGAGGACACGGCTTACATCAGGACGCCCTTTGCTTCGGTAGACCAAACCGTAGTATCCTATGACGAGATGCTCCACGGCTTGCACGAGCTCGACAAGTCCAAGGTCATGCCTCATGCCAGGGACATCTATGAGTACTGGAGGGAGCGGCGACAGGCCGTCAGCAACAAGCCGCTCCATCCAACGCTGAAGTTTGAGATGCACCCGGATAGTGACGACTTAGACCCATATGTCTGTTTCCGGCGCCGTGAGGTTCGCCAAACGCGCAAGACGAGGGCCCGAGATGTTCAAAGCGCAGACAAACTCAAGCGTTTGCGTAAGGAACTTGAAGAGGGCCGGCAACTCGTCTTGGCGTCTCACAACCGAGAGTTGTTGAAGCTTGAGATGCTCAGAGTGGATCGTAACATCTTTGAACAAAGGGCCCTCTTGAAAGAGCACAAGATTAGGTTAGGCATCAAGACCGACGATGAAGACCTAATCAATCAAAAGGTTAGTGAAACCCCGTAAGTTGGAAAGTAACCTCCTGATACTAACAACTTACAGCCTCAGAAGAGGAAAGCCCCCGAATCTTCTGCTGTACAAAGACCGCCTCCTCCGGCGCAAATTCGCGTGCCTCTTCGGACCGACGGGCGACCTACCGAGGCGGATCTCGAGCAGCTCGTCGACCGTCTGGCGAGCAAGGAGAATGAACTGCGTGCTGATATCGAAAAGAAAGTGCAGAATCATAATGAGTGGAACAGAGGCCATGTGGATCTCACCCAGGGGCCCCTCTCGCCAGTACACGGTCCCAAGCAGGTGCTGAGCTTCAGACCAGCCAAGACCCAGTATTTGATAACACCCCCGGCATCAGTGTCTTCAGCCTCATTAGAAGAGCCGACGCCAATGGACCTTGATAAACCACAGAAACTCCAACCAGTCTTCAAATTCCGAGGTGTGTCTCCAGATGAGAAGTCCATGGAGAATCCACCGTCGTATCGTCGTCGTGTTGGCCGGCTCAATCGGCTGTGGATTGATAGACGGGGTCTCGCCAGTCCACCTCGGGAGGATACTGGTGCGTACTCGGACCGGTGGAAGTATGACCAGTCGTCAGACGACGAAGATGAACCTCCAGTATATGAGGTTGATCCATTTGACGTCATGGCATTGAAGTTTCGATCTTCTGTCCCCCTTCCTCCTTGGATGACCCGAGTGTCGAGCGGCACTCGAGCAGGCAATTCTGGGGCCTTGCCACCAAATCAACAGCTGCCGCAACAAATGATGCCACGACCAACGTCACGAGGACAACCAGTCTCTGACAAATGATTCCCGCGGCGCGTTCGCGCATTGGATTGCCCACGCGTAGGGATGGGTAACCAAGATGGACTGCAGTGAACCTTGTTTATACCCTGCTTAAAGATGATGCATTTAGCGATTGGCCAGGCTGTTTCAAGAGCCTGGTCCGGCGAGGCGTTGGGTGTTGGGATTTGTGTATGAGTATGGGGATCATCGGGAGGTATTGTAAATAGCGGATGTAGCTGGCGCCAGGTCTGGCCGTGGATATCGCGATGAAGCATCCCAGCCGCGGGCTAATGAAACCAAAAGGCTCTCACGGGCCATTTTAGGTCCAAACCAGCAGTCGCCACCTGCAATGTTGGTCGTATGTGTGACCCTGACATATCAGACGTTGGCGCTAAACTGGAACCTAGGGTAGTTGTAAGGTTCGGTCTGCGTTGGTTGCTCGAATCCTTGACATGTATGAATTGGGAAGCCGATGTTGTCAAAGTCAAAACGCTGGCCTGAATTCTAGTTCAGCTACCTTCGTAGCAGTTCCTGTCGTTCGTGCGCGGAAGGATGTTAGCTCAAGGCTGAAAGGTGACCAAAGAAACCGCCGAGCAGTGAAAGTAGATGGTCGTCTTGCCCGGACCGTGGCAGGGAAAATTTCATGTGAGCTGGTTTCCAGGGAAGCGGGGCCAAATGAAGTCTCAAGAAGAAGCGGCCACCATGGAGACTTGCTGGACTTCTGAAGTTCGACAACATAGAGGACATCATGGAACAATTAAGGCCGTGTGTGTGTGTGTGACTGAAGGTCAAAACCCGCAACTCGTCAGGGCAATCCAGCTGTGAAAGTCGGTGGCCGGGCTAGCCATATTCTCCAGCTTGGGGTTTGTGTTTGCTATCGGCCAGAGCACAATGTGGCACTGACAGAATGGCTTCAGTGCCACACGGCTTCATGATAACTGATAGCCGGTACGATATATGGAGGTAGTTTGGAGAGGCCATGGCTGCGTGAATTTAGAATCGAGCTGTCTGGAGCTCCAGATCGATGCTCGGGAAAGGATGCGGGCCGGCAGGTAAGCTCGAAAAGTCCGTGGATAAGTAGCTAGAGACACATCTATAGCATCCTAAGAAACGCAGGAGTCAGGTCAGCCAGGTGTAACACATAAGCGCCAGCGCATGGGTGACGGTCTGTCGCTGTGGCGCGAAAGGTGATGGGGGAGGGGTAGTAGTCCACATATGCAGCGGAATCACGTAACGTACATCAGAAACCGGTTAAAGGAAAGCGAGTGCAGGCGTTGCCGTAGCTAAACCTGCGCCAAAGAGTCGAGGAGGGAGTGGGCGAAGGCCAAGGCCACTCTCGGAGCCCGAGGGGTAACGAACCCCATTGTGCTGGCGCTTTGAGGAGGTTTTCACCGAGAAGGAAAAAAAACAGACAGTAGGGACAAGGATGCCCACGAGAAACCAGAAGGGGACGGGATGGGCACAATCAACGTTTTGTCGTGGGGAGGAGAGGGCAGATGAGGAATTAGGATCGCTCGTGTGGATGGTGGGTACAGCTTGATGCGACAGCCCTGCAAGATGTGGACAACGCGCACGGACCAGGAAGATGCCCCGCGAAGAGGGGCCCTTCCGAAGTAGAAGCCGTCTGAACCCTTTGAAGGATTAGTTGAACAGCTTGGTGCAACGGCAAAGTGAATATCCTGGCACAAAGCCTCGACAGAATATGAGTACGGAGGTCGCTTACACGCCACGCCGAGAGACACATAATGATGCGTGGGCGGTAGCACTGGTGGGGTATGCCATGGAAATGGATTGAGCTCAATGGATTATCGCCTCAGCTTCAGTTCAGGCGCAGTGTTGTCCACAAGGCAAAGATGGGATGAGTACCTAAGGCAGACGGGCCGAAAGCCATTGATCTAGCATTGCTGCAACTAGAGGGTACGGCGGCTGGTAGGTCAGCACAAACTGAAGTGTGTTTGGTGTGAGACTTCTGTGGGGTCCATCAACGGCTTTCTGAAGCTTAAGACAAAGACGTGGGAACGTCAGGCAGTTTAGTAGGGGGTTGGCGATGACTCCAACACGTTCTGATTCACACAAGGACTTTCTGAGCCATTCTGCATTCTTCGTTATCTCGTAGGACATGCTGTCAAATCCAGAACCTCTTGTCTCAAGTGTGCGAAAAACCAGGCAATGAACATGGAATCCTTGTCGCATTAAATGGCTGGAATCAGTGCTGGAATCCAAAGTAAGCTTTATATCATCGCACCAGCTAACTCTCTAGTTACCAGTGCTGTAATTACATTGTATGGATTATACAGATTAAATGCTTCTTGTTTCCACTAAGGTGTTATTGCCCTAACATCAAATAGCGCTTGTTGAATTTTCAGAGCTCTCTCTTCTTGCACTCGTGCCATCTTTCCCACTAAACAGCCTGCCTAGGTATGTAGGGAGGATTATATGGAATACAGCACGGACGTGGCTTGACGCGGCCTGTGGAGAGTGGTCATCATTGTTAATAAATTACCCTGTCAGGCGTGGACTACAGGCGGGAGTACTGGTTCAATCATAACATTGGATAATATTTAAACGCTACTTTAACTATAGTTAGCTGCGGAGCACTGTCATGCGCGTCCTGCAGGCGCGGTCAGTATCGAGTTGCGCAATCTGTTTTCCCACATGCCATTCAACCAAGACAGCTTTACCAGAACCTCACGTCCGCCACATACCAACTATACAACCGTTTATTTGTCCCATTGTTTTGTTATGCGCAACCCTGCGAACTGACTCCTGACAAGTTAGCATTTTGCTGAGCTGCAAGATCAAAAACGAGGAAAACAGCAAGTTTATGAGCTAGAGAAGGCACGGCTGATGCCCAAAACTTTAACTTCAGCCCACGGTGCACCCTCTCTCCTACGTTTTTTCCCCAATGCGATTGCGGAATGCCTCCCTCAAACCCCCCTCATTCAGCGAGGCCGCCCGACTCTGTCGATGACTCCGACTCCGACCTTGAGATTGACCTGGAAGAGCTCGACCCGCAGCACGCTGCGGTAACCTCCGACCAGCACGTTGAAGAAAGAGCCCCTAGGATAGCTCTGCGAAATCTCCGCATGGGTGGTCTTCGCCGCAGCGGTAACCGGAATGGATACGGTGAGCTTGGTCATAGTCACGACGGTGGTGGCGAGGATGCCGAGGCCCTCCTCGACGATGGAGGCGCCGACAACACGCGATATTCTGATGGCAGCGGCCATGGTGATGAAGTTCCCTTAATAGGACGTGTGCCTAGCGGTACCCGGAGACGCCGCCGTTCCTTTGCCAGCGATAGCCTACGGAATCTCAATCTCAAGCTGCCAAGTTTCATGTCCGGGAATGCATCTGATCAGCGGGATGCGGACGAGGATCAGGACAAGGAGGATGATGACCCATCAGCATCACGCCATGTGGCCGTGGGTGCATCACAAACCACACGCTTCCCGCCGAATATTGTGTCCAATGCCAAGTACACAGCGTGGAGCTTCCTTCCCGTCACCTTGTATAACGAATTTTCATTCTTCTTCAACATGTACTTTCTTCTCGTCGCCCTTTCCCAAGCGATACCGGCGTTAAGGATTGGCTATCTGACGACATACATCGCGCCACTGGCCTTTGTGTTGATGATCACTCTCGGAAAAGAGGCCTACGATGACATTGAGCGGCGAAGGAGAGATAATGAGGCAAACTCGGAAGAATATACGGTCTTACGATTTGACGAGCCAGGAAGGAACTTTGGGACAGTCCGGTCGAATAAAAAACTCAAGTCTGTTCACATGCGGCAAGGTTCGAAACGACGCTTGCCAGCCAGTGATAGGTTATCTGATATACAAGAAGAGGAGGAACAGGCCGAGGGTGATGGAATAAGGCCGCCATCTTCCGTTGTCTCGGAAATAGCCAAAAAATCCAAGGATCTCAAAGTCGGCGATGTCCTCAAGCTCAGCAAAGGACAACGGGTTCCTGCTGACGTGGTCATCCTCAAATGTCTCACACACGAAGCGCCAGTTCCAGGATCATTGGGCGAGAGTGTCAAAGATGAGGCACTGCTGCTGGATCACGTAGACGAAGCTGACCAAGGGAGCTCATCAACTGCGGATATTACCAAAGATCAATTTGCAGAGGATGGCTCAACTGGGGAGACTTTTATTCGCACCGATCAGCTCGATGGAGAAACGGATTGGAAGCTCAGACTTGCTTCACCGTTGTCGCAAAAACTGGCTCTTGAAGAGTTGGTCTGCCTGCGGGTGGCCGGCGGAAAGCCAGACCGGAAGGTAAATGAGTTTGTGGGTACTCTTGAGCTCATGTCGCGGCGACAGGACAGCCTCGCCAGCTCCGCGATTATGACGGATGGTGGTCACATCAAGGTGGCGCCGCTCTCCATCGACAATACTGCATGGGCGAACACGGTCATTGCCTCGCAGGCCACAACTCTCGCCGTTATCCTCTACACTGGCCCTCAGACACGCTCAGCACTGTCAACATCACCATCCCGCTCCAAAACTGGCTTGCTGGAGTACGAGATCAACTCGCTGACGAAAATCCTTTGCTTCCTCACGCTCGCTCTCTCTATAATTCTAGTTGCGCTTGAGGGGTTCCAAAACGTTGATGGGAATCGTTGGTACCTGAAGATCATGAGGTTCTTGGTCTTGTTTTCGACAATTGTGCCCATCAGCCTCCGGGTCAATCTCGACCTTGGGAAGAGTGTCTATTCCTGGTTTATCCAAAGAGATCCAGGTATGCCTGGCGCTGTGGTTCGGACCAGCACTATTCCAGAGGATCTTGGGCGCATCGAGTATCTCTTGAGCGACAAAACGGGAACTCTTACCCAGAACGAAATGGAAATGAAAAAGATCCACGTGGGAACTGTCTCATACGCCAACGATGCAATGGATGAAGTCTCGACCTATGTGAAGCAGGGCTTTCACTCAGTTTCGGCGGATAGTTCAGCCGGCCACCCACTCATCACTCCTTCGTCGAACTTCATGACAACCACAAATGTTGGAGCAACCAGAACTCGTCGGGAAATCGGTTCGCGTGTCCGCGACGTAGTCCTCGCGCTCGCGCTCTGCCACAACGTAACGCCGACGACGGAAGAAGTGAATGGCGAGGTAGTGACTTCATATCAGGCCAGTTCGCCTGACGAAATCGCCATCGTACGATGGACCGAGATGGTTGGTCTTCGTCTCGCACATCGTGATCGTAAATCAATCGTTCTTGAGCCTCCCGGGACGGGTAAACCCGTGGTCAAGGTCCGGATCTTGGATATATTTCCCTTCACCTCTGAGGGGAAGCGAATGGGCATTGTTGTGCAGTTTCACGACAACCTATGTTCAGGGGTGCCCAGTCTTGACGATGGCGAGGTTTGGTTTTATCAGAAAGGCGCCGACACGGTGATGAGTTCCATTGTTGTCGCAAACGACTGGTTAGACGAGGAAACGGCGAACATGGCTCGCGAAGGTCTCCGGACTCTAGTTGTAGGGAGGAAGCGACTCTCGTCAAAGGAGTATCAGGAATTCTCGTCCAAGTACCAAGAAGCAGCGCTCGCAATCAGCACCCGGGAGGTGGGAATGCAATCAATTGTGTCCCAGTACCTGGAACAGAACCTGGAGCTTTTGGGCGTGACAGGAGTCGAAGACAAGCTGCAGAAAGACGTCAAGCCGTCGCTTGAACTCCTTCGCAACGCGGGCATCAAGATCTGGATGCTGACAGGCGACAAGGTGGAAACAGCACGTTGCGTTGCTGTGAGCTCCAAGCTTGTCGCGCGGGGGCAATATATCCATACCATCACAAAACTCCGTCGCAAGGACTCGGCACAGGAGCATCTGGATTTCCTCCGCAGAAAGCCTGACTCGTGCCTCCTTATCGATGGCGAAAGCTTGAGCATGTTCCTAACGCATTACAAAACTGAGTTTATAACCGTGGCTGTTATTCTGCCGACGGTCGTTGCATGCCGATGCTCACCAACGCAGAAAGCAGACGTTGCTAAACTCATCAAACACTACACCAAGAAACGAGTGTGTTGCATTGGCGATGGTGGCAACGATGTGTCCATGATCCAAGCGGCGGATGTTGGCGTGGGTATCGTGGGCAAAGAGGGCCGTCAGGCTAGCCTTGCTGCCGACTTCTCGATCGAACAGTTCCATCACCTGACGAAACTACTGGTGTGGCATGGGCGGAACAGCTACAAACGCAGCGCAAAGCTAGCTCAGTTCGTCATCCACCGTGGCCTTATCATTGCGGTATGCCAGACCATGTACAGCATAGCTCTCAAGTTTGAACCCGAGGGTCTCTACAAGGTATGTTTTTCCCTCACGATACGCGTCTCTCGCACCTGCTCGAACATCAACTGACAATCCCCGACAGGATTGGCTCCTCGTTGGCTACGCAACAGTCTACACAGCCGCGCCTGTCGTATCGCTCGTCTTGGATAAGGATGTTGACGAGAACCTGGTCAGCTTGTATCCTGAACTCTACAAGGAACTGACATCGGGCCGATCGTTATCGTACCGCACTTTCTTCGTCTGGGTATTTGTCTCCATCTACCAGGGCTGCTTGATTCAGGGCTTGAGTCAGATCCTGACCGAAGTGGATGGCCCCCGCATGGTGGCAGTCAGCTACACGGTTCTTGTGCTGAACGAGCTGTTGATGGTTGCCATTGAGATCACAACATGGCATTGGGTCATGGTTGTTTCTATTCTGGGCACCTTCTTGGTGTACGTTGGATCGGTGCCTTTCCTCGGCGGGTATTTTGACCTCAAGTTTATTCTGACTGTGTGAGTGCATCTCCTCCTTATGTGTTGGCCAGAAGTACGGTTGCTAATTCTGTTTTTTTTTTGTTAAAGCGGGTTCCTTTGGCGCGTTGTGGCGATTGGAGCCATTTCCTTGATTCCCACATATGCGGGCAAGGTCATTAGGAGAACAATGAAGCCACCTTCGTATAGGAAGGTACAGGGCATATAGAATGAGGGACAAGGAAGGGGCAAGGGAGGGGCGCCTTTGTTTTGATGATTTGGTCTGGGCATGGGTGTGTAGCTCACGATGTACTGGTACCTCGCTTGCATGGGAGGCGTTTTTTATCGAGATGGGTCACTGCCGGCGATGTAAATGCGACGGTTGGCTTAGTTCGGGCCTGGCCCATGTATATAAGAGCTGGTTGTATTCGGATTATGACAAAGGTGCGCCCGTGATACGATGAAAGTGGTGACTGCGTAACGATCGCTCAGTGGGAAGCTCCAAAATGTGGCTAGCTAATGACATCCTGGTGTATGCAAAGTGAGAATGCCCTTTAGTATGTGTATTCTCTGGGTATGTACGTAAGTAAATACCCGGGATTTTGTAATGTTGTTGAGATAGTGGTAATTTTTTTATCCAGTCAGCAGTCAATAACTAACTGGGACATGCACTGGTTTAGATATTGAGATGTTTGGCTTAACACATCTCATCTGGACTGTTGGATATCGTGCAATATGATGCATATTAATATTTCCGCAGTGACAGCTACAGCTTCAACACCAACCAATCCGCCCAAAACTTAGGCAGTATCATCTCCCAAGCACCCACCGCGCCTCCAACCTGGCCCTGGAGCTCCTTCCCATTACCCCAGACCTTGGATCCGGCATAGGCAGCTATGAAGCCCTCCGGCCCGGAAACCATGAGTAGGTTCTTCCCCCCCAAGGTGGGCATTCCCTGGACGTCAACACAACCACAACGAGAGATAGCGACCGTCTCTTCTAGTAACCTCCACGATGATCCGTCCGGGCTGGACGATGGATCTTTCCCTGCAGACGAGGCAAGAGCGGCTGCGGAGTGGTAGGCACAGGCGGTGGTGTTGACTGGGCTCGGATCGGGGCAGTTTTCATCGTCGAGTGCGGTGCTGCGGGATGAAAACCACCGAGATGCGGTTTTGGTTGGCCGGCAGCGGGCGTGGAAGCCGGTGGCCTGGAGAATGTCGGCCGCGCTGATGACGGCACCTTCTTCTTCGACGGTGCAGGAGTAGTGTAAGGCGTTGGGGTGGCGTTGCTTGAAATGATCAAGAAGCGAAACCATGGCGTTGGGAGAAGACGGAGAGGATGAGTTTCCAGCGCCAGGACAATCGGCCCGATGACGGTTTGCCCAGATCAGGGAGACGGAGGGTCTATCAGCATGCGGCGAGTCGAGTAGAGCACGCATAGTCTGAAGAGCTGGAGCAACACCGGTCCCTCCAGCGAGGAAGACGACTCGGCCTGCGCTGCCAAGTCTAGCCCGCACATCAAAGCCCAGATGAGGCCCGCGGAGCTCAACTTGGTCACCGACGCCAAGAAGACTGAGGTAGCTTGAAACCTCACCGGCGTCTATTTTTCGAATGAAAAAACGCATCTCCCCACGCTCGAGGTCCAGAACCTCAGCCTTCTTCGACTCGGCCGGGAGAGGTGTGTAATGGCGTGCCACCTGCAGCTGGGGCTGCTTGGTCTCGACAGACCACAGGCCGTGTCTCCAGGCCTGTTCAAGGACGGGTCTGTTGGTATGCACTTCTCGAGGGAAGCGGCAGAACGGGAAGAGCGTCCTCAAGAACACCAAGATAGCGTCGGCTTGTTCGGGCTCACGGGCGAATCGGGGTCGGACCGTGAGGATAAAGCTCGTTGGTGACACCTGTTCCCGAGCCACAACCGTAAAGGGCTCGAAGCTGGTCGAGTTGAGAGGGTTTCCCACCGCTAGCCGAGCAAGAGAATCGTCGATGGAGGTAGCGTATATGACTATGTTTGCAGCAAGCCAGACACAGAGGAGGCTGACTCCCTTGGAAGAAAACCCCTTTCCAGGCTTCGCGGTTTCGGCTCGCAAGCCATCTTGCTCCGGCAGATCTTGAGCAGGAGATGCGGATGAAAAAAATTTACGATTTGGTCGAAAGTCCCGTCTTGTTGAAAACCTCAACCTGGTGCGGTCCGACACGGGTGGTTGGCGGAATATCACGGTCGATGCATATCTCGAGGTGAACGAACACCATGGAAAATCACCATGGCGCCTAGAGGTCGCTGTTAGAAACCTCTCAGGTAAGCGGGTGACATTCGAAAATCTCCTGGTCATAGCGACATTATTGGAAACAAGGGTCAAGGGAAGCCCAATCAGAGTTTGGCTGTTGATTGATCCGAAGGGCGAAGATGCGAAATTGATGAGGTAAAGAATTGAGCTTGAAGCTGAAAGTGCGCGAAACAATGGACCTCCATGCAAATATCCAGCATAGGCCCCGATAATGGAATGACTAAATGATTTTGTTGCCGACAAGCCTATAACCTAAGAATTTGACCATCCTGCCGTATCCCTCCTCTAAAATGCTCAGTGATAACATTCCCCTTGATGATGGTCTCTTCCACAATGCCTTCAACGTGCCTTGGTTCCACCCGTCCATACCAGATGCCATGGCCTGCCAGCGGGTGGCGTTTGGCGTCTTTCGTCTTGTGACCCGGGGGAAGGTACACGATAACATTCCCGGCGAATTTATGACCCCCAATATGGCTGACCAGGCCTACCCGTGCAGAATACATCTTCCCTGATGCCTCGCCTGACAGCGCAGCAGCACCCGGAATTTCCGTTTCGACCGGCCCGGAGAGGACCTCAATACCCGCCGCGGGAAACGCCGCTTCAAACTCAGCTTGTAGCAACGGACCATAAATACCACACCGTTTGTCACGGCCTCCATGGCCGCATATCAGCAACAGAACATCAGTGACGTCGCGTACCCCCCACAGCAAGCTCTGATACGCCGTCTTGCGCGTCAACCTGTCCCGATGTATCGGAGACAGCCCGTCATGGGCCGAGTGTAGCTTCTCAGGCAACAAGTACCCTTTCACCAAGGCCTCAACGCTATCAAACGAAACGCGTGGCAGGAACGGCACGTATTTGAACGAGGGCAACAGGTAGGCTGAAGTCGTCTGCAGCTCCTTGCGCGGCGACGTTGATGATGGGAACGATGAGTTCAAAACCGAAATGTTATGGAAGGGCTACCAATCGTTACAAAAGTCTTACCGTTAGCCAGTGGCTTCCATCCGAGTTCCATGGCCTATCTTGATCGTAGGTAGCACCCACTCACTCACGTCGCTGAAGCTGCCGCCGCGGCCGAGTAGCTCGCGCAGGTCGGCGCCAAGGTTGTCGCCGCCACTATCCTCTTCTATCCGTGATGGCCAGTCGCTTCTGCCCGTGCATACAAGTACATGTTGCGCGTAGTTGCTGACGAGGCCATTGAGGGGTGTCTTGTGGTCAATCTCGAAGCCCTCCGGCATTTCGGGAGTAGGCCTGCACGAGCATTTAGGAGACGGGCAGGTTGGAACTGTTGGGAATGGAGGGGGTTTTGTAGAAATTAATCGGTTTGTTCTTAGCAGCGAGGTGACGGGCGTTCTAATCGCCAATCTTGATGAAAACATGACGACGGACTGCGTGGAATGGGTCTGGGTTTCGCAAGACCAGGTTTGCCGTCGAGATGGAGCATCCAGACGACCTTTAGATCTTCGCCTGTACCAATGCATGAATCGGGGCATTTGCCTACGCCAAGAGCCATGGGTGACCCCTCCCAAGTCTTGTCATCCCTGAGGACGGAAAATTTGCAACTTCTTTTCTCACTAACCTTGAGGTGGTACGGATAGCTATGAGAATATGAAATATCGAACTACACTGCATAACAAAGATAAAACATAGGCACCGAAACCAGAGTTTGATTTACAAGTCAATTTCAAGATTTTCACTCTTGCGAATGATGTGGGTAATAGCGTGAAAGCAATGCCACGTCTCTCTCCCTCTCTCTTCTGGCGCGCCCGCAGCCTGTCCCCCCACGGCGCAATCCTCCTCCCCGCCTGCCGGGACCTCTCCTCAGTGCGCAACGAACTGCGGTGGATTCGCGAACACATCTCCTCAACCAAATCTCGGCTCCCGCCCTCCTTCCGTTTCTTCCGCCTCTGTTCCCAGCGCGCAAAAGGCATTCCCCTCCAATACGTCCTCGGTAACCAACCCTTCGGGGATCTCTCCGTCCTCTGCCAGCGTGGAGTCCTCATCCCCCGTCCCGAGACGGAGTCATACACGCTTGAGCTCGCCGGCGAGATCCTCACTGAGCTGTCTTCGTCTCCATCCCAGGTGTCAAGACCAAGTCCAAAACTGAGAATCCTAGATGTCGGCACCGGGACAGGCTGCATCGCCCTGCAACTCCTCTCCAGCTTCTCCTCGCACCATCCTCTTGGCTCTCCCGATTTAGATATCAAAATCGAAGTCCACGGCGTCGACATCTCCCCTAAGGCGGTCCATCTCGCGCGGCGGAATCTACGCCATAACGTCCGAGAAGGGAATATTCTGTCCTCGCCGAAAAGGACGGCGCAATTCCATCTGGGCGATATTTTCTCCCCCAAGGTGGAGGACGAAGTACTAGTTATGGGGGAGTGGGATATCCTAGTTTGTAACCCGCCCTATATCTCGCAGGGATCGTTCTCGCAGGGTACGGCGAGGTCGGTAAGGAATTTTGAGCCGAGGCTGGCGCTGGTACCCGAGAGGGGAGATGATGAGGTGGTGCAATGGGGATGTATGCCTGAGGATGTATTTTACGCAAGGCTATTAGACCTTTCTGCAAGGTTAGCGCCGAAGAGGATGTTGTTCGAGGTTGCCGGGGGGGGCAGGCGGTCAGGGTGGTGGACATGTTCCGGAGAGATGAGAGGTTGGTGGGCATGTATCCGCGGGTTGAGATTTGGAGAGATCACCCGCATGCAGAGTATGAAAGCATGAAGATAGCCGGTCGGCAAATCCCCCTAAGAGGATCAGGGGGTGCTCGCGCTGTGTTCCTCTGTCGACGATGACGAATCTCCAAAAGTCACTTAAAAAAGGGACCGCGCTGTGTCATAGAATACACTACTGTACAAAACATCCCATGCTCGATTTACAAGACAAAGTTTACCAACTTTCCCTCCCCGACAACAATGATCTTTTTCGCTGACAATATCTCACTGGACAGCTTGGTTTGCCCCTCCCGCGTCTTGAGCAACTCTCCGATGACCCAGTTCTTCAGTTCAGCGGCGCAGGATCCCGCTGGCGGCCTCGCAATCTCAACAGCAAAGCGTAGCTTACCGTTGATTTGCACCGCACATGTCTGGCCTCTTAGTTGGAGTAGCTGTACTGTCCCATCCACTTCTGGAAACAAGGCTTCACCCTCAAACAGAGACCCCACTTCCGGCTTGAGAATGCCCCAACACTCTTCTGCAAACGCAGGCACAATCGGGGCAGCCATGCGAACAAGGGCAGATATAGCTTCCGCTTGAATCAGCTCATGGGCCTCATGATTCGCCGCAATGGTGTTGGTAAGAATCATCAGGTCGGAAACCACTGTGTTAAGCGTGAGAACCTCGTCGTAAGAAGACGTGATCGATGCAATCGTCCTCTGTACTACTCGCCAGATTGCCGTGTCTGCATCCCACCGTGCCAATTCCTCGTTTGTCATAGACCCGAGCTTCTCAGACGATATTTCAAAATATTCACGTACTGTTACACCCTTTGACTGGATGCTCCCGAGTTTTACCACCATATCGTGGAGTCGGCCAAGCCACCGTGTGATACCAATGATCTTCTCCCCATCCCAATCCAGGACATCGCTCACCGGAGCCTGGAAGAGCATGTGCGCCCGCGTGGCATCCGCACCGTGCTGGGCAATGACTTCGGTCGGGTCGACGCCGTTATGCTTGGATTTGGACATCTTCTCGTAGCTTATCGTGGCTAATTCCCCAGTAGCTACCACCTTCGGTGTCGAGGGGTCGCTCAGATCGACCTGGTCAGGCCTCAGGAACCGCCCGTTGGACGGATCACTGTACGTCTTTCCGTGCACCATCCCTTGAGTAATCAGGCGCTTGAACGGCTCATACTTGTCCGCCATGGTTTTCTCCTCGCCTGAGACGAGATACGATGTCATTAAAAACTTGTAGATGAATCGAGCATAAAGTAAATGCAGAACTGCGTGCTCGACCCCGCCAATGTAGATATCAACCGGCAGGAGAGACCTTGCTTTCTCTCCGGAAAAGGGTGTATCTTTGTTATCTGGGTCGATGAAGCGCATGTAGTACCAGCTCGAATCCACAAACGTGTCCATCGTGTCCGTGTCCCGTTTTGCAGGGCCACCACACTTGGGGCACGGGGCGTGTACCCAATCCTGTAATGTCTCCAGCGGGTTGCCGACCTTTTTCTCCGCCCAGTGATCATCGACTTTGGGTAATAGAACTGGGAGGTCTTTATCAGGCACGGGAACCGCTCCGCATTCGACGCAGTGGATTATTGGGATTGGTGTACCCCAGTATCGTTGCCGGCTGATGAGCCAGTCTCGTAGCTGCCACTTCTCGACCGCCTTTGCCAAGCCTGCTGTTTCCAGCATAGAGATGAGCATACGGCCAGCCTCTTTGGAAGATTTGCCCTTGAAAAGTCCACTATGCTCGGTCATAATACCGTGATCGATAAAAGGCTCGTTCAACAGCGCGGTGGTAGACTCATCTTCGGATGCTGCAAGGACCACACGAACGGGCTCGTCCGCATGATGTATCTTCCAGAAAGCGTGATCGCGCACATCATGCCCTGGTACACCCATGACTGCGCCCTCGCCATAATCACCCAGCACATACGGGGTGACATAGACCGGGAGTGATATCTTAGTCGCTTCGGGCGTGCCCTCGTGGTAGGCTAGGGGGTTAATGGCGCGGATGTGAGGTAGCATGTACCCGACCTTCGAATCAGGGGGGAGGCCGGGGAGTGTATCGAGGAAAGCTTGGAGCTCGGGGTCCTTGGCAGCTAGATCAGCCACGACGGGATGTGTCGAAGCGAGTGCCAAGTACTGAACGCCGAATAAGGTGTCTGGTCTGCTGGTAAAGACATCGATAGCAGCGTTAACTGCTTGGTTGAAGACCAGGAGAGGGAACCTGATGGAGACACCGGTTGACTTTCCGAGCCAGTTCTTTTGCATTGACAACACTCTTTCAGGCCAACCGTCATCCTTTGCGAGCACCTGGAGGTCATCGAGAAGCGAGTCCCGGAATTCGGAGATGCGAAGGAACCATTGCTTCAGTTTCCGCTTCTCAACTCTGGCGCCAGAACGCCAGGAGCAACCATTCGCGTCAACTTGCTCGTTCGCTAGAACTGTCTTGTCGACAGGGTCATAGTTAACCTCGGCTTCGCTCTGGTAGGCCAGGCCCTGGGCGTGGAGGAGCAGGAAGATCTTCTGCGTGTGCTTGTAGAAATCTGGATCACAGGTGGCGAGCTCCTGTGCAACCCAGTAAGCACATGTTCAGCATGGCAGAAACCGTGGTGGGTTCCACATACTCGAGACCAGTCCCAGGATCCGTTCATGAGATTCAGCTGCTCCTTCATTTTGGCGATGTTGGCCTTGGTCCAGATTGCCGGATTGATACCCCTCTCAATGGCCGCGTTTTCTGCGGGGAGTCCGAATGCGTCCCAACCCATGGGTAGGATAACTTTGAAGCCTTGGAGGGCCTTGAATCTCGCAACGACATCGGCAATCGTGTAAACTCGAAGATGACCGAGATGCAAATAACCTGAAGGGTAAGGAAACATGGGAAGGATGTATTTGGTATCAGCCGCATCGTTACCGTTGTCAAGAGGGACATCCTGGCGTAGCAAAGCCCATTTTTGCCGCCATTTGCCGTCTAGAGCTGGAAGGTCGAGCCTTGAGCTAGCACATCTTCTCGACGCTGTATTTGCAAAGGACCATAGCAAAATTCTGTGGCAGATGAGTGATCTTGAACGGGTTAAACTTGGTACACAGGACAGGCCAGAATTGGCAAAATACCGGCCGAAGGACCTCCCGTAGACCGGCGACATCGTTATTCCATTGCCGAGGACTAGCAGTCGAAAGTGATGTGAAGTGGCAAAAGCAGCTCAAAGCTGGCTCAAGCACGACAGTGTGATCAAAATTATTTGATCCCTGGCCAGACTCACGATTTCGTGCCACGGCAAGTACCGCCCGGGTGAATTCCCCAGATTGCCAAATGAAGTGGAATGCGGTTGACTGTCTTGTCTGAAAGCTGAGCAGATAAAGAAGAAAAAAGTGACAGACTTCAAGATGATATAGAGACACGCCGCGGTGTTTCATGTGCCCGGCAGAGCATCCCAGGTACCTTCCTATTGCGCGGAAGGCCCTTGTGTGGGGACCGGCACAGGCCACACAAGGCCACACAGGACGCCTAGCGTTCGTTGCAAAACAACTCGTCGCCCTGGTCCACTGACGACGAATCCATTCGAATTGATCCATGCTTGTCTCCCCCTTTTTTGAACGATATTCCGGGGTCATTTCCTCCATCACGACCCCAAGGACGCAGGACACGTTTAAAAAGCACGCATTATCCCATCCTAATTTAAACACTACATTCAAACATCTGGGCAAACTCCCTGACTGTCAACCCTGCGCCACCAGATCCCCCACACTCCTCCTCGCGACTGAAGCGGTCCACGACTCCAAATCCCAGAGGTGTACAGTCCGATATGGTCGTTTACCACAGCCGTAGATAACGCCATCTTTCCACTGCAGAACGGCGGCGCGGCGACCAAAGGCCGAAACTGCAAAGCCCAAATGCCGCCTTCATACTCGTCGAATCTCCAATCTGAATCGCGAGACTCGCTGGAGCTCGCGTCGTTAGCCAGTTCAAGCCGAGGCACCGATACCAACGATACCGATTCCCGGCCGAGTATATCCTCGTCGCGCAAACTTTCTCTCGAGCAGGATGATCCGTTAGACAACTCGAACCCGGCCGCCGTGGGACGGTTAGGCGATCGTGACCGCTCCTTTTCCATGTCTTCAGGCTTTGACTTCGCGTCCAACCTCTTTCCACTATCATCAACCACAGGTGCTGGGTATGCACCCATTGGGGCTTCGGCATCAGCGAGCCACGCGAATGGTGCGCTCGGCGGAGGATCGTTGGAGAAGCACAAAACATTGACATATCTCAACGGCTTGTCGCTGATAGTCGGCCTGATTATTGGTTCAGGGATTTTCTCGTCACCTAGCCAGGTCAACGTTAATGCAGGTTCACCCGGCGCGTCCTTGATTATATGGCTGGTAGCAGGGATACTGGCGTGGACCGGAGCTGCAAGTTACGCTGAATTAGGAGGCGCTATTCCTCTCAATGGCGGCGCCCAGGTATATCTTTCCAAGATCTTTGGTGAACTATCGGGTTTTCTGTTCACATGGGTTGCGCTTCTGGTTTTGAAACCAGGGAGTGCCGCTATTATTGCCATCATCATGGGCGAGTACCTGGTGAGGGCCTTCATCGGAGCCGAGGCCGAAACTATCAATCCATGGGTCAACAAATCCGTAGCTCTCATCGGGCTGTTGCTAGTTACCTTTTTGAACTGCGTCTCTACCCGGTTGGGAACCAGGATGAACGACATGCTCATGTTCTTGAAGTTTGTTGCATTACTTGGCGTTACCGTAATTGGTATTGTTGTCGCGGCCACTGGATACTCTTTCTCGGGCATGGCGAACCTAGACTGGAAGAAGCATGAATGGTTTGAGGGGACAAAGCTGGATGCATCAGCTTGGGCCGTGGCACTTTACGCCGGTCTCTGGGCTTTTGATGGATGGGACAATGTGAGTGTTGGCGATTCCCAGTCTCATCTCTGAGACACTGACAGTTCGATCGCAGACAAACTACGTGGTGGGAGAGTTTCGCAACCCCAGCCGCGACCTCCCGCGGGTTATCCACACAGCCATGCCCATGGTCATCGTGAGTTACATCCTGGCGAATGTGGCTTACTTCCTGGTATTGCCGCTGAAGACCATCAACTCGACCAACACGGTCGCCGTTATGTTCGGCGCCAAGGTGTTTGGCCCCATTGGGTCCCTGATCTTTGCGCTTATCGTCAGCGCATCATGTTTTGGTGCCCTGAACAGCTCCACGTTCACCAGCAGCCGCCTCGTCTACGTGGCTGGCAAGGAAGGCTACATTCCTGCCGTTTTCGGGCGTATCGGTAGCGGCACTGCGGCTGCAGAGCACGCTGTGCTCTCCACGACACGTACACGGTCATGGCTGAGCAAGAAGCTCGCTCGCCTCTTCGGCGATGACGAGATGGGTCTCTTCTACACACCAATTCCAGCGCTCACGCTTAATGCCGTACTCACGGCTGGCTACGTTGTCGTTGGCGAGTTCGGCACCCTCCTCACCTTCTACGGTGTTGCCGGCTACACCTTTTATTTCTTGACAGTGCTGGGCCTGATCGTGCTGCGAGTGCGCGAGCCCAACCTCGAGCGCCCGTACCGCACATGGATCACCACGCCCATCATCTTCTGCTGCGTCAGTCTATTCCTGCTGAGCAGAGCGGTCTTCTCGCAACCGCTTCAGACGCTCATCGTTGTGGGGTTTGTCGTGGCTGGGGTGCCAGTATATTACTGGAGGATACGCGGGCGAGATAGCATGGTGAAACGTGAGAGCTCTGGCAGGGAAGTCAGGCCATGGTGGAAGTTTTGGAAGAAGTAAGAAGTCTTATTCCGACCTGGGCCAACTGCGTGGCACTGCAACAGGATTTGTACAGCAGGCTTTGACTTTTTGGCGTTTGTGGCAGCTGCATCTACGGGTTGGTGATCGGGTGGGGTTTTCCCACAATGCCCGTTCTTGGAAGGATACTGATAAGAGAGATGCCTAGATACCACGGCTTGGGGAAAGGGGGGGGAAGGGGGTGTCTTGGATTTGGTGTATATACATGCAGCCCATATACCCAGTGTGACAGCAGATGTTATTGGAGAAGAGACCCGCATCGAGTCAAACCCAAACCCAAAACCAATGCCTTCTAAACCCTTGAGTCGATATTTTCAGCTAACTGCGCGGACCTGCAGAGAGCTGACCTGTTACAACAAGCTAGGCTCATACCTGATCATCTCAGGTTTGCACGTTGGAGGTAGTGTTACACGCTGCTACAGACTCGCATACTGGGTTTCCTGTTCCCGAGGCCAGTGTCGGTGCTGATGCTGATGCTGAGTTGACTATCAGTGTGGTACACATATCACGCACCTCAATGCATCACCTGATCAGAGATACGCAGCATGTAACTCGCATTTAGCAATAGTGCCTAAGTGGAACGTTGCTATTTATTCTTGTGGGGGTCATTCTTCACCTCTTTGCCCCCGATGGTTCGTCATAGCCGCTGCTTTTCCACGCTCATCAAGACATTTCGCTACCAGTATCACTGGACGGAAGGTGAACTACGCATGTCCGAAATATGCCACTGTATTCGTCCGCCAGGTAAATTACAACAATACAGATCAATCCTATCCACCCATTCAAACCTCTGCCCCGCGGTTTCGTGAGCAGAGGCGCTTTGCTTTGCTTAATTGGCATAAGTCATGACTTTCATTTCTCACTTCCCCTCCCATCCTTCTCACTTGGCCTTGTTCCGCTCACCATACGCCTTGGTGGCATAGTCACCACCGTGGACGATCAGATCCTCAGGCCTATAGTCGAAGCGGCCCGACAGATAGCTGTCGAGAATAGACTTGACGCCGTTGGCGTAGCGCTTCTGGGCATCGAGCGAGGTACCCGACATGTGGGGTACCATGGCGTTGCCGCCGCCAAAGGGGTTCTTGGCGTAGCGCAGAGGGTGGTCCTTGGGCGCCGGCTGGGGGAACCAGACGTCACCGCCATAGCCGCGGAGGTGGCCTGATTTGAGTGCCTCGGCAACGTCCTCCTTGACGACGATGGCGCCGCGGGCCGTGTTGACGAGCCAGGAGCCTGCGTGACAAAGTTATTCAGTGTGGGTTATAAGTAAGGGAGGAAGGAACTGGATCATACCCTTCTTCATTTTGGAAATCAGATCCTTGTTGAAGAGACCGCGCGTCTTCTCATGCAGAGGACAGTTGATGGTGACGACATCACACTGGGTCAACATCTCTTCGAGATCTTGAACGCGACGGCAGCCAATCTCCTTCTCCTTCTCGGGGCTCAGAGGTTGGTAATCGTAGTACAGCAGCTCTTTGCAGTCGAAAGGCTTGAGGCGGCGCAGGACACGCTCGCCGATACGGCCGACGGCAACGGTACCGACAACCTTGCCCTCGAGGTCGAACTCGTTCTTGGCAGCTTCGGCCACGTCCCAGCGGCCTTGCTCGATCATCTCGTGAGCGGGAACAAAGTTGCGCACCAAGGCGAGGATGGTCATGACGACATGCTCGGCGACCGAGACGACATTGGAACCCGTGACCTCGGCAACAGTAATGCCGCCGTTGGTCTTGTTGGCCGCGTTGAGGTCGACATGGTCGGATCCAATACCAGCGGTAATGGCAAGCTTGAGGTTCTTGGCCTTGGCGAGGCGCTCAGCGGTGAGGTAGCCAGGATGGAAGGGGGTAGTGATGATGATCTCGGCGTCGACGAGTTCGCGGTCAAAGGTCGAGTTCTCGCCTTCCTTGTCTGAGGTCGTCACGAGCGTGTGGCCTTGATCCTCGAGCCACTTGCGGATTCCGAGCTCGTTCTCTGTTGTCCCGAGCAGCGCGGGCACCTGTTCCGGCGTAAGTCTGGATCGAGCTGTGGTGTTGCGGGGCAATGCTCCGCTAGGGGCCACTGCCAAGACGGGATCGCTCTCGTCGCCCCACCATCCCGAAAGGCCCCCGAACCCCTGTCTCCAAAGTGGCGTCTTGCCTGGGGAAAGGAAGCAACCACAGCGAGCTACCCCGCATATGGTCACCCACTTCTCAACGACAACACCCAAGGTGGTGGAAGGGATCGGGGAGTTCTAGGGGTGGCAACGAATCAATTGAGACCAAAGAAACTCACCTCCTCGGCGTGCTTTCCACCGTCGTACAGAACCAGCAGTACTTTGACCTTTTCACGTTGGGTTGTTAGCAGTCGAACCGATTGCGATTGCTTGTGAAGCGGCAACAAAAGACGCGGAAAGGTGATGCCAGCGCTCCTCGAGGTGCTCGACAGAAGTGGCCGTGTAAATGCCGTGGTTGTTGAAGCTGAGCTGAAGGAACACCTTGTTGCGAGGGAGGAAACCTGGGGAAGCGCCGCAGAGCGGGAGGAAAAGAGCAGCGAGGGAAGGGAACGGGCAGCGTTAGGAAGTACCATTTTGTCGCTTAGTAATTTTGTCAAAGACAAACTAGATCTACGTATCGAGTAAAAGGAGGAGGGAGTCTAATTTGACAAGACGGGGGAAGGCGAGGCCTTTTTAATCCGGAACAGCCTCTTCGGGGGTGCGGGATGCACAGAAAAACGGACCCAGGGAGGTACGATGTGCAAGTTAGGTATGTCGGGGCCGGGAAAGAAGGGGTGTGGGCGAGCGGGATGTCTTGGGAGTTGTCTGATTCCGGGCCTGTTAAAATACACCAGAAGCCGAGGACGGAAAGAAGCCTAGATGATGTCAAGAGAAGAAGTGAGGAAGAGGGAATGCCGAATGTCGACAGGATCTGAGCGATCATTTATGGTTTTAAAAAACCATGAAGGGAGGAGAGGGGGAAATGGTCAACCAGCCAGCCCAGTCCTTCCCCCTCTGAATCCGGCTTTTGGCATCCAGCCATCCACCCACCCGCCTACCAACATGGATGATCGAAGAGCGTATGAACACCCGGCAAACACCTCTGGACGCCGCTCCGATGCCCGTCCTGCAGATCTATGGCGGGGTAGTCGACCGTTTGGGGCGGCCCAAAACCGTTTGCCGGTGCTTTGTGCTACACACCCATCTCGCAGCAGAAAAGCCAGCCCCTCACTTCACTCCCCTCAATTGGCCAATCCATCATCAGATCTGGTTGCCGGTGAGTGAACCAGAAACAGCCCAAAAGAAGGGGGAAGAATTTGCTTGTTTTAGCCGGCAGAGTCTGGGAGAGGTTACTCCTCGGACTAGATGCAACCCAGGCCATGAGGTGATGCATGATTAAATGTTTTGCAACTATTCACGCAGAGTTCTCTTCTCCTCTCCCGCACACCCCCCTCACTCGCCAATGTAATGTGAGAAAGATACCCCTATAGCACCTTCCCTCTCGGCCCTTCCAACCATTGCCGCGGTCGGTCGGGTCGGGTCACTTGTTTCCGGACGATGATTGGAAAGGTACCTATGGACCACGAATGGCTGTCTATTGCCTCTTGCATTTTCCGAAGAGTAAGAGCCACGCCGGTTCTCTTTCGGTGATGGTTCGGCATCCCGTCTCACTTGTTGTCCAGAGCGGGGTAGGGATAGCACTTACAGTTGGCGTAAGGGGCTGGCCACCCACCTCACTCTAATTACGACACCAGTGAAGTACGTAGCAGTCATTAAAAACGGCCTGCATCGGAAACAACTTGGCTTGCAGCTCTGGAGCTCTTGGCTCTGCAAACCGACCGCAGTGGCTGCCCGCACGTCTTGCAGTGCGGGTTGGCCTTCGACATTTTTATTGTAGCTCTACGCTACAGTCGTCTATCTACGTAGGTACCTACCTAGGTAAGGTACCTAGGGCTAGCCGTGTAGCCCACGCTTATCATGCCAATGCTCTGACATGCATGCAATGCAAGAACCCATGCTGAAACTGATCGAAGTTGGCCCCAACAAGCTAGAAACCCGAGCCCCGATGCAAAACGCTCACAGTTATATGTAGAACGCCGATGGCCTCCGAAGAAGTAATCAATCGAGCAGACTTTGGTACCCAGAATATGGTGGAGGCGGCGGAAGCGTTTCCTGGCGAGGCGGAGCCGGAGTTGGTTGAGGAGCAGGAGCTGGATTCGCCACTGGATTGTTGGACGCCTCGCTTCCCCATTGGACCGCTTTCTGCATCATTTTAGGAAAGTACTGCTGTATAAACGATTCACTGGATATAAATCCCAGTCAGATGGCGCTCTATCAATCATCACGGGTTAGTAGGCATAACTTACGTGTAGTAACTGTGTTCTGAATTGTGAAGGTCACTTAGATTGTGAGCTAGTTCGTGTGCCACAACCACCCACCACCACGTCGCCGCCTCAATCCGGGATTGGGCACCTCTAGACCCTAGAAGCCTCGGAGCGTGGAGCTGCTTGAAATATCTTAGGTTGCAGAAGATGCTTCCGCTAGAGTTGAAAGCAATGACGCCGCCGTGCTCGTCGTAGTAGATATGAATCACTTTACTAGACAGCCCGTAGACAGTGCCAACGTCCTTGAGGAGAGCCTCGAACTCCTTAATCTGCCCGAGGTGGGTGGTGAGGAAAGTGCTCACGTCGATCGAGAGGTCCTTGGCAACAAAGACCCGCATGCCGCCTGGTGCCTCGGCAGCAAACGCGAGGTTCTGTGCCGGCTTCTTGTCGCAGTATGTGCCCTTCTCTTTGACTTCAGTTTCGGTGGGCCGGTTAAAGACCTGCGACGAGTCGTGTGCCCGTGTCGACTTGATGGCACTCAGAAGGTTTTGCTGGACGCTTGCCGGGTTGCCTACTCGTCCGTCATCCATGGGCTTCTTGCTTGTTGTTGTTGTTGTTGTTGTTGTTGTTGTTGTTGCTGTATCCTCTTCGGACCCCTTGGTGTCTGGTGGCGGTGGTGGAAGGGACTTGACCATATGCTTCTGTGGGTCCTCGTTTGATTCCAGTCCGAGACGCCGCGTCAAGTTGGAAAAGAGCCCCCGTCTAGACCTGTCTTGAGGCAGTGGGGCGGGCTCATCCTCCGGTGAGTCTTGAAAGCTTCCGGGCATACGATTGCGTTCTGGGGTCTTTGCTAACTCTCGTGTTGCCGCCTCGGCGGCTTGTGTCTCTCGCTTCCACTCCTGCTCCCGCTCCTGGATTCTTTTTTGCTCAGCCTCCAACGCGTTCCGTCGCTCCTCCTCGGCTATCCTGGCCTCGGCCGCCTTTGCCCGGAGGATACGGTCGACATTGTATCCGCGAGCACGGAGATCTAAAAGATCAAGGTTGAGGAACAGCTCAAATAAGAGGTAGGCCTGCTGGCTTGGCCGCTGGAGAAGGAACTGGCAGATGGCTTGTCCGACCTGGTACATATCAGGCCTAGCGTCGGCTGCAACATACAGAACGAGAGCCCCGCTATTGTAAACACTTGCCGCTGACCGTTTCTCGACGTGGGTTTGCGTGTGTCCCTTGAGTGAACGCCGCAGCGCAACTGATCGCACCGCCTCGACCCGCAAGTTCTTCTCCAGCCATTTGGCATCTCGCTTGATGGGATCGCGTCTATCCTTGCAGTATTCATGCAAAAAGAGTTTGGAGCGCTCGAACACATGTTTGCGCAACCACTCAGCGCGGTCCTGCTTTTCTGCATGTGGGCCAATCCTGACGTCTTCTTGGATCTTGGCCCCGAGGGCTTCCGAACCCAGAGACATGTAGAGCGCCTCCAAGGTATCGTCCTCCGGAGCACACAGGAGTGATTGCTTGAACAACTGGTAACTGATGTAGTCGTCGAGCACCACGATCTGGCCGGGCGGCGCAAGCTGATAGTGTTTAATAGGAGCGTCGTCCTCGTCGTAGAATTCTGACTTCTCCTTTGCCCCAGACAACTCCCGGAAACCTAGAAGCCACGCCGAGGTCTTCATCTTCTTGTACAGGGTTTTATCCCTCTTCAAACTGTCGAGGTCATCGGCAAGGGATCGAAGGAGACCGAGGTACTTGTCAGGGCTCTGGAGCGCGCTCAGAAGGCGAGCCGGCTCATCACAGGCTAACTGAGCAATTTCGGGCTTCGTCGGCTCGCTCTTGGCACCACATTTGAACAAGAAGGCATTGGCATGATTTCCAAAGTCAACAAAATCAAAAATGTCACCATACGTCGTTGAGCTCCCGAGGTAGCAATGCGAGGGCTTGGCGTAGACAATCGTCGTCTCCAATTCCGACCCCTTCTTCCTCACAATAGGTACAATCGGCGTGTTCTTCAGCCTCATGATCTGGTGTTGTCCGAGGTCGCCCAGTCGTGTTGCGAAGTATCCGAACAACTTGGCGCTAGAATCACGGTCGCGAGGAGGTTTCGCGATGAGGCGCTCCACACAATCATGAATAGAGGGGTTCATAGCCACTCCGAACTTGTTCGCATGGGGATGCATATCCCTCCTGAGTATATTGTAACCAAGAATAGCGGCGTTCTCGTCTGTGTAACAGTCCAACGGGGGGACAAGCTTCTTATCATTGCCTTCAAGAGGCAGAATAGCCTTGATCGTGTTCCTGAGGCCATAATCGCCGTACTTGTTGATGTGGTGATTTGCAATGAAATACGTCATGGCACTTCCCCGAAGGCTTGGATCCGAGGAGGCCATCATGTCGACAAGCTCAGGCACACTGGGAAACGGGCGCAAGCCCAGCTTGCATAAGAAGCGTGCCTCGTCACTCGTGTTTCTGAAGCTGCCTGGAGGTCCAGGCCACTGAAGCACTGGCAGCTTGAGCTCGCGGTGGGCATCCTTGGGTTCGAAGAGCTCCGATATCTTGTAAAGCCGTGTGGTTCCCTTTGTCGACTCCATTCCAGGAGGACCAGCCTCAGCAGGACACAGCGGTGACTCTTCGAGCTTCTTCATATCCGCTGCAGGAATGTCATCCTTGACCGAGGTCAAGTACTTGATGAGCTCTATGTGACTCCATTTCTTATGCTGTGACTCTTCCCCCGCAAGTGGTGGCGGGTTCAGGAGCCTCGTGAAAATTGTCTCCAGGTCGACGGTTTTCCGCACGCCCAGAGCAACCAGAAATTTCTCCTTAAGGGTGTTGCAACCCTGGATGGTTGGGAGATCGTTGAACAACTTCACAGACGGGAAGAATGATTCGCCTGGCTTCTTCATGCCCACCTTTGTTGGCATGACGGTTATGTTTTGTAGCGTTGACACAATCGAGGATCTTGAACTCGGGCTCAACGAGTCCCAGTTCTTGGATATGACAGTGAGGATTCGCACTGAGAACTCGGGTGACTTTGTTAGGTTCTGCCCAGCATCGTTGCGAGCCGCTGTCTCAACCAAGAAGCGAAGCCAAGTGACCACCTCCAGGGCCTCCCAACCTAGCGCTTGAAGCTGAACGTTGGGAATTTCAGCCGTGAAGGTATGGGATATGGTCGTAGGCGGGACAGGAAGACTTGGGGGGATATTAGGGCCAAGATAGTTCTTTACAGATCCAAGGGCGATGATATCTCCTGAGTTCCCTCCATCACTTATGGTAGCCACAGCGACTTCGAACAGTTTTTGCCTGCTTGGAGGATCCAGCTCACCCGTGGTGGCGCTCTTTGCGGCCCAGGAGATGAAGTGACGGAGCTGGTCCTTGTCTAGAGCTTTTGAGCCGAGTTCTTGGTAAATGTCATCGATCGTCGTGTCACGGATGAGGGCAAAAGATATGAGTTTTTGGATAAAAGGAGCGTCCCGCATCGATTTTAAAACCACTGGAATGCCAGACACAAATTTTCCAACCTCGTCGGACGAAACACGGACTTTGTTAGTTAGAAGTACACCCTTGGAGGAGTAGACTTCGATGGACCCGTGTTTGTGGGCCATCCAGAACGCCTCTTCGATGATTTGGGCCACCTGGCCGCTCGGTGTTGAGTCTGTAAAGGTGTAGGTTTTCAGAATGTGAAGCGCTTCCGGGACGCATTTATCAACGTCTCCCGGATGAGGAAGCGGGCCTTTTTTCTGGTTCCTGGAATCCGACAGGCGCTTCAGCTTGTCATTCAAGTCCGCCATCTCGTTGGAAAAGGCAAGTCTCGACATGATGCCAGCCACACGTAACATCTCCTGGTTCCAGCTACGTACCCAACGGGCATTGAGATCGATAGCTTCACGCTCGACCGTGGGGATCACCGACGGGGCCGATATATGCATGCCCGCGCCTGTGGTCTGCGTTGTCGGAAAGCCAATGAAGATTCGGCCTCCTGGCTTTCGACTTGGAAGCACGGTGGAAAACACATCAGCAACCTTGGTCATGTTGCTCCCAGTCGAGGACATTTCAGACGCCACAGTTTCATCGTAAGATGAGGTTAGTATCGCAATCCTGGTCATCTTCGGCGGCGGTTTTTTGGTTGCTCTCTCCAGCTCAGTCGCATAAGAAGCTGATACCTTGGTCGCAACCTGCCCAGTTGTGACTCGGAGGAAAATGCTAGACGTAGAAAGCGCGGTAAGGTCTTCAGCGATGGCATCTTGAATGGCTTTCTCTTCCTTGGCAGCTTTGGTTCGCGCCGTTGCCTCTTGCGACAGCCCCGAGGCGAATCTTGAAAAGAAACTTCGTACCGAAGGCATTTCCAGCGTGCTGGAGCCGGTGTAATATGCGTCACTGGATTTACCCGCTGCTGCAGCTGGATGAGGTTTCCACCCCATCACGCTCATAAATGCAGCATCGATTTGCGTACTAGTCCGGTCTGCCGATGCAAGCTTCATCAGTCCGTCTTTAGTTGTTGTTTCGATATCCCGAGGTATGGGAACCCCGATGCTGGGTGATGACTTCTTGTGGAGGGTCAGGATGCACCAGTCGTCTATCCAAAACTCAATGTGCTGCAAAGCGACAAACGTCAGACTCGTAGCGAGAAACTGACCAACTGAGAGGAGGTTTGGGAGAGGTGTTGTCGTATTTCGGTACTCGAGGAAAAAAGTGGTGTTCGGACTGCCTTGACCCTGAGGGATCTGAAGCTTCCTGGTGAAGAGAGCGTTTCCTTTCCAGTAAAATGCCATGGCCTCGTTCCCCGAGCTGACGAGAGGCTCCTCACAGTCGGCGAAGACACTGTAGAAGCCAACGCCAAAGGCGCCGATCTTTGTCTCGTCGGGGTTTCCCTCGGCAATCCTCTTCAGTCTCCCCCAGTCGGTTTTTGTGAACGGCTGGCCATTATTCTCAACGACGAGGCGCCGGAGGGTGTGGTGGGATATAACGTGCTTGAGAAGCTCGGAACGGCTGGTGATGGCAGGCAATGGGACCTGCGTAGAAGGCAGGGTTTCCCACTTGATCTTGACCGTGGTCGCTTGGGCATCGGCGGCGTTCTGGATTAGCTCTCGCAGAGTTGTCCATTCTCCCGAGTATCTAGCAAGGACCTTGTCGATGAGCGCCCTTGTGTCAACCGTGACGGCTTCCTCATCCTCGCCGTCTTTCAGCGCCGCGGCCCGCAGCCGTGCATAGTCCATATCGCCGTTCGTTTCTTCGATGGGTAGGTTGTCTAGTGGAAATCAAGTGTGTTGGCTGGCGCTTGAAAACCCTCAGTTGCGAGCTACCGGCTTTTAGGTAAGAGAAAGAATATATTGAGGCCATGAATGCGCCAGCTCAAGTCAAGACACTGGACAAGTCTCACAGTTTCAGCAGGCGGACCACGCCAGAGCTCCGCCACCCCTGGAAAGCTTGATAAAAATGTCTTATCGGGTGGGCCCAATTGGCGGCCCCCTAAATCCGCCAGATGGCTCAGGGACCGCGGAGTTGTGGCAGTTCACCGTGCTCTAGTGTGTCCCTAATACCTTACAGTCAGATCTGTACACAAGCATTAGAGGTATAACGATAAATTCGATTTAACGGTAGAAACCCTTCCGCCCCAATTCTCGATTGAGGCGACAACGATAAACTCATTTCTACGATAAACGTAAGGATTTTGCTTAGTCACAAGCAAAATCGTTATGTAAAAGCTGGATTCCAGGGGGGTTAAGCTTATAAAGCTGTTGAAATTACAGCCCAGTTGCCCTGTAGCTACAGCACCCTTGGGTGCTGTAGCCTAGTTGATCTACTACCCTGGGAGTGCTGCCGACTGCACTATGGCAAAGTGCAGTCACCACAACTACGG